>JAABUP010011149.1_pt1 | contig 10328 bp, 9 predicted proteins | sample 5559201 | NCBI WGS metagenome assembly JAABUP01 (sample SAMN10711887, study PRJNA513373) | rock metagenome | isolation source: Antarctica rocks | place: Antarctica | reverse complement strand
AAGATAGGTAGACTCACAGATGGCGATGCAATCTAGAGAAGGGTCAGCGAAAGTAGCTGTCACCAATCGGGAAGGAGGAGCAGACCTTTGGGGGGACTAAGGTCGAAAGACCACGCCGGGCGATGAAGCTCATTGTGAATCTAAGACAGCGGGCTCCTGACATCAATCAGCATTTAGAGAGAGATCGACGACATGATTTGCGCTAGCATACCAATTAATATCAATTGCAGTCGCTGAAGGTGAGAGGTTAATGACCCGTGATGGCGGAGATCGATGTTGCTGAGTTCTTTGCGAAGCTGCTAGCTTAGTAAGCCGACAATGGACGCAGCGCTCGCATACCATCTCCCTCCGCTCCGCCCTTCAGATCCAGAACAGATAGGCAGCATGCCTCTGATACGGCCGCAGCTTGCAAGTCGGCTCCTGCAAGTCAATGCAGCGAGGTACCAACACGTCCCTCCCCAGGGTATAAGACGGGCGAGCAAGACATCCAGCGGCGAGTATCAAGACAGAGCTGTTCAGCCAGCGCCAAAATCAGATTCCGAGACCTCTCCAGCTCCACGATCAGGTGACTCTGGTATGATAAGACAAGAGGGTTCTAGCGAGGGCTTAGTCGACCACCGGCCAGATTATCACGCGCCAATTGATCATGCAACATCGTGAGTACCGACAGTACCAGGGGCGTATGCGATGCTCACCCATGGCAAGGCAATTCTCACCGATTCCAAAGAGGGTCATGGATGGTAGCGAACCTGATATTCTACCTGCTGCTGTGCTATCAGGAGCTCCTGTAGACCTGCAAGCGCGAACAGTCCGGTAGGCACCATGCGCTACGAGAGACGCACAAAGGGCCAAAGCTTACGAGTGAATTTCCAGGATATATCGACCAGCAAAGACAGCTACGCAATCCGGAGACTGGCATGGGCATCAATGGCGCATGGACTGGGACATTCTACAGAAGGGACACCGATGGGAAAACCCATTGATGGGATGGCAATCGTCGGCAGATGCTATGCAAGGAACGCACATCAACTTCAAGTCGAGGGACGATGCTATTCAATTTGCGATGAAGCAGGGCTACGAATACTTTGTGCAGGAGCCGAATGAGAGGAAAATAGTGCCGAAAGCCTATGCTAACAACTTTGTGTACAAGCCCAAGAGATTGAAGGTCATACCGACGAAATGATGATGCCTCTGTGTAGAGATCGCCAAATGTACTCGTACATAGAGCGAGGAATCACGCGTTCAAAGTTTGAAACTACATAATAGCAGGATTATTACTACCAAATTAGTTCGCCAGTAGAAGGAAATGTTGTTATTGGAACTTATGGATGTCATGAACGCGCTCTGTTGCCACTTTCAAAAATCATTGATTTGGTAAGGTACGCGCTGGATTGACATGGCAGATAAAAAAGAGGTACGATGTCCGCATTATTTCTTCAAGATCGAGCAGCATGTTCCGCGTATTGAGTATGACGCGAGTGAGCAATCACACGTTGCTCTCGCCGCTTCAGTCTGTATATGACACCATCCATAGTCAGCTGAGCTCTGCATTCGACAAATCAACAAGATGAAGAGCAAGATATGGAAGGGTTCACTGGCAAAGAGCCCAAGGTGCACTTTCAATGCTGATGGGATCGAGCCAGTTTATGCACCTATTGACTACCATGTGAGAAGGCATTGACAGCTTCGCTTCTTGCACCAGCGCCTCGTTGAGATCTAGCTACGGTCCAGTGAGCTCTGCACTTGACCAAATGAATATAGCGTAGAGCTTTCAATAGAGCGAGTTCGCGGTGATCTCCCTCATGATAGATCTGGCGTACTGACGGGGCTCAGGAGCTCTATCCACACATCGAACATCTAAGGAGTGGAATGTGACACATACCTCTCACTCTTTAATGCCGGTCGGGGAAATCTAGTCAAAGCAGTATATCCATCTTCGACCGCCTCGTGTTCAGTGTCTTATCTGATCATCGAGCATCATTCATCACTGAAGCTGCCATTTTGCACGAACGATGTCAAGCCTTATGTTCTTCGGAAACACACATAGCATCGTTTTCTGTCTGAGGTCCAATTTGTGACCACCTGCCTCCCTGTAATCCCGTAGCCTCCAGTGCTGTATTCTCCAATTTTCTTTTACACCTCTACTGACCTCCTCTAGTTCCCGATACCCCATCTTTCTTCACTTCCATTACCCCAACCTTATGGAGTGAAGTAGGAGCTCTTGCGACTTCACTTCTAGAACCATTATCGTCACCGCCTCTTGATTTGACGCCACCGCCTTTATAAATGTCTTTCCTTCCCAATCTCCCATCTTTTAACAATTCCATTGCTCGATGCTTGACACATTTTGGGCTCATCTAAGAAGCTTTGAACTCACGTCGCATTGGTGAAGTGGATTTACTTCTCAGATCTACCTCGCTGCTTGTCAAAGGATCCACTCACGTTGCATCTTGTGGTCAAGTGAGGAAGTTCGGTCTCATCTACGAACGGTCACCTACTTTACATCAAGTGAGGCTCATAAAGTGAGTAGAGTGCTTATAACCTCACTGTCCACATGCAACCTCTTTCGTTTCTACCTACACCTATTTGACTTCTAATCCTCACGGCAGTCACCAACACTCAAGATGCCTCCTCGTCAGACCAAGGTTCCGCGTTCCAAGAAGTCAAGGCAACTCAAATCAATGCTCACAGACGACCGCGTCATGGACTTCCTCAAGTTCGCTCCGGAGATCCGCAACAGAGTCTACGATTATGTTTGTGTCAAGCCGACATACATCGGATCAAATGATGGCAAGGCAGTGGCAACAGCTCGCTTCTATGAAGACGCTGCCACGTGGCGTAACCTGGCCTTTGCAACCTCATGCAAGCAGATCTACATCGAGTCCTCCCATGTCTTCTACTCGCGAAATGGATTCGAGTTCTCTATGATGCGACCGCTCTTGGAATTTCTCGAAGCAATCGGCCTCGGTGGTCGAATCTTACTCACCAAGCTCAGATTCATCTACTGCACTTTTGCCAGACACACTTTCATCCCCTTGAGATACCTAAAGTCGTGCAAGAATCTCCAGGAGCTGGAAGTCTACGTTCAAGCGCGCCCTGGGTGGGGATACCCGTTAATGAAGCCTATCCAATTCTTTCTAAGCGATCTTACGAAGGTGGATTTTGGCGAGTCCCAGCCATATGGAACTACGCTCGCTGGCCCGTGGACTCCGACAGTGATGCAGGCAGATGAACTACCAAATAGTCGCTTTCTCATAGACTCTCTGAACAAGATTAAGAGTGGAGAAGATGCTAAGTTTGGAAGGTAAAGAAATCGAGGTGAAGAATCGTGGAACACTATTGCTCACTTCATCGGCAGTCGTAAACTCCCGGACGTCTTTGCAGAGAATGGTCACTCATCAGCGTATCTAAGCTCGAAGGGCAAGGTGAAGAGAAAGAGCGAGGCTGAGGAATTTAAGAGGCATGAGCGAATCGCAAAGCTCAACCACGCGAAGTGTAAGTTGGAGGGCAGTTTGGATTACCTGTCCAGAGTGTCGGAGAGTATGCATTTCCAGTCATCTCTCTCTCCTTAGCCGCGCACTCACTAACATAATAGCAGAAAACGAATATACTAGGTCCTGGTCCTACGCGCAGTACAATGTGCGAAAGCTGAAGGAGTACATTGCGAGGCTCGGACGTAAGCTTGGAATTAAACCATGTACACAAATTAAGAAGAAGGCAGAGGAAAAAGACATCGACAAGGATAAGCAGGAGGAGACTCTTTCGGGTCTTGAGTTTGAAAATAGCATGGATATATGGGACCACGATTAAAGCGGACATGCTTGCCTACGACGTGGAGCCTTGGCTGGAGAAACTATGCACTGTGCAAAACCTGCTCGCGATACCCATCTTCAGACTCACTATCTCTTCGCGATGGGCGTCTAGGTTGCGCTTCGCGTTTCTTTCCTTCCTCATTTTAGACGACCCTTGCGTCCGCTCAGCATGTGTTTTCATTGAGCCACATAGCAAAACCCCATGCATTCTACCTTAGCAACCAAAGTATCTCTTCTCAATCCATCTTTCCTGAAAATCTTCCACGATCTTACATACCACGACTTTCATACTCGGATAGACGCTCAGCAGCCGGTTGATGCCCATCCTTCCTGCAAAATACGTAACGAAGACTATCTTCTCCTCAGGCACACCATGATCCACCAGCACCCTCACAGCCATCAATGCAGCTCCCCCGCTCGACATTTGCGGATCCAAGAGTAGCACGCTGTCATGCGTCGATATGTCCTCAGGCAACTTTAAGTAGTGCAGTTCGGGTTCGCCGGTCCGATAATTTGTCTGAATCAGAATCCTTCCACTCTTGCATTCTGGTATGACTCGTCTCAGGCCTGTTTCCATACAGGAGCCACCACGAAGGATGACAACTGCAGAGACTTCGCCAGCCCATCTGAGGCCTTGGTATCCGTTTCCTTGGGGAGTCGTTACCTTTGTTGCAACATAATGCAGATTCTCGAGTGCTCTCTCGACCAAGATAGTGGACATCCTGTCGAAGTAGAAGATAAAATCCACTTCTTGCGTCATTGGGTTTTGAATGATCGTGCTCATACCTACTATTTGTCTCGTCTGGGGGAGCAAAAGTACGTTATCGGACAGTGGTTCGTCTTCAACTTGCTTTCCTAGTCTTTCAAGCTCGTCTTGGTGCTTTCTTGATTTCTCTTTTAGCTTGCGCTGGACGTGTTCTACTACCATATCAATAGCGACTCGGTTCTGGATGCCTCGAGGTACAATGATGTCTGCAAGTAGCCTTTAGTCTCGTTCTGGCAAAATTACTAGGTTCAGTCTTACCTGCTACTTTCCGCTGCGGCTCAACATATCTCTCAAAGTTTGGCTTTACAAATGACATCCACTGTTTTATACAGCCTTCAATACCTCGTCCTCGTTCTCTAACATCGCGTGTAACTTGCTTTGACTTAGCATCAGCTTCCAGCCTTGCGAGGGCCTGCGGAAAGGGTACATACTTCTTCGCGCGAGACAGACGTCGGCGTCCGCTTCTGCAAATATCCGCAAGTCTAATAAGTCCAACACTCGCTGATCATACAGTGCAAAGATTCCTTCCAGTATTAATACATGGGGTGAGTAGATAGATGTGGTTTGTTCTTGGCGTTTGTGAGACTCGAAAGAGTAGATAGGTATTTCTGCTCGGCGCCTTGCTATCCATGAGTTCCTTTCATCGTTTCACGGAAAGACAAAACAACCTACCCAGCTTTGAGGTCTCTTAATCGTTCGACCAAGATATCGAAGTCGATCGAGCTTGGCGAGTCGAAGTCATACTCATTCTTGGCTGCGCGAGCGTGTTGCTCAGGAGTCAATACCTTGTAAAAAGAGTCCTGAATTATTTTGATGAGAGCGATACCTCCTAACACACGTGTTTTTACTCACCATAGACAGAATTACAACCCATGGCAAATTCAAGGAGGCTATGATCTCGACAGCCAGGCTAGTCTTCCCCGAACCAGAGCTGCCAGCTACGCCGATTATGCTTGTGTCGGCCCACGGCGGCGAGTAGTGTGCTCGCTCCATTGTTTTAATCAAAAGAAGGCTGACTGCACAGAGCAATTGTCTAATCCAACAAATCAAGAAGACCTGAATTAGGTCGAAGCAACGTCGCCTGTATGAGTACGACAAAGTACAGAAGGCTATGGATGAAGGGAGACTGGAGGTTCATACTCAAAATAGGAAGAAGAAAGAAAGTGTTTGGACAGTTTAAGACACGCGAATCAAAGGTGTGATCCCAAAAAGCCGTAGCGCTATATGTAGCGCATGCCATCCCTGTCAGCCCTACCCGCTCAGGCACATGGGGGATTTCTCACTTCGTTCTCTTCCTTCCTCGCAGAAACAGATTTACCTACTATTTGATGTTCTCAGCCTCTGCTGGCCCAGATGCTACTAGAGGCCGCATAGCAAGGCATGCCGTAGTATCCACATCCCGAAGACCTGTCATGGTGCGTCTTACAAGCAAATATCGAACTGCGTAAAACTGACTAGCTTCAGACTTCCTCCACAGCTTCCACCGCAACTCCTCCTACACATAGCTTCATCGCTGCTATGGAGGAGGTTCAACTGTCAAAGAAGTATGTCCGTTGCTTGCCTCTCCACACTCCGTCTCAGCCGTGCTAGCATGATGTCTTCAAAATCAAGTTGGGAATCTCTCCGAGTCATCGTGCGGAAAAATACACATAGACTTGTCCTTCTGAGCCTGCACACCCTATGTATCCTCTTTTCGCAGCTGTGATACTCGTGATCAAAAGCTATAATCGAAGGCTGACCCGGGTCTCACCAGCGACCTCAATGCGGTGATCATGAACTACCTCATAACCGAAGGATACCCCTCAGCTGCGCAGAAGTTCGCACACGAGGCAAACATCGAGCCCATGCCGGATCTGGAATCGATAGAGGACCGTGTGCAGGTTCGAGAGGCTATACATTCCGGGGATATCAAGACTGCGATTGAGATGATCAATGAATTGGATCCTGAGGTGAGCTCAATTCCCAGTCCTCGCTTGGAGAGTTTCTATTCCAAAGCACACCACATTGCTATGATTAGATTTTGTTCATGCACCACTCATAGATCCTTCGGGGTGTTGATGAGAAAAATACTCCAAACTACTTCAGTCTTCAGTCTGAGCAATATCTGTCCCTTTTATATTCTACAAGTCTATGTATTACCTCATGCAGCTGCTAATGCGCAATGCAAGCTCTTCGACAAGGAACCCGCATTACACTTCTCTCTCTTGCGCCTCCAACTCATCGAGCTCATCCGCAAGGCAACTGCCACTCCAGACGGCGACATTGCACCCGCTCTCTCTTTTGCAACTACACACCTAGCACCACGCGCACCAACGAATCCAGAGTTCCTCGAAGATCTCGAGCGCACAATGGCTCTACTCATATTCCCGCCTGACAATCTCGCGCCACCTCTCGCAGCCTTGCTCCACCCTTCCCTCCGCCAAGAAGTCGCCCAACGTGTCAACAAAGCATTGTTGAACAGCGTCCAAGAGCGAACAAAGGCAACTCTCTTCGACCTTGTCAATCATCGCTCATGGGCGTACCAGAAGGCACTGGAAGCGAAAAAGGAAGTCCCAGAGCGCCTGGAGCTCGGCTTCGATCCTGCGCAGAACGGCCATGAGGAATCCGAAAACGGTACTTCTCATCGACAACATCGCGCAGTGCACGGAAATGGTTCGGCAGATACTGGAGCGAACAATGGATGGTGGTAATATTGAAAAGTGCATATCACTTCATTGCGCGTGGAGTTTTGGGATTTATGTGAATAGAGGTCACGACGTTACGATATTACGGAACGCATGCGTAAGGGAGCTACAGCGAGAGGAGTTGAAGGAGACAATTCTATGGAGCGCGGACAGCGCTCATAGCCTGTTTTACATTCTTCGTTGTATTACTCAATCCCATTGTTTCGCATCAAAAGCGAAACAATGTTGACAGATTCGTAGCCAAAAAAAGTGAATGACTAAGCCTTTAACATCCCGCGGAAAGGCAACGAACTCTGTATCTACAACTTCATCCACCATAATTCAAATCCGGACTTGATCATCCCCAAATCTCTTGCCGTGGTAGTGTAGGTCAGTGCGACAAATATGGCGCCCAGAGATGGCTCGCAGGAGCGTACTGGTACGCCAGATACTGTAGAAAAGGGCATCGCCACGATCAACACCATCAGGTAAGCGTGAAATCATCAATGATGACACCAGTGCTGTCGCAAGTCTTCAAGATAGTGGAAAAACCGCTCACAGGGATATTAGGATCGGTGTGAAGGCCTTCGTTGAGAAAGTAAGTCTGATATTTGATTTTTCGCGACGCTCGCTTGGCTATGATTTGCCCTACGCAGTTATTTGCTCCTCGTGTAATATGTTGGTCGTTACTCTCGACACGCGAATTTCCTTCTCATCCAGAGGCGTCTTGAAGGATTCAATGTCATGTCCTCAAGTCTTGCTAAGGGTATTTTTATTGCCTTTACCTAACTAGAAGAAATCTGCCTTTGTGGCCTTGGTCCTCCTTATCCTTAACGATCATTTGCAAAGGGCTTGATGCTGACTTGGACCCAAGGATGGCGAGAAACGTAGAGCTGAGATTTTGTCGATAAATACCAAGAAGGGCGAAGCGAGTTTTTAGTATGTACGCATTCCCCCCGGAGTAATACAGACAGTCTAACCCTGATCTAGCGTTCACTACGAAGAGTTCAACAAACGCCTAGATGGTAAGCTTCACAGCTCTGATCTCCCAAGCATTTGTACTTACATCTTATAGAATGGATACCGGCAACACGGCTTGATCTCTCCCAAGAGGTTGAATGGCCACAACCCGAAGCGCCAACAAAGAAATTCCAAAAATCTACAGCTCCAGCCCCAAAATCCGCTACCATTCCCAAATCACAAGCAGGCCAGAAGCGACCTCGGGCATCTACCACAACGGCAACAAGTCGAATGAATTCCGAAACCCCTGAGCTTTCGACCACAAGCGGCAACACTGCCAAAGCAACGCGGCCTTCACTAGTAGGAGGGAAAGAAAACCGTCCTGGCAGTGATGGCTCTATCTCTGTCATTGCTCCCGAAATCACCACCGACACTCCCAAAGGCGAAGATTCCGAGCTCGATCTTGTTGACATCCAAGATGCAGCCGCAGCCGCTAAGGCCTCTAACCCCCAACACAGCGCTCCTTACTCACGAGAGGAAGAGATTGAGAAGCTGCGAACAGGCGGTAGTATGACACAGAACCAGACAGAAATTTCCCGAGTGCGTAATCTAGGCCACATTCAAATGGGAGCCTTCGAAATGGAGCCCTGGTACTTCTCACCATATCCTTCAAACTTTACCGCAGCAGACACAGTCCACATCTGCGAATTTTGTCTAAGCTACTTCGCCTCCAACCAGACATTCACCCGCCACCGCGCCAAATGTATCCTCCTGCACCCCCCCGGCAACGAAATATACCGCGATGACGACGTCTCCTTCTTCGAAATCGACGGCCGCCGTCAACGCCGCTGGTGCCGCAACCTCTGCCTCCTAAGCAAACTCTTCCTCGACCACAAAACCCTCTACTATGACGTCGACCCGTTCCTCTTCTACTGCATGACGACCCGCGACCAACACGGCTGCCACCTAGTAGGATATTTTTCGAAAGAAAAAGAATCAGCAGAAGGCTACAACGTAGCCTGCATCCTCACCCTCCCTCAATACCAACGCAAAGGCTTCGGCAAACTTCTAATCGCCTTCAGCTACGAGCTCTCCAAGCGCGAAGCCAAACTTGGCTCCCCCGAAAAACCTCTCTCGGATCTTGGTTTGCTAGGCTATCGCGCCTACTGGGCCGAAACCGTCACAGACGTTCTGTTGGAGTGGGAACAGAAACATAAAGAGGGGAAGGGCAATGGGGAGATCAGTGTGGAGGAGATTGGAGCGGCGAGTGCGATGACGACAAATGATGTTTTGCATACCTTGCAAAATTTGAATATGTTGAGGTATAGTAAGGGGCAGCATGTTATCGTCCTGACCGAGGCGGTGCTGGAGGCGAAGGAGAAGCAGAGACAGAAGGAGAAGGCGACAGGGATTGCAAGGAGGATGATTGACCCTGCTAAGTTGAATTGGAAACCGCCTGTTTTTACGGCGGGTTCCAGGACGTGGAATTGGTAGGGTTTGTGGTGTGCTTGTTATTCGGGAGCGGTTTAGCATGGAGTTGTTGGATAGAGATGATTGACCATTCAGCATCAAAGCATATTTACACAGATGGTAACATCGTTGTCAATGTTGCTTCCCCAGTCATGCTTGCCATATTGGCCATTCCTTGCGGTGCATTCTTAGCAACAGATCTACTTCGAGAAGTCCACCCGAGAAGCCTCGAAAGCTTTCTTTTATCAAATTTTTGTACAACTGGGTTTTCGAGCGTTTTTGTCGGTGTTCAAGTGAGTTTTTGAAATGATTTTTGTTCTTGCGCTTTTCCTTCTTCACTGCACTGCATATGTCTTCGGTATTTCCTCACCAAATCGCTGCACCAAATCGCTGCACCATATCGCTATACCACACCCTCTAACATCCGACAGTAAACGCCATCGGAGACCCACCAGCATAGACACGCCAGGACAGAAGCGCCAGCCCACCAAAGTGCCCACCAAAGCGCTCACCAAAGCGCCCACCAAAGCGCTCACCAAAGCGCTCACTACTAAAGTGCCCACCAAAGCGCTCACCAAAGCGCTCACTACCAAAGCGCCCACCAAAGCGCTCACCAAAGCGCTCACCAAAGCGCTCCCACCAAAACGCTCCCCAAAG
>JAABUP010011147.1_pt1 | contig 10330 bp, 11 predicted proteins | sample 5559201 | NCBI WGS metagenome assembly JAABUP01 (sample SAMN10711887, study PRJNA513373) | rock metagenome | isolation source: Antarctica rocks | place: Antarctica | reverse complement strand
CCCGGCTCCAAATTTGATGACATCGATCTCTCCGGAGGCCCTCTCCCCTTCAGAAGACAAAGCATGGCAGGCTCGCGAGCAGCCCAAGGTTTCACGTCTATGCTCAACAACGGCTTTAATGCCTTTACTGGTGGGGGAGGTCATGCGAGGGAGAGTTCAGCGTTTCTGGAGGATGATGATGCCGGATTCGATGAGGATGCGTTTCGAAGGGCGCAGGAGCAGGAGTCGCTGAAGAGGGTAGAGAGGGTGAAGGAGGTGAAGAGGGGCTTGAGGGAGTGGGAGGGGTGGAGGATGGATTTGGTAGATTGTAGGGTTGGAGGTGGGGGCGCGGGGGAGATTTTTGATGTTTAGGGGGTATGGGGATTATCTGAGGTGGATGTTTCTTACTTGGCCAGGTGTTCTGAATGAAGCTCGCTTGTAGTTTTCAAGGTGTTTCTAGTCATTCGGTTGACGGTTGAACACTTCGAAGTCCATGAGGTTGTTTGTGATCATGGAGCCATCCGTTCATTTTGTCAGAGGATATCTTGCGATGAAACTTTGGTGCGTTCGTACGTAATTTACAGAAGGTGCTCGGTGGGAAGGGTGTCTCTGCTCTCGTGTTTTGCAAGTTCCGGTTGGCCCCTTTTGCTATCAAAATATTTACGATGTTTTTATTCAGCCGGTCCGTCACCACACTGCTCGTATACATCATGACAGAGATATCCAAAAAGGGATTGCTTACGCGACAGCGTAACAGCAAACAGCTCGAACACAAGAACAGCTGACCTATTTTCGATATTTGAGTTAGTAAAGAAATCATATTCCTTGGATGGACAACATAAAAGGAGCAGGGTTTTTGCAAGGCAACATTGTCAGTGTTGCTGGAGATAATGTAAACACATAGACATACTCCGAAGATACTTGGATTAGCTCCTTCCGCAGGAAAGTCTGGATTCTACACCTAGGGCAACGATGGTGCAACTTGCAAACATCAATTTACTCGCAGTTGTTCCCAAATCCCGCTAAGCAGACCTTCTTTTCTCATTTCTTTCCTTGTTCAATATTATAGCCTATCGATCCAGCCTAATCTCGACCTAGAGAAGAGATGCACATTCACCGTCTCGACTCCTCCCCCTAAAATCATTTCGCCTGCAGTACTGCTCATTTTCCTTCTTGCGTTCCGTGTGGAATTCCTCTATGTGGTATTTGCTTCAGCGTCATCTGCTACGGGCTGTGTTCGATATGCGGGATATCTTGCTGGTCACTGTCCCTAGAACTGGTTTCCATTCCCTGACGCATATCTTTTCCGGAACAGGATTGCTTGACATATGCGGTAGAGTGTAGAGTGTAGAGTGATCAGTAGTCAGTGAGCTGTATACTTTATGATTCATGTTCAATACCACAGTATCAGCGGATCAAAAATTCTTCCATCTCAAATTCGTGATGCATTACCTCTCCTTTCATAAGACCATGTATATATGACTCGCCAACGAAATGATAGTGATTGCCATCTTTTCGGAGTAAGAAAGGGACCTGCCCCCCACTAAGGATACAAACGCTGTCACCAGGCTTCATTGAGGGTCGCCCGAGTCCAATGTGGCCCTTGCAAGTGATGAAGAATCTCCTGCGCCATGCCACATACTCCAACGAAGCTTGGAAAACCGATGCATTTCCAGAGAATGTTTCTTCCGCCCAAGCGGTAGCCCAAAAGGAGGAAATGTTTTGGGCCCCTAGGAGCCGAAGATAACTTGCAAAGTGATTCGCCCACTTCTTTGGGGCCGGGTGTGTATCTCTATCGCAATCACCGAGTAAAGTCCTCCAAAACGCATCAATCCCTAAAGTTCCTTTTCGCAACAAGGGCTCAGCCATACGGAGCCACTCCAATATGATTTCTTTATGCCTCTGTGTATCATCGAAGATATCAGAAGACACTTCCTCGACTTCATCGTATTCAAATCCACCAACAGCCAGAACAGATGATCCTGGCGTCCATCTTACCGAGACTCCACTTGCTCCAGCAGCTCGATATTGTATATGGCTTTTAGGATGCCCGAAAATTACCTCGCTTCCCCATACGCTATAATCAGGTACCCAAGATGGGAGATTAGCAATATGCCGGTCGGAAACATCTTCAACAGCGGACAGCAAAGTCAGTGAGCGTTCCTGTACGACTGAAAACCCCGTAACGTCTGTGTACACATTCACTGTAGACTTCAGATAGTTAGGTAATATTGGTTGTGCATTTTGGGCGGTTACATTGTTTGCCAGCCCGACCAACGCTACGACTTTATCCCTTGGGTCTGTGGCGAGGAATCGCCGAGTGACACAAAGAAGTAGACCTAATGACATGCCACGGCCTCCTTGAAGCTCCGAGAAGCTTCGCTTGATGTTGCTAATCGTTTTCTGAAAGACTGGGGCTCTTGGAGACGTCCTCGACCGGATATTGAAGGCTTGTCTCCAACCAGTCGCCAGGAGCAGTCGGCCAACATGGTCGATGTGCTCCCAACGAATTGTTAGACTACCATATCTAGCAATCACGTTGGTTGCAACCACCAATTCCTGAACGACCCATATCCTTTTGAAGTAGGGTCGTCCAAAGAGCTTAGATAAAGTGTACCATTGTGTACTTGGCAACTGAGGCAATCCCATGCTTTCCATAAAGCGAGGGGTCCAGAAATTGTCACGAATTGCTTCTGGGGTCACACTCGTCGTTGCAGCGCTAATCTTCTCAACAAGAGCAAATGCACTTTTCGTGTCAGGGTCCTCTCCACCAAGCCAAGCAACGACCTGGCTTGCACGGTTGAATATCTGCCTCATGAGACCTATTTGATTATTCCGTTCAGCTATGTTTGTCTGGTTAATGCAAATTGCATCGATCCAAAGCAAAGTGCTCGAGCCCGGTTGACGTATTCTTTTGAGAGCATTGAAGAGGTTTTGGGTAATGGGCAAGACCTTGTCATCACACCAGACAAATTGATAGAAGATCTGACTGTCCCAAGTATAAGAGAGCGCTTCATACGTTATGCGTTGGAACGAATTGGATGGGGACCTTGGCAAATTATCAAGATCCATATGGTGAATATGGCAACGGATCTGGTCAGTTGTTTCTCCTGGAAAGAGCTCCACCAAACGAATCATCGAGGTTTCCTCGGACAATGCAGTGTAGGTGTAATACTCCCACGGCTTTTCAGGGGGTTGGAAATATTCGACCAACTGTCGTTGATCTTGTAATCGTTGCGTATTCGCCTGGCCATGGCTTGTCCGCACACCACGCACTCGCTGAAGAAAGCAAGTATGATGGACCACGACACCCCAGACTCGGGGGGATTGAAAATGCAAAGGCCTTGCACCTGCGCGACGCAAAAGCACGCGCATTTCTTTTCAACAAATAGAAAACGCTCCATGATGTATTTTGATATTCTCAAGCCAGTATTTTAATCCTAGCTGGCAAAGGTAAATATGATACCATCGGTGCTCGGAGAAACAAATGCTCCTATCTTAGAACTGAGCGAAAGTGGGGACCCGTCGACCATGAAAATGAGTAAAGAGTTTAAGAAACATGGTACTCTGAGTAGCACCACGTTTAACCAACATTAATTGGACATCGCACCCTTGCGGACTCATCTTGTTTTGATGGCGAGTGTTTCATCATGGAAGAAAGCACAGCACAGGCTTTCGTGAGTCGAGAGGAGCCTATCCCCGTCATCGCTGTCACAAGCAACGAGGCAGCAGCAAACGACAACGCACCTGACACCGAGCGAAAACGCGATAAGCTGATGAACTCGATTGGGGGTTCAAAACTCAAGGATAAACTTCATGATGTTGCTCACAACAAGAACGAGCCTGGGCACTCAATCCAGGACCGTCTCTTTACCAAGTGAGCCATGAACATTACAAAGTCTACTTTCAAGACCTGGCGTGCTAAGTGTCGACGTCGCAGGCTGCTACAGCAAGTCATACCAATAGAGGATTTGGACGATAATGGGGATTCCATCCAAGACAAGCGCTCTTCAAAATACATCGACCGGCCTGGGTTCAGCCTTCCTTTAATGACTAACAATTTTCGTCGATTCAATGCAAGGTATATTGCTCTTGGGCCACTTTGCACCTGTGGCATTCGCTAATTGATCATGTCGGTAGATGTGGGATTCTGTTCGTCGCCCAGACCCGCCTCATTCGTCTCCTTTCCTGGAAAATTCCTTCCCACACCCTCTCTCTTCTGGCCGTCTGCACCTTTGTCTGCCTCGACCCCTACCTTCTCGCAGTCATCCCCGTAGCCCTCGCCCTTCTCTTCGTCATGGTCCCAGCATTCCTCGTCCGTCATCCCCCTCCGCCTCCGGCGGTCTCCCAAACACCGACTTACTCCATGAACGGCCCACCACTCGCGCCTCCCCGCATTGTCAAACCCGCTGCCGAAATGTCCAAGGATTTCTTCCGCAACATGCGGGACCTGCAAAACAGCATGGATGACTTCAGTACCGTCCATGATTCGATTCTCAAGATCGTGACTCCGCTCACAAATTTCTCGAATGAACCGCTCTCGTCGACCCTTTTCTTCTGCCTCTTCATCGCATCTTGCAGTCTCTTCATAACTTCTCGTCTGCTCCCCTGGCGCTTCATATCCCTCTCCACCTGCTGGACTGGCATCGCGCTCGGGCACCCCAAAGTCCAACAGCTAATCCTAGCTACCCACAAGGAGCACCTAAAACCACATGAGCGCACAGTGCAGAGCTGGCTCGATAGCTGGATCTCGCAAGACATCATCCTCGATACCCCGGCCGAGACGCGGGAAGTGGAGATCTTCGAGCTGCAGCGCAGGAAGGGCGGGATATACGGGGAATGGGAACCCTGGATCTTCAGTTCTTCGCCGTATGATCCGCTGTCCCCGCAACGCATCTCCGGAGATAGGCCGAAGGGCACACCCTATTTTGAGGATGTCGCTGCACCGCGGGGCTGGGAGTGGGGCGACAAGAAGTGGGTGTTGGACTTGAACAGTCGGGAGTGGGTAGAAGAAAGGATGGTGCAGGGCGTGGAGGTCGGTATTGAAGGTGAGAGGTGGGTGGGGGATCTGCTGGGTGAAGACATGGGGGATGAGCAGGGGGGTGGGAGGTTGACAGGAAAGGGGAAGGGGGTTAAGGTGCGAGATTGGGAGGAGGGCAGCGGGACGAGTAGGATCGGCGAGTGGAGAAGGCGAAGGTGGATTAGGATGGTGAGAAGAACGGCCATGCCGGGTGTTGAACGGAAGACCGCCATTATGAATTAGACGATTAGCCCATAACAAATGAAATATTAATGATTGTTGAATGCCTTTCATTTCAATTATTCTTCGCTATATCGCCACCTCCCCCTTCCCCTCCTTCCATTTCTTAACCCTCTTGCGTAAATCGCCTTCACTCTGCTGCTGAGGATTCAATCTCCTGTCCCCATTCATCGCCCTATAATCATTCCCCCACTTCGCCACTAACCGCTCGATCCACTCTTGCTCGCCCTGACTCTGTATCCTCGGCCGCGATTTCTTGCCTCCTTGCGCCGCTGCAAGTTCGAGCTGGGGAACGATTCCTCCGTTCCCACCTTGTGTTTGATTTCTAGTATAGCCATTCGTGTCGCCGTCGTCTCCGTCGTCAGATATCTCGTTCATAGGATCATCGAGCGGATTCGGCTTAGCATTCCGTCCCGACTGGGAATGCTCAACACGCAAGATAGCGCCCGTTTCCGGGTCGCGGGTTATTTTCGCGGTGGTAGGCGTGAATGTCTTGGGAGTGCGGGAAGAGACGATGGCGAGCGGGTCTAGGTTTGCCTGGTTTTGTGCGGTGGAGGCAGAGGAGGGTTGAGATTTGGATTCTGTGCCGCCGGCGCGGGAATTGAGTTTGGAGGTTAGGCCGAGGCGGAGGTAGTTTTGGGAGAGGGTGAGGTTTTGAGACCTGTGCGAGAGTAAGCAAGGTTGGGGGGAAGGTTCGGGTTCGATATGAGCGCTCGATCGGGTGGGAGAGGGAACGGAATGGGGGGCTTACCAATTTGCGGCGACGATTGGGTTGCTTTTGATATTTAGATGCTTGGACTTGGGCTTTTGCTTTACTTTCGGGAGAGAAGATCTGTTCTTCTTCTTCTGTAGGACACGGCCCATCGTTGATTCTAATTTTGACACTGGAAGTAAAAGCTGAGGTATAAGTTGAGTGTGGATTGCACCTTGAATTTGGCCGAGGTGGGGTGTGTAACTTTTCTGGTTGCCAAGAGAGGTCAAGAGCTGCAGTAGTTCCCGTCCCGAGCACGGCCGCTTGTTATCGACCCCTGAGCCGATGACAAGGGCTGTCTGGTATCGAAACGCAACGTCAAGACTGCTGTCTAGCAGCATTTAACGACGATGGCAATGATATTGACAATACCAAAGTGGCTACGGCTGTGCTTAATGGCGTTGGTGATTGGACTTGTGCATCAAGTCTCTGCCAAATCACAAAGTCCGTATGATGTAGCGCAGATGAGTGCTTCTGAAATAGAGCACGCGCTTCAGGTATGTATTTCACACGTTATTTAGATCGGAGTCCTAGCCACTAACTCGTACAAGCAATGCCCCATCGTTCAAAATCTCAACCGACATCGAATTGACACGAATCCTCAAACTTCGGGATTGACATCGAGGATCTTTGCGGTGCTTTTCCCTGCTAGCCCTGCTGTCAATGCCCTCCTCGCTACTCTATATATTTCAGGTCCTCCTAGTTAGTAGTACAGGTCCAACGGAGAGACAATACCCTGTGCTAAATGTGAATTAGATTTTCTCCTTGCCCTATGCCCTCCTAACATCGATCCCTCTTCCCTTTCGGTCATGGTTGCTTTCGCCGTTGGAGGTTTACTAGGGGACACTCTATTCCACCTCCTTCCTGAAATCTTCCTCGGAGAAGACGCCCCTGATCATGCCCGATTTATTCTTGTCCAGCCGAACAAGAACCTTCTCCTGGGCGTAGCCATCATGGTAGGTTTCCTCGCCTTTGTCGCTATGGACAAAGGCCTTAGGATAGCGACTGGTGGGCAAGGTGGTCATGACCATAGCCATGCGCATAAAAACAATGGGTCCGAAAGCGAGAAGGAGGCTGCTGCGACGGCAAGCGGCGTGGACTCGGCGATTACGACAAGCGAGCTGAAAAATCGCAAATCTGTTCCTTTCAAAGGCTTGGTAAATTTAGCTTCGAACGTTCCCAGCGTTGACAACGATCTTCTCCTTAAATTCCAGGGACACGATGAACCGCGTCGTTCAAGCATTTGGCTTAGAGCTGTATTCGAAGAGGATGCCGACAGCGAGATAACACAAATGGCTTTCTATCGAGCTTACGAAGCTTGCTTTAACGAGTATAGAACGACACCCAGTACACTTCTTCCCGCTCCAGAATTGATCAAGCGTGTCAGCGTTGTATTCCCAGATGCCGAGCCGCAATTCTACCCAGGTCCCGAGGGGTCGGATAAGAATTTCACTGTCAAAGGGATTCGACCACGGGGCAAGGCTATGGATCTGCAAGAATGGGAGTCTGGTCAAGCACTGGAGAGGTCTGGAACGAAAGTAACAGGCAAAGAAGCCTCTCAATCTATCCGTCTCTCCGCTTACTTGAACCTCATCGCCGACTTCACGCACAACATCACCGATGGCCTCGCTCTGTCCTCATCTTTCTATGCTTCCCCAACCCTTGGCGCCACCACCACTGTCGCCGTGTTCTTCCACGAAATCCCCCACGAAGTTGGTGACTTTGCACTACTGATTCAATCTGGCTTCTCAAAGAAAGCAGCCATGTCCGCACAATTTGTCACCGCTCTTGGAGCATTCTTGGGCACCTGCTTGGGTATCGCTGTCCAAGAATTAGGTAAGACATCACCCAAAGACTCAAAAAGCGGAGTACGAGATACAGGGCTTGCGGGGACAGGCCTGGGCTGGGGAGATATGCTGTTGCCATTCACCGCTGGGACATTCCTATATGTCGGTACCGTGGCAGTGATCCCAGAGCTTCTGGAGACAGGACCGAACAAAAGTGAAGAAATGAGGAAGACTATGATGCAATTCGCCGCAATGGCTCTGGGGGCGGGTATCATGCTTGCGTAAGTCCCCGGTCGCTCCTGAGCAACCTAATCTCCAAATTGGATTCGAGTGAGGCTCGCTGACAAGCTTTGCAGGATATCCTGGTCGTAGAATTTATACATGCGATTAGAGCGATTCAACAAAACATACTTATCTACTTATACATCCATATCTATACCATCTTGCTCATAGAAATAAATACCAAGATGCATGGTCATCTTTAACGACTCAACATTCATTAGTATCAATACTCGCAGATTTCTTTGCCTTGAAACGGTGAGAGGTCTGGAAGTGCTTCACCGCTTTGTCCTTGATGGACGAAGGTGGAGATCGTGGGGTGGGTGCATTGCTTATAAGTTTAAACTCCCTGCCATCATGTGCGGATCACAAATTTCCACTTACCGTGTTCTGTATCCCGCCATTCGACTTGGATCTATCGATCTTCAGAAACACTCCGGGAATTAGTAAACCCCAAGACTTGCTTCCATTTTCATTTCCATTTCCAAATCTACATCTCAATCTCCATCGAGAATTCTCCCTCTACACTCGACAACATCAATACCTTGTCTTCATCTCAAAGTCGCCATATCTTCCTTACTACTTACATGCATGCAGATATGGTGGCTTTTCGTGGGACGAGAGAGTTGTCTGGTTGGTTTTTTTGATATGATCAGCATGACGCATACCTCATTCATGTGAATGGTTTATATGTTGGTGTCCTAGACATTAGTAGTACGTCTTCGAAGAAGACAAACGAAGAGCGTCGGTGCTTCGCTACTCGAGAGATTAGGTCCTCTGGGAGCCGCATAGCTTTGTGGTGGCAACGGAAAGGCGTGCTTAAAAGCCTTGGTTGCCTCCCTTGAGCATCGGTTTCATTCGGGTATCTCAGCCAACCACGATCCTTCAAATTGGAATTTGTCCTTTATCTGTCTGACCGCAAGTGCCGTCTGAACTCGAGCGAGATATCAACAGAGTTCAGAGACCTCGATCTTCGGCCTTGATACAATGATTTGATCGTTTCTTCTGATGATGTCTCTTGCGTTTTCCTCGATAGGTTGCTAGGTCAGCATTCGGAATTTTTCCGTAATCACCCACGATTCGCGATCGGCCTCGTCAGAACGCAGTAGAAACCATAACCTCCTGGTAGTGAAGTAAGGTGTATCGCTCAATGCAACAGGTATTGCTACTCTACATGACCCTTTCCATCCATAGCCTAATACTACCAATACTTTGCCGCTCGTTCCCATGTTGGATTTTAAAGCATCTGCAGCAGGCTTATATACTACCTACTTACCTCCTAAGGGCCATTTTTATCTTGGGTGGATGTTATCAAACGTTTGCACGAAAAGGAAAACAAGCTTCCCCTCGTTCGCTCTAGGATAGGCGAGCGCGGGACAGCGGGACGGCGGGACGGCGGGCAAGGTCCATAGAAATTGGGCGCGCATGGCCCAAACCAGGAAGCTGGGATTACTTAGATACTCTCGGTATCATACAAGTAAAGAACGTCAGTACGCAGTATAAGGTACTCACTCGTACATACCTTAGTACTGATCATCTTGGTCCCGATCGTAAGCCCTACCCATAAGTCCGTCTGAATGGCCATCCCACTTCCAGCCTGTAATGGGCATTAATAATCAATTGCCGTCGGATCCGGAGTCGGAAGGCTGCAACCATGCAGCCATACTTCCGTACACGGTTTCTTACAGAGATTTCCAGCTCCCTGGTTACTGCACCAGCCCTGCGAAAACCCGCCCAGCTGGACACATACATAGAGCCAGACGAAGACCTCCAAGACAATGGCTTCACATGTGGGCTCCTCAGATACCTCACTTGTTGCCGAAGACAAGAGCCTCGAGCATGGCATGGAACAGTCCTTCAACCCCAACTTAACACCCCTGTCACACTACGCTTCGCCAAGACACTCGATGAACCCAGAACACCACAAAACCGAAGCCACCATCTTACCTGAATCCCAAGGCATCGCCGACGCCGACATCGAACGGGAAGCCCAATCCGAGAACGAGAAAGCACCTGTCGTTGGAGGCGTCAACCCCGCTGATTTTCCTGATGGAGGTCTCGAAGCGTGGACCGTGGCGCTGGGAGGATGGTGCTGCCTCTTCTGCAGTTTCGGCTGGATCAATTGCGTGGGTATCTTCCAGGACTATTATCAGATGCATCAGTTGAAGAGCTACTCGCCCAGCACGGTCGCCTGGATCCCTTCGCTGGAGATATTCATGATGTTCTTGGGAGGCACATTTTTAGGGAAAATGTTTGATAATTATGGGCCGAGAT
>JAABUP010011145.1_pt1 | contig 10331 bp, 10 predicted proteins | sample 5559201 | NCBI WGS metagenome assembly JAABUP01 (sample SAMN10711887, study PRJNA513373) | rock metagenome | isolation source: Antarctica rocks | place: Antarctica | reverse complement strand
GGGCAGCGGCGTCCGTCGCCCGCTAGGCGATCATCGCCGACGGCGGGCAAAGTCGGGGGTAGACGTGTGCGGCCGTGACACGAGCCACGGCCACAACGGTGTCGGACGAGGTTTTCACACCCCGCACCATCCAGCGTGATTTCTTGGCATTCTTGGCTCGAGAGTGCCCGATCTAAGCTCGGATGGACTAACCGGCCAGGACAGCGCAGGCGGCTGGTCTACTCGGCCAGGGGCAGGGTAAGCGCGACGGGCGGGCTCCCCGGCGGCGCGTAGCCAGGCTGGGTGCCGAGGTGGGGTTAGCCCGCTTTCGCAACTGCTGGCGAATGTTATGGGATCTTGTACCCTGGTAAGCTCGCCGCGTCGTCGTTGTCGCCTCGCCGCCAGGAGGTTCGTGATGCTATCGCCCAAGCCGCTCCCGCCCATCCCCGCCGACACCGCCAAGATCACGCATGCCGCCTTTCCTGAGGGCCACCCGCTCCTCCAGCAGACCCTGCGCCAGCACAAGCTCGGTGACATCCTCGTGCTGGACGACGACCTCGCGCACCCGGGCCGCATCGTCCTGCACCGGGTAGATGATGGCGCGCACCCAACGTTCGACCCCATGCTCCAGGTCGGCAACCGACCGGGCCGGGTCGTAGCGGATCGGGGATAGTGTCGTCGGCTCACCCGCGAAGCCGCACGCGACGGCGGGCAGCAAGCCCTGCGCCGCCAGTTGCGGATCGCGCAGGATGTTGTATTCGCCGACCGCGGCCAGCGACACGCCCCAGAGCTCTTCCCAGGCCCGGTCGACGAGGAGGGGTGTCCAATCGGGGGCGAACAGCTGGGTGCTCAGTGGCGATTGCTCGACCAGTGCCCGGGCGCGCCGCGCAGCTGGTGTGCTTACAGTGGGCGCTCGCTCTTGCCCCAGCGCCGGAGATCGGCGATCGTTTGCTGGATGTCCCGGACCTGCTGGTCGCCGCCGATCTCCCGCTCGATGATGTAGTCCCCGGTGAAGCCGATCGCCGCGAGCTCGGCGATAAACCGGGGATAATCGACCTGGCCTTGTCCCACCGGAACCTCGCGACCGAGATGTTCCCCGTCCGTGGGATAGAGGCCGTCCTTGACGTGGATGTTCCTGACGTAGCTCCCGAGCAGGCTCAGCGCGTCGATCGGGTTCCCTTTGCCATACATCAGCAGATTGGCGGGGTCGAGATTGATGCCGAGGTTCGGCAGGCCCAGCTGCCGGATCGTCCGCAGGAGCACCACCGGGGTCTCCTGCCCGGTCTCGAACCAGAACCCCACGCCGCGCTCGGCGCAGTACCCGGCCACGTCGCCGATCGCCGCGACCACCGCCGGATAGGTCGGATCGGTCAGGTTCTCGGGGATGAAGCCGCAGTGGGTGATGATCGCGGGCGCCTCGATCCAGGTCGCGAAATCGGCCCAGCGCTGCAGGGCCGCGATCCGCTCCGCGCGATACCGCTCGGGGACCAGCCCCAGTGTGATCGGCCCCTCGCGGAAGTCCCAGACCTTCGGTCCCGGCCACCCCGCCCAGACGGCGCAGATGCGGACGCCGGCGGCCCGCGCCTCCTTGACGACGGTCCGGGCGACCTCGCGGGTCGCCATGGTCGGGTCGAAGCCCGAGAGCTGGCAGACCGATAGGCCGAACCGGCCCACCTGGTCGAAGCACTTCCCACCAGCGCGCAGCGGGTTGATCACGCCGATCTCCATCCCGATCCTCCTTCCTCGTCTCGCCAAGGTTGCCAGGGCGGCGGCGCAGCACCCCGCGGACGGGCCAGCGCCTGTGGCAGCACCACCGGCCGGATGCCGGCCTCGCGGAGCGGCGCGTCGCCGGCGGCGACCTCGACCATGGCCAGATCGCCGCCCGGGTCGGCCGGCCGACGGACACGAGCCGCGAGCGTCTGGCGCGCTCACGCGCACCCGGCCCCGGGCGGCAGGTGCGTACCGAGCAGCCGCCGCCAGTTCCCGGCCAGGAGCGCCGCCACATCCGCTTCGCCGTAGCCGCGCTCGCGCAGCAGCGGCGCGAGCAGGCGCAGGTCAGCGATCGTGTCGAGATCGTGGGGCGACTGCTCGCGCCCATAGCCGCCATCGAGATCGGTGCCGAGCGCCGCGTGCCGCGCGTTCCCCGCGAGCTGGCAGATGTGATCGAGGTGGTCGACGACGCGCGCCAGCCCGACCCCTTCGTTCGTCGTCGCCCCGATAACCCAGCCGGGCTGGAGCATCCAGGCATCGAGGGCCACGCCGATCACCGCGTCGCGCGCGATCAACTGGCGGATCATATCGTCCGTCAGCTGGCGGTCGCCGGGGACAAGAGTCCGGCAGTTCGCGTGGCTCGCCAAGATCGGGCCGCCGAAACGCTCCAGCGCCTCCCAGAAGCTCTCGTCGGCGAGGTGCGTCAGGTCGAGGATCATCCCGAGCCGCTCCATCAGCGGCAGGAGTGCGCGGCCCCGGTCCGTCAACGGGCCGGACGACTGCGTCCCATGCGCGTAGGCGCTCGGGCCGTAATGCGCCAGTCCGAGGACGCGCAGGCCGTCATCCCACCACTCGGCGACCTGCTCCGGCTCGACGATCGGGTCGGCCCCCTCCATCGCGATGACGAGGCCGAGCGGCGCGCTGGCCCCCTCTTCCCACCCGTCGAGATGCGCGGCGAGCGCGGCGCGATCGGCGATCACACAGGCCACCCCCTCCCGCTCCAGTTGCCGGTAGTAGGCGAGCTGGCCCCGCGCGTGACCATACGCGATCGCCCGGCTGCGGTAGCCGGGGAAGGGACTCCCCGGGGCCTGCGTCCGCGTGAAGAGGGTGGCCATCGTGAGCGCAATCCGCCCCTCGCGCAGTTCAGGCAGGGCGACGGTGCCGCCCGCGCGCCCCTTCTGCGCCATGCCCGCCTCCGAACGGCGGATCGCGGCGACGGTCTGCGTCAGGTCGCGGTTCCAGAGCAAGGCGTTCATGGCAAGGTCGAGGTGCCCGTCGATGATGATCATCGTCCCTCCTGCGGTTGGCCCATGCGCGTACCGGCTGGCGCGTGGGCCGGCGCCTCGCCCGGTTTCCTCGCGCGGCCAGGGGCGCTCCCGGCACGCGGGCACAGCGGCACCCTGGGCGCGACCGTGGCGTCGGTGGCCTACCGCGCGCCGCGCGTCGGTGTCCTGGCGCGGACAGGTTCTCCGCGCATTGTAGCATCGTCGTGCACCCGCGCCGTCAGGGGGCAGCGCTGGCGCGGGAGGACGCGCCAGCGACCCCCTGTCTTGGCCGGAAACGTCATCCGTGTCGGGCCGCAGCACCGGGTTGCGGGCGCCACTCGCCGATCGGCAAACAAGCGTATGCGGGTCGCGCACAGTCCGGTCCCGGACGCTGCCGTGGACGCTCGGCGCAGGGGGTAGGTGAGCGGCGACGGCGAGCGCGGGATATTATCCCGGCAGGCGCTCGTCGCAGTGCGCCCGGAAGCCGCAGGCCGCGCACCGGTCGGGCTGCCGGTGGCTGCGGTGCTGCTCCACCGCCCGCCGCTTCACGGCGGCGATCCCTGCCACCAGCACGCGGAGTTCCCGTTCGCGTCGCCGATCATAGGCGATCCGGAACTCGCGCTCGGGGTAGCGGATGAGGCCATACGGCGGGCGGACCCCGTGGTGCTCCTCCACGAGCAGGCAGTACGCCAGGAGCTGGAGGACGTGCCCCGGATAGGGTTCCCGTGGGGTGCGGCCGGTCTTGACCTCGACCGGGATGACGACATCGCCCCGCCTGATGAGGAGATCGGGGCGGCAGCGCAGCGGCACGGTGCGGGCCTGGAGCGCCGGCGCGCGCCCCTCGGGGCGGTCCTGGTAGATCGCCCGCCCGCGCGGCAGGCCGAGCGCCCGCCTGCGCCGCTCGCTCGCCCACCACAGCGCGGCACCGGCCGCCAGCGCCAGCAGGGCCAATGCCAGGGCCAGGTCGAGGATCATCGCAGCGCCACCAGGACGCCGATGAGCAGGAGCGTCAGCACGAGGGCGCTGACGCTCAGGCGTACGCCGAGCGTGCGCTGCCGCTCGAGCCGCGCCACGTCGCGGGCGATCGCTGCGTGGTCCGCCGCCCCCGCCGCGAGGCGTGGCCCGGCCGCGTGCTCCGCGCCCTGCCGGGCATACCACCAGGCGCGCCGGCAGTACGCCCAGTCGCCGAGTTCACTCGCCGACACCCATCCGGTCTCCATCGCCGTCCCTCGCTTCCCCATCGTGCATACCGCGCCACGACCGCAGTGAGTGTACCCCAGGTGACCCGGTGGGACGGGCGCGCCCGGTGCCGACGGGCCGCCCGTCCGTCCGCGCCCCGGCCATCGTCGCGGCGCTATACTCATCGCGACGGATCGTGGCGTCGGGAGCGGGCAGGGTGGGGACGCGGGCGGTCGACAACCGGGCGCGCGAGGCCACGCCGCGCAGGGAGCTGCGGGGCGTCGTCGAGCGCATCACCTACCAGAACCCGGAGAACGGCTACACCGTGGCCCGGCTGGCCCCCGAGCGCCCGGCGGAGGCGGGCGGCGAGGTCGAGGCGGCACGGGGCGACGACCGGCTGGTCACCCTCGTCGGCACGCTGGCCGACCTGACACCCGGCGAGGCGATCGTCGCGCACGGCTGGTGGCGTAACGACCCGAAGCACGGCTGGCAGTTCCAGGCGCTCGACTACCGCACCACCCTGCCGGCCACGACCCAGGGGATGCGGCGCTACCTCGGCAGCGGCCTGGTCAAGGGGATCGGCCCGGTCAACGCCGGGCGCATCGTCGACGCCTTCGGCGAGGGGACATTCGAGGTCATCGACGCCAGCCCCGAGCGGCTGACCGAGGTGCCGGGGATCGGCCCGGTGCGGGCGTCGCGGATCGCCGCCACCTGGCAGGAGCAGCGGCACATCCGCGAGGTGATGACCGCGCTCCAGGGCTACGGCGTCTCTACCTCGCTCGCCGTGCGTATCTACAAGCGCTTCGGCGACGACAGCGGACGGGTCGTCAGCCAGGAGCCCTACCGCCTGGCCAGGGAGATCTGGGGGATCGGCTTCAAGACCGCCGACACGATCGCCCAGTCCGTCGGCATCGCCCTCGACGCGCCGGAGCGCCTCCAGGCGGGCGCGCTCCATGCCCTCGGCGCGGCGGGCGACCAGGGCCACACGCTGCTGCCCGAGGGGGAGCTGGTGGCGGCGGCCATGGAACTCCTCGGGGCGGAATCGTCGGCGGTCCACGACGCGGTGACGGCGCTGCTGGCGACGGGCGAGGTCGTGGCGGCGACGCGGGACGACGCGGGCGACGACCCCACTGGCGACCAGCGGCTGCTGGCGCTGGCCCCCTTCGCCCGCGCCGAGTCGGGGCTCGCCACCCGCCTCCAGACGCTGGCGGGCGCGGCCGACGAGGCCCGCGCGGCGCGGCTCTTCGGCGCGCTCGATTGGGCGGCGGCCTTCGGCTGGCTGGCCGACCGGCACGGCCTGACCCTCGCGCCCGAGCAGGAGGCGGGGGTGCGCATGGCGCTGACCGCCCCGGTGTCCATCCTGACCGGCGGGCCGGGCACTGGCAAGACGCACACGCTCCGCGCCATCCTGACCCTCGCCCGGGCCAAGCGGCTGCGCCCGCTCCTCGCCGCCCCGACCGGGCGCGCGGCCAAGCGCATGACCGAGGCGACCGGCCTGCCCGCCGGGACCCTCCACCGCACGCTGGAGCTGCGCCCCGGCGGCAAAGCCGGGCGGGGGCCGGACAATCCCCTCGACGCCGACCTGGTGGTGGTCGACGAGGTGAGCATGCTCGACGCCCTGCTCGCCAACCAGTTGGCCAAGGCGGTCGCGCCCGGCACGCACCTGCTGCTCGTCGGCGACCCCGATCAGCTGCCGAGCGTCGGGGCGGGCGACGTGCTGGCGGACCTCCTGCGCGGCGCGCAGTTCCCCGTCACGCGCCTGACGCATATCTTCCGCCAGGGCGCGGGGTCCGGGATCGCGGCGAATGCGGCGCGGGTCAACGCCGGGGCGATGCCGCGCTTCGGGGCCGACATCGGCGACTGCTTCTTCCTGCCCGCCGAGGACCCCGCGGCGGCGGCCGCGATCGTCGTCGACCTGGTCGCTCGGCGGCTGCCGGCGCGCTATCGTCTCGCGCCGGGCGAGATCCAGGTGCTCGCGCCGATGCACCGGGGCGACGCGGGGGTGGGGGCGCTCAACGCCCTCCTGCAGGAGCGGCTCAACCCGGCGCGGGAGGGCGTGGCCGAGGCGCGCGGGGGCGGGCGGGTCTACCGCCCGGGCGACCGGGTGCTCCAGCTGCGCAACGACTACGAGCTGGAGGTTTTCAACGGCGACCTGGGGACGGTGACCGCGATCGACCCGGCCGAGCAGGAGGTGGCGATCGCGCTGGACGACGGGCGGGCGGTGCGCTACCCGCAGGCCAGCCTCTACGCGCTGACCCACGCCTATGCCATCTCGGTGCACAAGGCGCAGGGGGCGGAGTTCCCGGCGGTGGTGATCCCGCTGGTGACCGCCCACGCGGCCATCCTCGGGCGGACCCTGCTCTACACCGCGCTGACCCGGGCGCGCCGGCTCGTGGTCATCGTCGGGCAGGGCAAGGCGCTCTCGCCCGCGGTACGGGACTGGCGGCGGACCCCGCGCCACACCGCGCTCGCGGGGCTGCTGGCCGGGACGACGCGGTTCGCCTGGCCGCGTACGCCCGGGGACGGGGCCGCGGAGGCGGCGGACGCCGCCGGCTGGTGGGAGGGCTGGGCGGCGGCGGAGCCGTAGCCGCCCCGCCCGCATCGACCCAGCAGCACAACCGCGCGGGCCGCGCTCATGCCGACGCCGGATCGTCCGGACCGTGCGCGTGCCCGGGACCGGACGCTGGCCGGTCGCCGCACCAGGCGTCCCCGAGCGGGAAGCACCAGTGTGGCCGGCCCTCGCTGAGCACGAAGGATGGCTCGGCCGGGAGAGGGCAGGCGGCCGGCGGCACGTCGGCGGGGCGCGGGTCGTCCCCGCGCCGGCTGTAGCGACGGCGCGCCCGCCCGAAGGCGTCGGCCCGCGCCAGCCACCCGGCGGCGAGGGGCGCGCCGCAGCGGGGGCAGGCGAAGGCGGGCGCGACACCGTGCTCGGCCTGGCGGCGCGCGAACGCCCCGGCCACCGGCAGCCCGCGCCCGGCCCTGCGGACGAAGGCCGCGACCACGGCGCAGGTGGCCGGGGCCAGGGCCTCGGCCAGCTCAGCGATGACCGTGCGGCGGCGGGGCGGGCGGCGCGCGAGCGCGACGCCGCAGGGACTGCGGGCGCGCACCGTCCAGCCCTCGATGTACCACAGCAGGCAGGGCCGGGCGCAGCGTCGGCACGGGTGCGGGAAGAAGACGAGCCGGCCCGCCGGGCGCGCCCGGGCCGTCACGGCGGGGCGGAAGCGGATGCGGCGCGCCAGGAGCGCGGTCACGAAGGCGGCGAGTGGCCAGGGCGAGGCGGCGGCATGCGGGTCGGTCCCCGCCCCGCCGCCCGGCGCGAGGACGAACGGCGACGCGACGACGGGGCGATCGTCCGCGTCGAGCGCGAGGCCGAAGAGCGGCAGGGCGGGATCGGGGCGCGCCTGGGCGGGGGGCTGGCGGAAGAACCAGCAGCCGCGCACGCCGTCGGCGGCGTAGGCCGCCTGGCGGGCCAGGGTGGCGTCGAGCGACTGGGCGCTCCACTGGACCTCGAAGGCGAGCGGCCGGCCGGCCCCGGGCGGCGTGGCCAGCACATCCGCGATCCAGCGGCCGCCCGGCCCGCGCGCCTCGGTGGTCACGCGATAGCCAGCCCGGCGGCAGGCGAGCGCGATGGTCCCCTTGGCCAGGAGGTGGGCGGGGGTCTCGCCGACCCAGGCGCAGCGCGGGACCCGGCGGGTCGTGCGGTGGTAGAAGAAGCGGCGGCCGAGGCGACTCCGGCGGATGCCGCCCGCCACGCCGCAGCACGGGAGCGTCAGCCGGGCACCGTCCCGCAGCGCCGCAGCGACCGCCGCCCACTCGTCCTCGGCGAGGAAGGGCGCGATGAGCTCGCGATCGTCGAGCAGCGCCTTCAGGGGCATGCCGCGGCTCGTTGCTTCAATCGCCCGCCAGGCGCGGCGCGAACGTCGGCCACCGTGGCCCACCCGCGGGCGTCACCACGTTGCTCCGAGCCGCACCGGGTGACGACACCGCGCAGCCAGCCGTGTCTTTGCCGATCCTTGTCCAATTCCTTCCGGGTCACAGCCGGGTCAGGTCGCGCGGCGAGGGGCCATCCGGCGATGTCGCCGCGGGGCCAGCAGGCGCCGCTCAGCAGGAGCCTGCCCAGGGTGGTTAACACGAGCCGGAGCGCCACGACGACGTCGGCGAGCGTCCCGTCGGCGACGCCGCCCAGGGAGAGGAGCCACCACAGGCACGTCACCATGCGGTCGCGCAGGGCCGTCCCCTGCGGTCGGGGATGCGATGATTGCTCCACGGAACCCTCCGTCGCGCGGCGCTGGGTGTGCCGCGTCGTGCGGCTACCGCCAGCATACCTCAGAAGGGCGTGGCCGGGAACCGGCCCCGGGTCGGTCCACCGGCCAGTATCCCGCCGCGGGGTACTGTCAACTTGCGAGCAAGGGAGGCCGACGTGCGATACTGCTGGCATGAGCGATGAAGTCGTGCCCGCCGACTATGCCGGTTACCGCTTCCCGCCCGAGGTCATCGGCCACGCCGTGTGGCTGTACTTCCGCTTTGCGCGCAGCTATCGCGACGTGGAGGAGCTGCTCGCCGAGCGGGGTGTGGTGCTGACCGACGAAACCGTGCGCCAGTGGTGCCGGAAGTGCGGGCAAGCGTCTGCCAATGCCCTCCGGCGGCGTCGCCCTCGGCCGGGTGACCAATGGCACCTGGACGAGGTCTTCATGCGCATCAGCGGGGTGACGCACTACCGCTGGCGCGCCGTCGACCAGGAGGGCAATGTCCTGGATATCCTGGTCCAAAGCCGCCGCGACAAGGTCGCCGCGACGCGCTTCCTGCGGAAGGTGCTCAAGGGTTTGGCCTCTGTGCCGCGCGTGCTGATCACCGACAAGCTCGCCAGTTACGGGGCCGCCAAGCGCGAAGTGCTGCCAAGCGTCGAACACCGACAGCACAAACGGCTGAACAATCGCGCCGAAAATTCCCATCAGCCCACGCGCGAACGGGAACGGCGGATGCGGCGCTGCAAATCCCCGGGACACGCGCAACGGTTCCTCGCCGCCTCTGGCCCGATCGCCGCCCACTGCCGCCCGCGCCGCCACCGCCTCACCGCCGCCGCCTACCGCCGCACAAGAGACGAGCGCTTCGCCACCTGGCGCGAAGTGGCCGGCCTCGTCGTGACTGCCTGACACGCCGCTCGCCACACAAACACGCCCGTGCCCTCCCTGACTACCCGTTCACGGCCGTAAGTTGACAGTACCATCTGGACACCACGGCGTACCCCCTCGGCCAGCAGATCTCCGACGCGCAGATGGCGACCATCCACCTCCGACGCGACAGCTTCCACGGCGAATGGAACTACACGATCGCGCCCCGCGCCACTCCCGACGAGAAGGTTATTACTTGACAAGCCCTTAGCTGTCCTGGCTGGTTGGCTCGTCCGCGCGCGATTGACGTCGGCTTACGCGGCGCGCTGGTATGCGTGGTGTGGGTCGCCCAGGACCGGGATCGCGCGCACCGCCCCTGCGGGTGCCGCTCGCGGCGGGCGTGCCTCCGTGCTGTCGGGGATCTGCTGCCACACGCCCTGGTGGGTACTGTCAACTTGAGCATGGCGATGGGCGATCAGGACGGTACAAAGGCTGGCCGAAGCCAGAAGGGCGGTGCGGCTCAGGCCAGGGCGGACACGCCGGTGACCGCCCGCCAGGTGGCGAAGCGTTCGGCTCTGGTCGCGCGGTAGGCGGCGGTGAGGCGGTGGCGGCGCGGGCGGCAGTGGCCGGCGATCGGGCCGTACGCGGCGAGGAAGCGCTGGGCGTGGCCGGGGCTTTTGAACCGCCGCATGCGCTGCTCGCGCTCGCGGGTGGGTTGCTGGGAATGCTCGGCGCGCTTGTTCAGCCGTTGATGCTGGCGGTGTTCCACCCCCGGCAAGATCGCGCGCTTCGCCGCGCCGTAGCCCGGGCGTTTGTCGGTGATCAGCACGCGCGGCACATACACCAGGCCCTGCAGCAGCTGCCGCAGGAAGCGCATGGCCGCGCGCTTGTCGCGCCGCGGCTGGACCAGGATGTCGCTCACCGTGCCGTCCTGGTCGACGGCGCGCCAGCGGTCGTGCTGCCGACCATTGAGCTGGATGAAGGGAAGTGTCAGAACTCAGTACAGAGTCGCAAAAAGTCGGGCGCGTCGGACGAAAAGTGGGGATCGAGCCGGTTCGTCGTGCCTTCATGAGCGGCCGACCGTCTC
>JAABUP010011144.1_pt1 | contig 10332 bp, 10 predicted proteins | sample 5559201 | NCBI WGS metagenome assembly JAABUP01 (sample SAMN10711887, study PRJNA513373) | rock metagenome | isolation source: Antarctica rocks | place: Antarctica | reverse complement strand
GCGCACTGTGAAAGCACATTACTACACCATTTTACTACTTTAAAACCCTACCTATAAGTCATAGTCATAGCTCCACACACGCACGCACGCACACATATCTCCAGCAGACAGGCATGAGCAATGACAACAGATGCCAACAAGCTTGAAGACAGAGTCACGGCCTACGCATAAGCTCATGGCTGGCTGCCTATGCATAAGCTCAAGCTCCAAGCTGAGAATCACCTGAGTGCATCAAAACTTGCATGTCTAAGACAAGAGAGTGCTTTCTTGCCTGAAATGGTGCAAAACAGTCTTCCGCCGCCGACTCATATTCTTCAGCTGTAGCATGGATGCGCATGAGGGTGCTGTCTGAGGTCACACCAGCAAACAGGTCTCTCTCAAACAGACAGGCATGCAAGCGCTGCAGCCAGCCCTTCATGTCTGCAGCCCTGTCACAGTCTGCCAGATTCTGCACTGTCAGATCATCCTGCAGCAGCAGCTGGTGCCATTTGAATGTAAGACACACATGATGTGATGTCTGGCCTGCTAAGCGTACGAGCAATGACAGGATGCATATGCTCTTTATCCTCTTGGGGTGCTTGCAGGCACCAATCCAGGCATTCAATCACTAATGCATTCATCAATTCATTCATCTGTGCGTTCAGTTGTTCATTCATGCTTTCAAGCCGTAGTGCATTCATTGATTCATTCTATCATTCATTTATTCATTCACTCATTTGTGCACTCAGTTGTCCAATCATTCATTCATGCATTCATTCATTTGTTCATTCATTCATCTGTTCATTCATTCACTCACTAACTCACTCATTCATTCATTCATTCATTCATTCATTCATTCATTCATTCATTCATTCGTTCATTCGTTCATTCGTTCATTCGTTCATTCGTTCATTCGTTCATTCGTTCATTCGTTCATTCATTCATTCATTCGTTCAGTTCATTCAGTCGTTCATTCATTCAGTGCGGCCTGGCTGCATGCCAAGGCAAGATTGACTGTGGGATCACGCACATGCCTGAGCTAACCACAACCATGCAATCAGCAAATGACAGCCACATGTGCGTCAGACAGCCAGCGCACCAGTCCCAGAAAGTTCATTCTCCTCAGCCCCTTCAAGGTGGGCTTCCTGCTGGTCATCCGACGAGTCATGTGAGGTATGAGCATGGTCATCAAGACACAGCTGCCAGATCCTAGCGCAGCCAAGATGATCACAAGTTCTTGTGCTGTCAGGTTGAGAGGACTCAGGCTTGAAGGGGAGCCTATGACCTCAATGATGAAGAGTCCCAGCACCATAGCTAAGAAGCAAGCACCAGCTGGCAAAGTCTGCATGCAACAGCAAATTTGATAGGTATAGCATGGGCTTTGACGCTGCAGTATGGCTGCAGAATGCCCTGCAGCATCTGCCCAAGTTGAGTGTAGCTGGCGTTGCTTGTCAAGCCACATGTGCAACTGCTGACAGGTATCCAAAACCAAAAAGCAAGCACTGTTTGGCAAAACGCACATGCAGTACCTAGTAGAATCGAACACAATGCTATCATGAGATTGACTCAGTAACATTGTGGAGGTGTTTAGAGGATAGAATGCCAAATTCCAGTAGAATTGGGTTTGAGAGAAGTGCAATAATGACTACACAAGCAACAATACCACGATGTGCGAGTGTGCCACATTACGCAGTGTGCATCAACACGTGTGCTGATGGTCTATCTCGCCACCATGCCTTCACTTGAAAACAAGACATTGTGTGTACATACATGCGTCATGAACAGTAAGAAGCAAGTACCCAAAGAACCCTGTGGAATGTGTCCTCTCCCCGCATGAGGAGACTTCTCATACTCAAAAACGACAGCAAGATCAGAATAATTGTAATCCAAGGTGCGCAGAGCCAGGTTAGGAAAGTTGGTCCCAGCCCAGTCAGAAACGGTGGGGAGCTCAACAGCTGTCCAAACTGTAATGAAGAGGGACCAGGGAAGACAAGAACAGCCCCCACTATGCTTGCAACTGCGCACGCACCAAACAGATAGGTCAAGTCAGGTGTAACTAGGCAAACTTGCAGAGATCAAGGGTGATACTCACATCATGTGGAAGTCTTCTCTTATGTAACGTCTGCCGTATGTCTCAGCATGCACTGCAAACAGGCCTGCTTGCATGAATGACATTGTCATTGAAATGGAAGCTCACCTGTTCCAAGATACGCAGGGACAAGTATCTGCCTCCATATGGCCAGAGATTGCCACACTACGGGGGTTATAACGATCCACATTATGGCATACAATGTCAACTGTGGATGGGATTTGAGCTCTGTCGTTTCATCTAAAAATCCTCCAAAGATGGTGTATGTGCGTGGACCAAAGGCTAGGACACCAGCAGTCTGACACACAACGCCTAACATAACAGCAGTACGATATTCAATAACTCTGGCGCCCAGGACCGGTCCCCAGCAATTAGCAGTGAGGTTGGCGCCTGCAACAGCGGCGATGCTTGATCAAGAATGGCTGGCACCCAAACGGAAAAGAGGACAAGAGGGGTTGGATGGAGCCGTTACCAACGGTAAATGCGTTGAAGAAAGCAGCTATTGCTCCGAAAGCTAGTATCCATTCGGCGTTTTCCATTATTAGGCCGCCCTGGCCCACGCTAGCCAGAAGAAACAGCAAGTTCACTTCATCGGGGGGCCTTGAACTGATACTAGCAGAGTCACGCGGAGCGTACTGCGCTGTCAAGCTTCCTGGATACTGGAAAGCTTATCCTTGTGCGTCGCTCTCTGCTGCGCCTTGCGTAAGCTTCACAGAACGGAGCTGCACAGCAGAGCTTGGATATGCCAAGTAAGCCCGTTCGGGAGCAGTAAATTTGCGGCAAGCCCGCTGCTGCTAAGCGAATCGTAGAGTGATCACAAGGAGGCTACTATGGTCGAAGTCATCGCTGCTAAATCACCAACGATTCTGAAGTTGCGCTCCCCGAATTCGAAGACTCTAAATTTTAGAGTCTAAACCTTGCGCTTCATGAAGTCTTGCAAGTCATGTTGATCAAGCATAGGGCGACGTATGGCATTTAATCATAAATGTCTGTCTTTGTGACAAAGGCTGATAGAGTGTGTGGATTGAGCACGTTGCCACACATTCTGTTGTGAGTAAGAAGTGCGAATTTACATGGCACTCTTGGCCATAGAATACCTTGTTTTCAGAGCTGAGCACAAAACTGAGGTAAAGGGCGTTATGTGCCTGGGTTGCGTGCTGGTTGAGCCTGTTTGCACGTGTTTTGAACAAAGACCAGTAAAACTGGTTTGTGGTACAGCTTCGACTAAGGTATCCTGGACAAGAAGGCGTTTACTATAAGGGACCAGGGTCCCAGTATGACTGCGGTGTGCAGCATGGCCTGTCACTGCAGAGAGGTAAGTATACATACCCAAGTCCACAGGACGAAATAATTGTTTGATTGTCTTTAGAGATGCCTGTGCACACATGGAGTCTGTTACACGGCACATAAAGTCTTTCTGGGTATTGCTGGTCCCTGCAGAGCGCCTTGCGGAGAAGGATGACTCAACAATGTGCTTCTTGCAGGCTGACCAGCTATGGGCACTGCAGTCTCAGCTGGACAGAGCCTACACCGATGCAGCCGCATACAAAAGATGCTGCTTCAAGCAGAATGATCATTTGCAAATGTCAGAAAGGAATTTGCTGCAACTGAGTTGACAATTGCAGTTGATCATTCTGCTTGGGTTGCTGCAAGATCTCAAGCTTGCCAAAGTCAGATGACCAGCTTGCAGTCAAGTAGCTGGTCATCTGACTTTTGGCAAGCTTGAGATCTTGCTGCAACTTCAGCAAAATGATCAAGTAGCATGGCAGCTGAATGTAAGACTAGGCAGCTGAAGCTTAGCAAGCGCAGAGTAGACAAGGACTTGCAGGCGTCTAGAGTATCCTCCACCAAAAGCAGCTGTAGGACAGATCTGCACTGCTGCAATGTATGTGGATGTATAGTACTGCTAGCACACACAGCTCATGATAGGAATGTATTTCATTCAAATGTACTGATGTAGCATTCAACCTGCAGGATAAAATTCAGCAGCTGCTGAAAGACATCAATGATCGTGAGCTAGCAGGGGTGCGTCAGCAGTCTCAGATGTTGGCAGCATACACACAGCTTGAAAGTGTTCAGGTCAGCACATCGCTCCTGGCTGTTGTCTCTGAGTCATTAACTATGGGAACGAAGCGCGGCTGAACCCCTGTCTGAACGCTTTCAGCCTTGTCTTATGCTAGCTGAAACTGACTAGAGTATGATCAGCAACTTTCAGCTTACATGTTTGATACGGGCTTTGGTCATGGCTGATAGTTTTTTATCCTGCAAAGTATCTCAGCGCTGGTCTCCATCCTTCCTGCGAAAAAGTCTGTCTGTCTTGATCGTGCGCTGCTTGCTGCAGCCCGGTGTTGGTTATGTGCCTTTTTTCTGGCTGATTTGCAGTGCTTTCCTTTGAAGCTGATATTGTATGCTCACTTTCAGGTGGATCTTCCAGGTTCCAGCTACCAGCATCTGATGCATCAGCTTCTAAAAGTGTCCTGATGGACATGAGACATGGCAGAAAGATCTAACCAGACAGTAGCATCACGTCCTGTTGTCACTGCAGATTATATGATTTGTTGGGACGACAGAGCAGCCAGTGCTCACTTGAGACTTGTGACACATGTTAGCAAGTAACGAAGTTCTAGCTGTGCTGGCAGCAATTTTGCATGCGACTGTGATGCGAGTTATGTCACCTTCTGACGCATGTCAAGTGTACAATTTTGTGAGCTCACTGTTGCTGCAGCCTCTTCGCAACATGTTTCAATGCGGTAACTCACCAGATCAGCAGAAGAAATGTTGCCTTTGAGCAGCATATCAAAGCTGCCATGCTGATAGGGGGTGGTGCATTATACACTGCTTTATTTGCTGCAGCTAAACAAGTTGCCGGTGATCCAAATGGCAGACATGAAGTTTTCGGATTCTGATTGGGAGTCGTGTGAGCAAGCCACTGCCGACTTTGCACTGCAAAGACCTTTTAGGTATGCTGCAACCATGTCTTGAGCTTGGTGATAACAGCTCAGTTTGGCAACCTGTTGAATGCATAAAGGGGAGAATGCTGTCCACACACACAGGCGTTTAGCTATTTTTTTTGGAATTGTCTGGTGCACAACCTGCAGAGCTGAGAGCTTTTGTCAATCACATGTGAGCAACTGCAAATCTCTGATGCCAAAGTTCTCAGCTACAGCTCAGACCACTTTGAGTATTGGGCTTTTCTTGCTGTTGAGCCACTGCTTGAGCTGCTGCTTGTCACTGCTTTTGCATTCACAGTTTCTTGCCTCATCAAGCAGTCCATGCAGTGCTGGCTGTGCGTTGCCAGCTTCATTGTGTCTCTGTGATCAATCACGAGCCTTTACTTTCGGTGGCCATGCACTCACATAGTTTCCCCATAGATGCAAGGAACAACATCTTGTGAGTGCAATCAAGAAGAGCAAGCTAGCAGAGATAATGGCGACCCTGTGCAACCCTGCCAGCATGGTGAACCTTGAGCTAGTCTGTGCAAGCATCTATGCCTGCTGTGGAGGCAGGTATCACGCAAAACTTGGCTGGCATGTTAAAGGCAAGTTGCAGTGTGGTGCATGAGTGCTTGTTCACGATAGGCATGGCTACAGGATAGAACATGTGTTATGTTGTGGGAATGTGGACCCTGTCAAGAAGCTTGGAGTGACCGTATGACATGTTGATGCAAACATATATGCAAACAGCCAGTGGCCTCAGGATGCTTGCAGCTTGCTGGGACTGCATGGTAATGAGCGCTCTGCGAAAATAGCACAGTGTGTGTGCACAGGTACATATGCGTGATGAAGAGCAGCATCCTTTTCCTTCTGGACAGCCATGCTGTGCAATAGTAAGTACCAGCTCTGTCTTGGACTTGACAGGTGTACACCAACTTGCATCTGTCTTCAATGTGGAAACTTTTACGCCTTTCGGCGTTCCCGGGTGCAAGCCCGAAGCAACCCTGGTACCGGAGACCGGGGTGGCCGCTGCGCAGCATACATGTAGTTTCCAGGCAAAGCCTGTACCTACTTGACCCGCCGTCAGCTCATATACCAAGTTCCGAAAAACCGGGAATTGAACTGCCTTCAGTAAGGTCCTACATAGTGCTTTGTCAAGTGTTGCAGTCTTCTAGCTGTCCATGCCCAATGGATGTTCTGTCTTGTGTGTCAGCTCAGTAGTACTTGCCTGCTATGCCAGTACCAGGTTGTTTGCATTCTCTGTCACCACAATTGGTGTCTGGCTGGACATCCAACAAGCAAGATGCATGCTGTTTTGGCTGCAGCAAAGTCTTGATCTTACCTGACATGTGAATATGTATGTGCCTGTGTGGCTTCAGCACACAGCGCAGCACTCACAGTCGCACTGCTACTGCAACCACCACCAAGTTTCTGCATGAGTTTCTACCAGGATTTCGAGCCAAGTAACATAAGGATGCACACCCATGTGAGCATGTTGTGACAATCCCAAGCAATCATTATTCTCATCTGTAAGCGCCTACAGCACTGATACAACATGTTGGCTGTTGCTGTGCAGCGTGACTAATGCGCCACACACAGGCTGTGCCAGCTCAACTGTGCACATGGCTCAGTGTGTGCAGCAGTAGGAGGCAGTGGCATCCAGCGCCAACCTGCTCAGCTGTATTATGCCTTTTAGAGGTACCCAGCAGCTTTGCTTATCAACACAGTATTAGTCAGCTCAATTATGCCAGGTACATAGCATCTGGCTATGCAAGCTCTTCACCGCCTGAATCAGTTATGGGCGGAATTTTCAGCAGTATTCCGGTACTAGTGCCAGCCAGACAGACTGCAATGAGAGACGCAGTCCTCACAGCTTCAAAGAGCAGCATGACAAACAGGCTTGGCGGGTGTAGCACATTACCCTCCAGCCAAATGGCCCTCCAGAGGCAACCAACAAGGGCAGTCAGAGACCAACCCCTCAGCCCCACCTCAACCCCCCCACCCTCCCCCTCTCTGCCCTCAGCCCCACTCAAGCATCGTTTTCTAACACTCAGTCCCATATAGACAATGCTCCCCCCGTTTTCCACCCTTTCTTCAGCACCTTCCCCTGCCCACAGCTTTTGCAAGGCCCTCCTGCTGCCAATCAGCCTGGCCTGCTTGCATCCAGATGCCATTTGTGTCAACTGGCATTCATGCGTGAAGGGTGTGCCTTTCACGCCTGACACCTCAGCAGCTTCAAACCATCGTCTCCCTAGTCTTGCAACCCCCCCCCCCCCCCCTCCCCATCCTCTCCCCTCGGACCGCCTTCAGCAGCATGTCACTGCGCCCCACCCTGTTGCAGAACCTGCCTGCAGCAGGGTGGTCCAGTGTATAGGTCAAGTAACCTGCATGCAGCCCAGCAAATGTCCCTGAAGCAGCAGCAGTAGCAGCATCAGGCTGGCCGTCTTGTTGGGCTGTGACTTAATCCTGGCCTGCTGCCTTCAGCTCACAGCGCAGCCAGCAACCAGCCCAAACATTTGCGTGGATGTCTGCCCAGATGTTGCCATTGTGGGTCTTTCTTGCTCTCCTGCCAGAGCCTCAACCCCCCGAGCTCTTCTGTCAGCCTGCAAGTGCTCTGATACACAGCAGGGACAACAGCATTCAGTGTATGTCCCCTTCAGGCTCTCGCAGTACTCCGTCAAACAGGTGACAGGCTTGAATGCTACCAGCTGATGGATGCGTTGCCGGCCGCTACATCCGAAGCCGACATTGGCAACCCCTAACATGAAAAGAAGTTGCTGCATCTGCAGAGCGCGGCTTCTACAGCAGCTTCCACAGCAGATTCCACTGTGTGCTCTGCACTCAACTTGCTGCTGACACAGCAGCTTCCAGCCTTCAGTGCGCCCAAGAGCGCAGACCGCTGCTGGTGCCCCAGCTTGTCCCTCATGTCAGAGTGCTGTGGCATGCCACAGCGCCCAACAGATGCCAGTAGCTGTCCTGCAGCTAGATTGCTGCTTCTGCTGCCAGGCTGACACTGCTCCACTGGCTTCCAGCAGCTCATTCTCATCACGTGATCACAGCACTGCATGTCAGCAGCGCCCGCTCAGGCCTGACTCAGTGAATTGGTCCCGGACAGCTCAGACTGTGTTATCTTCTGATGTCCAGCTTCTACAGGGGCATGGAAATGCCCCCACACAAGCCTTGCCACGTTGTATGTCTGCAAGGCCACTGTTCAGCTCCAATGCAAGCAGCTGTATCAAGCACTGACCCTGCAGGGCCCAACCTGTGCAGAGAAGAAAAGGTTGACAACTGCAATCATACTCATCATGTCTTGCCAGCAAACAAGCGATGCACAGTGTATGACTGCAGCCTATATGTCTCCAGCAATGCACAAACGTACTTCTCAGACTGTACTTTTCATGAGGTGTTTAGAATTGTCCTGTTTACCAATACGCAAGTATGTTTTATAGACTTCTAAGAAATTTAGAAACTCTGCCTGCTAACTCGTGCACTAATTTTTGAAATGGACAATCCATGTGTAGTGCCATTCAATCTGAATAGTCGGCAGACCATTGTGCATGTTGACTGTTTGTCTATGTAGTATACTGAAAGCACAACCACTTCTTGGATCTGCAGATAGGTAGTAATGACTTCAGAACATGTAGGGTGTAGTTCTGGTCCAGACCGCTCACATCATTCAATTGGCTATGACATACGAAGTCCCGATCTGGCGCTTGAGGTCTGGAAGATAGTTGATGTCACTTGATGCTGTCAGAGTAGCAGAAGTTGATTACAGCTGGCACTTACATCCAGGAGGCTGACTGCGCATTTCCACGCATGCTTGAATGTCTGAAAGCAGGAAACCATTATTTCGCAAACTTTTGCGAAAACTGAGTAGGAGCAAAGCGCATGCCCATTGCGGATTTGTCAGCAGTCATTACATCTAGATCATCAATACTTGGACTGTCCCTCCTTTTGCTGGGCTATAGCAAGTGTGCTCCAAAGCAGTCAAGGATCCTGAACAATGTGTACAACATGTCAACTGGCCCCTGTGAAGTTTGCTTGCATCGGGAGGGTCTCATCCTTTCAAAAATGCCTGCTCAAATTGCAACAGCATGCTCAGACACTTCAGCACAGTGTCACAGATGAGACCATGGAAGGCAGGTGCTGCCAAGCGTAAACTACTTGTCAAAAACAACATCATCTTCAGGACAATGCTGCAGTGTTGATGCGCATTGCTGATACAGAGGAAATGGGAAGGAAAACAAGCACGAAGTATCGTTGCTGCTCAAACGCCGATGCTGTATTCTTGTGTGTATGCATGGACAGACTGTCAGACCTCACAAGTCACTCACACGGTCGCAGAGGAGATCCTGGTAGACCTTGGTCGCTGTTGTGATGAAAGTGATTTGTAAACAAGCAAGTCTGACCATAAAGCAAAGGAAAGTACAAAATTGACACAATCGTCTCTTCTGCTTTACATACGTACTTGCCACATTCGCAACTGCTTGCTGCCAATCTGTTATGCCGTGTCTGCCATGCTGCATGTATTGCTTGCGTCAAAGCATTCGTGCTATGGAATGCTGAGCATCTCAGAAGGCCAGTGAGCAGTCATGATGGGGCTGGCTTTACTTGAGCCTCATCCTGGCTCATCTTTGCCTTTTCTTGTTCGTCTGTCTTCTTAAGCAACTCAATCTTTTGTCTGCGAGCTGCAGGTGTCCAGTGCTTTGAAAGCATGGAAGGGTGCTTTGTACAAATCTTCTTTATGTCAGTCGGAGTGAAGCCGGATGCTTCTAGCTCTGCCATAAACGACTCAGCGGCCTTGGTTGAGGCGTGAGGAATGCCTGAAATAGTCGCTGTTCCCAGTTGCTCAAGCCGTTTCGTACATCGCAATGTAGACAACAAAGCCATGGCGCCAAAGTGCTGGCTGAGCTCGACGCGACAACGTTAGCCGCTGTTGCCCATGACGTTTTTATTCACTCTTCCTGATAGTCGTGTCTTTCCTTGATAGATACCCGTGTTCTTTGAAATACCTGATGATGATGTTTGGTGGTATGCACATGGCGTGGTCAGAAGATTGGCTTTTACTTGCAATTTTTCAGCACAAAACGTTATTGGCACTAAAGTCAGACTGTTGCTCCTAGAGAATGCTGCATTGTACGGGCCGAATGCTCCTGGGGTCTGACCGATTGCCGAATACCGAATCGAAAGGTTACCGAACATGATCGAAAGCCCTGAACCACCATTATTTTTAATGGGAGTGGTGTCGAATGGCTAGCCGAATGATTGTGCACCTGTTTAGCTTGTCACAACGGTGCTTTGTATGTGAGCATCTGCAGCGATAAATACACA
>JAABUP010011143.1_pt1 | contig 10332 bp, 8 predicted proteins | sample 5559201 | NCBI WGS metagenome assembly JAABUP01 (sample SAMN10711887, study PRJNA513373) | rock metagenome | isolation source: Antarctica rocks | place: Antarctica | reverse complement strand
CACTCAGTTTGTGAGCAGTCTATGAAAAAGAGTCTGTCAACTTTTGAAGATTGTACAAAGAGTGTTCACAGTGTATCACCTGAAAACTGACAGAGCAACTGAGCAGATGAATCAGAATGTTGAGCTGTACATTTGTACGTTCTCAAATTATAGTCAGAACAATTGAGCAAGCCTGCTTTTCATGGCTGAGCTAGTCATAAACAATCATAACTTTGCCTTAACAGAAGTGAGCCTCTTTTTCTTGTCTCATGAGTATCATATGAAGTCTTTACAACTACTTGAGAAGTTGAAGCTTGTACAATCTGCAAAAGGTTCAGTACAGAAAGCTGATCAGATTGTACAGAAGATGAAAGAAGTCACAGAGTGAGCACAGATGACTATGACTGTCACTCAGCAGATACAGAAAGAAATGATGAATTGAAAGAGACAGCAGTCTTATGACTTCAAGAAAGAAGACAAAGTTTGACTAAACCTTAAGAACATTCATACAGATCATTCATGTAAGAAGTTTGATGTGAAGAATAACAAGTACATCATTGTTAAGAAGATTAACTCACATTCTTTCTGTTTAAACACACTGTCAGGTATTCATAACATGTTTCACTCAGTCATGCTTCAATCAGCAGTCATGAACGCTCTCTCTTCTCAGCATATGACAGACTCACAACCCTCATCACAAATTGTAAGCAATGAAGAAGAGTTTGAGATAAAGAAGATTCTGAAGAAAAGATTTGTATGATGTAAAGAAGAATTCAAGAAGAAGTACTTGATGAAATGAATCAATTATACTCAATTTACATGAGAATTGGCATTCACTCTGAAAGACACAGTGATGTTAAATCAGTGAGAGTTAATGCAACCTGAGTTGACTAAATCTTAATCATATGCAAAAAGGTTAAGATGCTTCATGAGTTCAGAGAATTGTACAGAGTTCAAAATTTAGTGTTGAATTTATTTGATTTATTTCTATACTAATTACTAATGATGCCTTCTTGATTTTGTCAAAGCTACTTGTTCTAAGCACTGCAAAGAGATGAGGCACATTGCTCAGATGTCACACACAGTCTGTATGACTAGACTCTATAAGTGTCACACACAGTCTGTACAACTAAGCAAGCACAGTGTAAAGAAGAAAGAAGAGTCATACGTATTTAAGGAGCAACATAGATGATGACTGTTCTTGTCAGCAGTGCTGATGCAATTCATCTCAGCTGAGCAGCAGGCTTACCTTCATGGACATTGTCATTGTTCTCATTGTTCAAGATGACAATGAGAATGTCATTGTTGCATACAGAACAGCAAGCAGCGTGGTCACATCACTTGCAGTTACTGTAACACTCACTGAAATGTTCTGATGTACAACAACATTTTGAAAAAAGTGTCATACTGTGTGTCTGACAGTTGATACAACCGGCAGAAACCAACACACTCTGACTCTGAATCAGAATTGCATTGATGTACAACAGACAATGAGTTTTTATCTGATTCAATGTGATACATTGCTGTACAAACAGAATGTTTACACTGAGCAGCACAATGATGACTCTTGTTTGAAGAAAATGAATATACTGAGTGAGCTGCTGCTGATCAACAAAGAGAACTGAATCAACATTAACATCTGCAAGAGTGAGGGCGGCAACATACACATTATAAAGAATGAGAACTCTGTGAGCTGTCAGCTTCAAGATATGTACCTGTATGACACTTACATTGTTGTTGTTATTGATGTTGTTGCTGCTGAGCTTGTTGTACAAGAGTCAGTGCTGACATATTCAATCAAGAAAGATTTCACATACAAAAGTTGTGAGTGAAGAAGTTGAAGAAGAAAGAAAAAAAGAAGTTGTATATGAGATGAGAGGTTTATAACTCACTTCACTGACAGATAAGCTCAAGTGAATTGTTGAAGAAAATCACGCAAGCAATGAAAAAATTTTCATCTGCAAACCTTACTCATACAAAGCAGGCAAACATGTGTCAACAAACATTGACAATCATACAACAATCTTTTCAGAGACTTAGAGCACAATCTTAAAGAAAAAAAAAGAGGTGATGTCATGAGTTAAACTCATACTAAGGTCTTATGGTCTAGTTGCTTACTAAGACTCTAAGACTAAAGCACATTATCTTTTTGCTTCTGTATGAAGCTTTTCTTTTTCTCTTTATAGTATTCTTCTTGTATTTAGAAATTATCAATCAAGCATCAGTCTCATTGCAAACCTGTGACACCTTTTGTGACTCATGTTTCATCTGTTTACAAAACCCTGTACTATTGTTTCTTTGTTCAGCCCACATGCTCATGTGCTTAAACAAGTTGTAGTTGTTGGTTTTTCAGAGAAATTGAAGGCTTGTTACATGCTAAACATCATCAAAAGCCTTGTCATTGAAGAACATGCTGAATAGATTAAGCCTCACAGTCAAACTTGAGGATTGAGGCTAAACATCAGTATGATAATTGTCAATTTGCCTTAAAGGCAGTCACAAAGTTAACAAGAATGTTCACTTGTTCTTTGAATAATTTAGAGGGTCTGTTGCTTCATTTTTAAGGGGTTTAAGAATGTGTACAGGCGTATTGAACAGCTCAAATAGTGATATTGTATTTGATGACAATGTTCTTATAGACTCAGCCTATGTCTTGAAGAACTTGAACTCAAATTTGTTAATCTTGTGTCAGCTGTATGATCTTTTTAAAGGTGTTCAAGAGGCTAGAATTCATATTGAAAGAACCTAAAGAATTCAAAATTGCTGATAATGACACTGACATGTCTATAGAGGTGTTAGTAAGTAGGTAAACAAAGATGTGTGCCTCTACAAGTATTTAAGGCTAGTAAAAACAGCATTGTCAAGACCACATGCATTAGTAACACGTTAACAATACTTATGGTTGATATCTTGTATATGAAGCTACAGTTCTTTAGTAATGAGACACGCTAATTATGCAGCTAATAATGTCACAATTACAAAGGGGTTTTCTGTTCAAAATAACCTTGCTGTTGTTGATAACTAATGATGTTTACCATAGGTTAATGACAACATCACTGCCTCATTCTGACTCATTGACATTCTCAACATCATTGTTCACAGTCTTCACAGCCTTCACAGCCTTCACAACCTTCACAGCCTTCTTCATTCTTGCTGTTGTTCTCACATACTGTTGACTTTGTTGTCATTCATTCTCTGTCTGTCAAACTCAATTCTTCTTGTTGTTCAGCACTTTCTCACAGTACTCATTGACTTCTTTAAGGCAAATGATCTTTTAAATATGATGTGAAATACACTTGATTCACTGCTGAATCATGAATTGTGAAAGGTCTTTTCACATCTGAGTTCACACACTTTCTGCAGTCTTTCAAGCTTAAAGGGCTTCTTTTCTGATGATTTCTCATTTCATATAGAATTAGGTAGACTCAATTGCATTAAGATCAGAGCTTTTTTCTGATCATAAGAATCTTTTCACTTAAGTTAACACATAAACAGATTTCTGATGCTTTAAATTATAAGCAGAGGCTTTATTCTTCTGAATGACTGTGTCTGAATAAGTCATCATGCACTCTTTAACAAAGAATATGAGCTTAAACTCAAGAATAACTTTCTGATAACAGTATCAGTCAATTTTCTCTCTTTCTTTGCCTTGTGTAACTGCTTCTCTTTTGACAGTGAACTTTCATTGAGGCTTTTTGTCTGAATTAGTTCAATTCATTCAGAGTTGTCTCATCTCATTAATAAGTTCTCATTTTTGTTTAGCAGCTGGTTTTAACTTCTTGTTTCAGCATTTTAGAAACTTTGTTGTCACTTTTTTCTTCTTTGCTGTCTTCTTCTTTCAGTAATGAAACAGATTCTTTCTGTCATATAAAAATGAGCCTCAGAACATAAACTCTGACACTTCATTTTAATGAAGTCTTGTGCAGTCAGATGCAAATTACTTCTCTGATGTTCTTCACATTTTAAGTGTTTTTCTGTGATGTTTTAAGAGTATGCTTGTCTCATCTGTTCATATAACATTCTTTTAGTCTTTAAGGGTTTAATGCTGATGTTAAAGAACAAATTGAAGTCAGACTTTCTTTATAAAAGCAGTGAGGTTTAACTTAGTAATAAGCTTTTGTTTGTACAGATTAACTGCATAAAGAACTCAAAGAACAGTAAATTTGAATACATCATACTTAAAAGCAATACATTAAGAACTCTTTTTCTGATTGTTTCTGTTCTTTTTAACTGATATAACTAGGTTTTTCTTCTGCTTCTTTATGAGAACAAAAGGCCTTTCAAATCTAAAGTCATTGACAAGATACTCATCTTTGAGTATACAGCTAATAGTAGAGTTATATTCTCACTTTTAAGCCATGAATTTGTATTGATAAATGGTGAATCAAGCAAGGTTAGTAATAGTCATTATTTCATGCATTGAATGCTCAATTTCAGCAAGAATAAGGGTCTGAGCACAAGTGCAAAGGTCTGTATGCTTGTTGACCATGATTATTGCTAACTATGCTATAAAGTAGAAGTATACAAAGGTATACACATATGACAGTGACAACAGCGAGGTCAATTGACCCCTTTTCGACACTCCGGCAATATCCGCTACCCCTACTAGCGTTCCTGTGGCCCTGCAAGCCACTTCTTGGCAGTCCCATTACTAAAGGGCTGTAGCTTCGTAGAAGAGCTCACAACACGACCGTCAGCTAAAGTGGCTCCCGGTGTACGTAATTACTCGCACACCAAAAATCGGACATTCCGACCACATCACCACACCACCCATTTTAGTAGTAAAATCGATGTTATAACAATGCCCGAAATTCGTAAATCAATAAACTGGTCTTCTTCCATCTAAATCAATACACTTTTGTAGCCTCTCTGGCATCTCATTAACCCACTTATTAATCGTCTCCTGCTTCAGAGACTCCCACCCTTCTAGAACTAGCTCCTTCATTGTTTCCTCATCCCAATGTGGTACTTCTCGAAGTCTCTTCTTTGGCCAATGCCAGGCGTTCTCAACTGGTGAGAACTCAGGAGTATCTGGGCAGTTCTTATAGGTCTTTAACCTATGCTCTTCCTTCCACTTTGTAACAATATTCGCAGACCCTGTTGGGTTATAACCATGTCCCGAATCACCATCTTCTTCAAGTACAAAGTCGTCGCCATGTTCAAGCCAAGGGAGAACGATAGGTTCGAGGATTTGATCGATATAGACACGATGAGAGAGCTTGCCGTTATCGTTCCCAGGTGTACTATAGAACGTAATATCTGACTTGAAGTCATAGCCAACTGCCGCCCACCAGTGTAGTTTTGGCTTCTTTTCCTTTGCCTCTTGCTTAGCCGCCAAGGTACGGAGGTGCCAGCATAGTCCACGAGTCTTTCGTTTTCGTCGAGGTCGAAATGGCGATGAAGAAGGATGAGACCAAATGTTCGATCCATTTTGTGACTGAGAAAGAGCTCTCGGACGGTAGTCGAGATGAGACTATCTCCATCGATGAAATCAAACTTCGTAACGGCATCGGAAATAGATGGAAGCCTCTAATAGGTTTCAGGGTCATACGATTCCAAGCGCATCTTTGGAGCACCGGCATCGGGGAGGTCCAGGTGGTTGTTGAGCGGCTGGGTTGGGAAAGAGTCGATGCACACTGACATTTTTGCGAGCGTAATTGCTTAGAAAGATGATTTTGGGATCTTGAAGCAGACGGAAGTCTATGACTTGGATTTGGACTTCAGCCAGAAGAATTGAGATTGCCAGCGGTTCTTATGGAGATCCTACTAGACAAGTCGTTGTTGCCAACAATCCATTGATTGGATTCGAGCGGTTTCGGAAAGGCCTGGTAATCAGGCCAAGAATTGGGGGCCAACCGAATCTGATGCCCCGCACATTCTCAGCCGCACTCAGCCCCGTAGGGCGGAGCTTGCCGCTAACCAACCCCGCTACTGTCGAAAACCGTGTCACAGAAGATTCCATCCGAAGTGAAATCCTTGCATCCATTCTCAAATAGTGAGTCATTTACATGGCGTGCATCGGAGGGTTCCGAATGCAGCATGCACCCCATGCTTCATATTGATTGTGAACCCCATTTGAAGCACAGTTACACAGACTTGATTGGCAGTCGTTCCCCTCTGTTGTTGGAGTTGATGGGGCAATTTGAAGTGGTGGGGTCAGCTCCAATCGTTCCAACCGCCCGCTGCTTCAAAACAAAGGGATTTCCAAGGTTCGTTTGACCCTAACGGCGCAATTTGAGCTCCGTATTACTGTTCTGTTGGTTGGTGCCGCATTTAGTCGAGAAACCTAGACAGTATCGCCCCTAACAAAAAATTGAGAGGCTGGGAATGCGGCTCCGTTTTGAGGCGCAAGCAGGTGCAAGAATTTTGTCAGCAGGGGTCAGACTTTTGGTTAGTTCCCCGCCAATAGAATTTCTTATCATTGAGAATTTGTTGCCCTCCACGTAGAAAGCGGGGTTTTAGATCGAACCTGTCTCGTTTTTCCACGGGCCGATCGTAATGTTCTCCGACTGGCTTACGTCGCTTGATATCACTTTTGCCTATTTAATCGTGGGTGCAGCTTCAAGCCCCTTTACGCAACAGATCGGGCCAAAAGCGAGTCACCGCTAGATGTGGTTGGGGGCCGAGTCGAGTGAGGTTACACATGCGCTTTAGTGTGGTGATTTGGAATCACCGAGTACATCCAAAACGAGCATCGTCGCCGTAAAAGGGCCGTTATTGGTCATTACAGGTGGAGTTGCCTGCCGTTGCTTTCAGCATGTAATGAGGCAGGTACTCGGTAAGGTGGTTTAGATATTGAGTCGCTGTGAAAGAACTAGGGCGATTGCATGACAAATGCAGTTGAGAAAGATGTCCCAGAGAACATCAGCCAAGACTCGAACTTTGACATTCGAACTCCGTTGCGCCCATGTAACTCCTGGGTTTCTGGATAGTTGACCCTCCTAACCTGCCTTTGCGGTTCCCGCACCAATATTCCTCGCCATTAACTCCGACTAACCATGAAAGACAAATAACCTGACATTACATTTACCAAGAATCTAATCCCAGTTGCTCTATTTCCCAGACATTATCTCTTAGCCTGTGGTTTTGGGCGGATCTCCTGTAGCCGGCGAAAGCGTTGTGGTTGAAGAGGATCACAGGCTTTCTCGACACGGTACTGAGTTGCGGCTGCAAACACATTCGCATTCGTTTGCAAACCTCTCAGTTTTATCTGTGGAGTCCAAGCTGCAAAAGCGAGAGGAGCAAGGGCCGGAGCTCTGACAGCAGCAATTTTAGAAGAAGCGCTGCTGACAAGGGCTGGGACCTGATTCTGTGAAGTGCTGAGTCCTTCTTCATTGTAGCATTTGACAAGCATCTGTGCTGCAGAAGCACGCCATGCTGGATTGATGATTGCCATTTTCTGAATTTTTGATATGTCACCCTTTGAGGCTGCAGATAAGATCAACTCTCAGACCTTCTTCTCAGATCTAAAATTTCTCTCATGAAACTCTATATTTAATATTCATAACATTGTAATGAAGAGTGATCAGACATCTACTTTAAATGATTGATCAGTTTCTTTAAACATCTCAGAGATCATGTAGAGTTTGTTGTCAGCAAATGTTATGATGTCAACAGCATGATTGCTGAGCTCAAAATCAGTAAGTTGAAATTGATATTGACTGTTAAGGTGCAGTTTAAAGAGAATATTTTCTGACTTTACATCTTAATGAATAATGCCCTTTCATACAGTATAATCAAGCACTTATAGTATTTGCAGACAGACAGAGTTTGCAACAATAAATATATCAGCTTCACTCTCAATTAATTTCTTTAAGGTTTCTTTCATTAAATCTGTAAATATCTTTAATTGTTGTTTACCTCAGCCTTGTGATGCAATATAATTAATAATATGTAGCTAGCATTGTATATTAGTTTATGTGTAAGATGAGGTTGAAGAAGTCTTACTCACATGACTAATATTACAAAGAATTTTCACTTTGCACTTTAGTAACTTTCTTCATGCTTCTTGTTGTGATAGCTTCTTGTTACAATCATACTCAGTTAAGACTAACAGAATGAGTCAAACATAAGAACTGCATAGTCTCTAATATGAGATGATGAGTTAAACATCAACTCAACCATGAGAATGTCAAGTTGACCCTTAGCAGGTTGAGTCAACTCTTTGAGAGTCAACCCTCTTTCTATATAGAAAGAATCATTTTTCTTATGAAAATGATTGTGTTCAACTCAATACAAGTTATCAACTACTGATTTACCCTACACTGCACACTGAGATCTTTATATCAACAAGCACAAATCTTTAGCTTTAATATTCAAGGCATCTCAGATCAGAACGTAACACTTTGAACATTCTTACAATATAAAGATGACAATCAGTGTGCAGAAGTCAGCTTTGACAAGTTAAGTCAACCTTCAAGGTCTTCAGCAAATGATCAATGTACTCAAGATACTAACACTCAATGTGTTCACAGATAAGAGAGAGAAGCTGTGAGCCTTCTTGATCAAGCTTAAGTTATATATCAGATTCAATCAGACAAAGTTCAGATCTGAGATGAACAAAGATCTGTTTACTGTATTGTACCTCAAGAATGCAGTGTTTGATTGAGTTAACCTCAAACTGCATGAGTTTTTTGACAAGACACTGAAAAAATGAATGAACAATAAGAAATTCATATTTGACAACTATAAGAAGTTCAAGAACAAGCTTCAAAAAGCCTTCAAGATAGTTGACAAGAAACAAGCAGCAGAAAGACAACTTCACATTCTGAAGATGAATAAATCAGCAGTCAAGTATGCAGCGGAGTTTCAGTGAGTTGCAGCCCTAACAGATTGAGATGATGACGCTTTAGTATTGCAGTACTATTGAAGACTCAACAAAGCTATCAAAGATGAGATAGCCAGAATGAATCAACCTGAAGAGCTTCAGAATATGATCAATATCTTCATCAACATCAACAGTCATCAATGAGAATGACGGATAAAGCACACAGAGCACTACACATCAAAGATGTGAAAAAGACATTATATTCTCAGAAGAGGTGACCCTATGAATCTCAACACAATTGAGAAGCATTGTGAGCAGCAATCACAAGTAAAGCAAGAACAGTGCATGAGCAAGTTCTATAAGCCTCAATCTCAATGAGCAGAGACTTGCAAATGTTATAACTGTGAAAAGCTCAAACATCTTGCAAGAACCTGCAAGAAACCTCAGTGAGAGAAAAAAGAAGTTACAGCAATAAATACATGTGTAGTGCACAACACTTTAAGCTGAACAGTTTGCTATGACAATATGTGCTGAACACATATGAGCAGCAAAGATGAAGTCAAATGATATTCACAGAGACTCAAGAAAGAACAAAATGATTATGACATAACAGATCAACTAAAGAGATTAGCTATTTTAAAGAAAGCTGAGATCAAAGAAATCAATACTCACGAAACTCAGGTAGAAAAAGACTACAGTGATAGTATCTGAATAGCTCTGAATTTAAACACAGACTCAAAAGATGTTGACAACTAAGAAGTTGACATGAGACTCAAAACAAGATATGAGCACCCTAAGAATCAGCGCTGAGAGATGCATTAACAACTGCTAAAAAAAACAGCAGAAAGAGCTCAAGAAGAAAGTTGATGACCTTAAAAAGCAACAAAAAGAAACAAAAGAAGCAAGAACATGCTTAAAACTCAACAAGTTGATGAAAGATGTATGAATGACAATTAACTCAGTATCAAAACAACTTGTGTGAAAAACTAAGAGTCACAAAATCAAGATCTGTTTACTCACAGGGTACCTGACATCAGATGATAATTGTTGAACCTTTTCAGAAGACTACATGTCACCTGAGTTTCTGAATAGAGTGAAAGCACTTCAGAATCAGATGCAGTGAGAATATAATCAGTACAAACTGCATCTACACTCAGAACAATATGTTGAGAAAGGCAGTAAGAAATACATACAACTGATCATACAAGAAGTAGAGCCTAAATGGCTTCAGAACCTCTGAAGAAGAGCAAGTAATGCAGTACAGTCAAAAAACTGCAAGCTTTCTCAAAGAGACTAAAGAACAAGAAGCTTCTAATGTCTCAGAAGAACAGCAATGACCACAAGATATGAATTGATGTTCAGGTCAAACAGGATAGACTTCTTCAAGCAATGGTAGACTTAAAAGCAATCAACAACTATATTTTGCAGCAAGCAATAAGAATGCTAGAACTAACACTGCAGTGAGCGCTGAAGCCTATGCAGATATATATGGTCAATGAAGAATCTGAGTGAATAACAGACCAGGTTCACATCAAAGCCATAATACTAGAAGATTCACAAGAGTTGATGTTTGATGTTCTCAATTC
>JAABUP010011140.1_pt1 | contig 10336 bp, 10 predicted proteins | sample 5559201 | NCBI WGS metagenome assembly JAABUP01 (sample SAMN10711887, study PRJNA513373) | rock metagenome | isolation source: Antarctica rocks | place: Antarctica | reverse complement strand
AGATTGCAAACCAGCTGGCACTTTACAGCTGAGTTGACATGTTGCAGCTGGTCTGACAAGTTGCAGCTGAGCTGACATTAACAGTTCCAAAAGTAGTTCAATGGTACAGAAATGATAGGATACAACTGCTATCGCTTGTCAGATTAGAAGTATGTGCGCCCAGAAAGAAGTCTGTGGGTGTTGGTCTATAAGGCCAACACCGTAAGTATCTATTTATCTGCATAGCATGTTTGGCAAATCATGGCCTGAGGCACAAGGACTGAAATATGCTGCATCAATTCAGGTGCAATTGAGTCCATTGAAGCAAAAATGCATTGATTGCAGTCAGAATTGCAATACATCTTTAATTGATGATGCAATATGCGGCAGATCCCAGCTCATCAATTGCTGCTTCACGGGACTCGACACGAAGATCTTGTGACTGTTGTGCACAGTGAATCAGCATACCACAGCGTGCCCAGTCCAAGTACAGCGCTCAGATGTGCAGATTTGTTTCACATGCAGTTGGTGTTTCGCACCTAGTGGTTCCACACAAACATGTACAAAACATGGTATCCGTCGTGAGGTAGACACAAAGGTAATGTGTTTGTGATCAACTTACAACAAGCTTGCAAATCGTACATGGAGGACATGCCGTTCAAACAACCAGGAAACATGACGATGAATGAGGAGGAGGCTAAGACGTAGCTGAATACACACACACAAGTGCTTTAAAGGTAGCATACACAGGTACACTGAAGCTATAAACAAGAACACTGACATGTCTTTGTCTAACCAAGATGCAAGATCCACACAGGCAAGCTCAAGTCATACATTTTAATATATCTAAAAAGAAAGAATGCATGCGGAGCTCAAACTCATTTGTTGTGCACCATAATACGTGCAGGTCACCAATGATCACAACACGCACACTAGCAAGAATGACCACAACATACATTGAACATAACATGATCACCAACAATGCAAACATCACCATAAAGGTGCAACCGATCAAAACCACCCCTGTCTCAAAAGCAGAGTGGGAAGACCAAGCGGTCATCAACATTTGCAGCAGAACAATTGAGACGCGCTTGGGATGCGGCTATCGCATGCAGCTGCCTCTTTTGCTAATAATAGCAGTAGTCCCGGTGGGCTGTTGACTGTGGACGTACTTTTACACCTTTGTGGCGTTATTCCTGGATCAGTATGTTGCCTTGGCATACACACTCACCACTGAAACCAGCCACTCTTTACGGGAAACACATAGCTTCCAGCAGCGACAACTGCAGCAACAGCAGCAACAGCAGCCGCGATGCAGCCGACTATGGGGCCTGCACATTCAGTCCTGGCATCGTAACCAGGGTGTCCAGTGCAGCGTACAACTAGGCAAGAACCAACCGACGTTACGACGGCGGCAGCCAGAGCAATTGCAGCCGCCACTCCAGCGCCTCCAGCCATTTAGTCTCTAGGATCATGAGAACAGCATGTCGTGCTGGACTGAAAAACAAGCGCAGCATGTGGCATGTCAGGTGACGAAACTTTGGGTAGCAAAATGCTAACAGACTTTTAGGCCGGTATATTCACGAACGACACAGGAAGAAAGCACGCTGTCCAACTCGTCATCTCAACTGCAATTTGTCTGCCCAGCTGCGTCCCGTAGCTCAGACGTAACACGTCATATCACCTACAACCTTCTTTGCTCATCTGCTAGGATAAACGACACGATGGTTTGTACACACTTTCTGCCCAGTACCGGTACATTGTTCAGATGTGCATAACAACAAGCAAGCAAACCTGAACATCATCAATAGATGTTGAACTATACTACAGATAGCTTACCAACCACTACTTCATCTGACTAGAGACACAAACGTTGTCACTGATGTGTTGTCAGCCTGCTTCCGAGAACATTGAGCAGGTTTTTTCTGTATTCACCTGGCAGCTGACACATCTGGGCTGATTGTTGACGGCAGCAGATGGGTAGCAGGGTAATAGGCAGGCAACACCCCACATTACAAGAAAAGCGACATGCGGAACTACAAATGACATGCTTCAGTTGTCCACAAGTCATTCCAAGACACGGGATATATCAGCTTTTCGCCTCAGCTGCTATATGTCAGCTCCGCTCAGCTACAATTTGTAAGCTCAGCTGCAATAAGTTGGCTCACATGCAGTTTGTCAGCTCAGCTGCACATTGTTAGCTCAGCTGCAAATTGTCAGCTCAGCTGCACCCTGTCAGTTCAGATAAGTTTGTCATATCAGCTCAACATGTTGCTTGAGCTGTCGGCTTTCTCCTCATTTGTCCGGCTACACTCTGTCAGCTCCACTGTTTTTCATCAGCTTGACATTGCTTTATAAGATCGGTTGCAGTGTGTCAGCTTGGCTGTGATGTCAGCTCAGGTGCAATTTCTCAGCTCAGCTGCCACTTGCTTACTTTCTTGTCAGCTTCACTGTGAGCTCAGCTAACTGTAGCTCAGATATCATCTGTCATCTCAGCTCCTTCTGTCATCTCCTCACCAACTCGTCATCTGAGCTGCAGCTTGTCTGCTCAGCTGCATCCTGTAACTCAGGTGTAATTCCTCATATCAGCTACAACCTTCTTTGCTCATCTGCCAGGACAAACAACGCAATGGTGTGTTCAGACACACTTTGTGACCGGTACTGGTACAGCGTTATGCAGATGTGCATAACAACAAAGCAAGCACAACTGAACTTCATCACTTGATGGTGAACAATGCTGCAGATAGCTTACCAACCACTACTACATCTGACTAGAGACACAAAGCTTGTGACTAATGGACTCGATACAAGTACAGCGCTCATATGTGCAACATGCAAGCATAACTGGGTGCTTGATGTACTCACCCTTGCTGCATGTGGGGGCTGTTGACATAGTCAAAACATATCATGAGTTGATGACGCATATCCTGGACATCCCAAAGTATCAATGACTGCATCATACTATGATACAAATCTTGTGACTCATGTGCTCTGGAACTACAGCATATGAGCCCAATTCTAGTACAGCGCTCAGATGTGCACACAACCAATGCAAGCAAAAGTATAGTTCTTTAGATATCATCTTGTAATGGTGAGATATGATGTAGATGCGAGCTTACCAACACAGCTTTGACACACAAATCCTGTGACTGATGTGGACCTGGAACCAAGTGCAGCGCACAGATTTGCTTCTGTAGAACGCACCGATCGGCGTCCAGAGGTGAGGACTTGCAGTCCAGCTCATTGCTGCAGACATCAAGCTGTTGCAACAAGGTGTGCTGAGTACATTCCTGGTACAGGTAGGCACATGCTACCTGATGTGACTAAAATCGGCAGACAAGGGAGTATACCAAGTTTGCTGACAGAGTCTTGGCAGGTTATGACAGAGCCTACTGGATCTCAGCCCAGCAATGAGACAAATGCTGACAGAGATGCAAGCCTGCTTGAAACAGTAATGTGGCATTGCAGCACTAGGGCAGCCAGACATGATGACAGACGAATCACAGAAAAAATTGCAATTAAGCAGGCACAGCCTGAAGTGGTGAGCAAAATCCTGTTGATGAGGTTGTGGCCTTACTTGCGTCAACCACAGCAGCTGCCGCAGATCACAGCCAGGACTGGCTGCCATCTAAACCATATTTTGCTTAGCTCACTCAACCAGAAACTGTCAGCATTGCTGCACAGTGACAGTTATTTGCGAGTCCAGCTGCATTTTGTCAAGCTGACAATTGCTGCAATCCGTCATCTTTGACAGCTGAGCTCAGCTGCAAACTGTTAGCTCGCCTGCCGTCTGTCAGCTATGGCTGCAGACTGTCAGCTTTGCTGCACACAGCCAGTCAGCAATCAGTGAGTCCAGCTGCACACATTCAGGACCCCTGCAGTCTGTCAGCCCAGCTTTGACCTGTCAGCTCAGCTGCAATCCAACAGCTGCAGTTGAAACTGTCAACTTGGCAATCTGTCTGCTTTGGCTGCAGCTGGTCAGCGGAGCTGCAGTTTTTCAGCTCGGCTGACACGATCCCAGTCAACTTCAAACTGTCAGCTCAGGTGCACACCTTTCAGCCCCGCTGTAGGTTTTCAGCCCGTCTGCAATCAATACGCTTGGCTGCAGTCAGTCAGCACTGCTACACAGTGTCATTTCCTTTGCAGCTCTGCCCTGAATTGTGTCAGTCCAGTTGCAGTCTGTCATCTCAGCTGCAATATGTCTGCTCAGTCAAGACACGTCAGCTTGGCAGCAGTCTGTCAGCTCAGTCAGTCAGCTCAGCTGCAACATGGCAGTTCAGCTGCGGTATGTCAGCTCAGCTCAGCTGCAGGCTCAGTTGCAACTCGTCAAGTCGGCTGTCAACTTAGCTGCGACCTGTCAGCTCAGATTAAATTTGTCATCTCACCTGCAACAGGCTGGCTGAGCCGCAGCCTGTCTCCTCTTTTGTGCTCCATCTTTTTGGTTGCATTCTGTCAGCTCAGCTGCAATCGGGTCGTAGCGCAGAATCGCAAGAGCACAACCCAGACCCAGGTCCAGACCCGGGTCAGACCTGGACCAGATTCAAACCTTCCGTGACAGCTAGCTTGAACGAAGGCATTCAAGACAATCAATTTCACAATCATAGCAAATGTTCTCAGACTCCAATTCAACAGAAAGCGCTAGCACGAGTGTCATGATTGGAGTCGTGATGCTGCATGTTGAAATCACATGCAGACACGTAAAAAGTATGCTAGGTCCAGGGTGTTTGATCATGGTGAGCCTTGGAGATTGGGATCAGCGGCAAGAGGCAAACTATGCAAGGCGAGTCAGTACACTGCAGACTACCAGACATCGAAAAAGATTCAAGCGGATGAATAGGATGCTCAACCTGCACCTTGCCTAGGCATGATGACTTGGCTAAGTGAGTCCTGAAAGCGTAGGCCCTTGAGGCGTTCCAGTGTTCAGGTGAAGCAAACACAGGGTTTGGGTTTCAGTATTGCTATGGTGGTCATTCACAGAGCAGGGTTCGTGACCACAAGGCAGAACCGATGTGGCTGTGCACAGGCAGACAGTGACGTTCCACACTTTCAAATGTCTGTCCTGGAGAATATTATGTCACAAGTCAGTGGGGTGTCGCCTGCCTATCACCCTGCTACCCATCTGCTGCTGTCCACAATCAGCCCAGTTGTGTCAGCTGCCAGGTGATTACAAAAAAAAGCTGAGAATATGTTCTCAGAAGCAGGCTGACAATTTGAGCTAGCGGAGCCTTGCCAACAAGCGAATTGACTGCATATTGCAGATGAGCTGATACATTGCAAGGGTTGGAGACCAAATTCTACTCTTATCACAAACACGTCATCATCGTGTCCACGTTTCGGTACAGACCATGTTCCCTAGATCTTGGTGCTGATCCATCACGTCGGTCACACCATGTGATCTTCCATGTGAAGGTCTGAAAATTTAGTATTATTAAATATTTAAAATAACCGGATTACGAAAGTGCCTCGACTCTCAAGCAACTTTGAAAATCTTTGCGAGCTTATTTTGGAAAACCAGATTTTGTGTGTGAATATTTAAATATTTTATAGTTGCAAGATTGTTGCCCCGAGGTGGAGGTTCTCCCAGCAGAACATATGTGATGCTTTGCAACGTTAACAAGCACGTGACTGATGTGCACTGGAACCATCCCGGAACCACAGCATATCAGCCCAGCTCTAGTGCAGCTCAGATGTGCATAAAACCAACCCAGACAAAGCCGAGTGCTTGCGAGCATTTTGGCTCATGAAAGCTGTCTCGAGATGGCTCACATAGTCATAGACCTACTAGCTCAGGACGCTGTCTTATGAAAATGTCATTGCCACTATTTGTACCATCATCCTGTACAAATCTTGAAATGGTACAAATAGTGGTCATGCCAGCTCCGCTGTCATCTATCAGCTGCACAATGTCAGCTCGGCCGCAGTGTGCTAGCTCAGCATTTTGCACTTGTCAGCTGGGCTGCAAAGTGTCAGCTCATTGGCAGATTGTCAGATGTGTAGGTGAGGTTTGGGTGTGCTGCTGCTGCCATGGCTTCATGTTTGTAGCTACATCTGAGGCGTGATTATCACCAAGATTATCTGCAGTGACTCATGGGCCAGGCCGCCCCATCGTGATCCATCTGCAAGACAGCAGCTTGTCAAACGAATGCGCCATGAGAAACCCTGTCAAAGCACAGCGCTCAGATCTGCAGAAAAGCAATGCAAGCACATCTGAGTGCTTGATGACTGGAACTTGCTGCATATGGTGGTTGCTGACCGAGACATCATATTCATAAACATCATCAGTTGGTGATGATATATGCTGTGCACCCCTGAATCCTGAACCCTGCTACGCTGTGCAGCTCTTCAATCACTGCTGGATTTGATTGAACATTGTGACTGATGCGCGCTGGAACCACAGCGTATGTGCCCATTTCCACTGCAGTGCTCAGATGCGCTTAACATCAATGCAATGGGTGCTTGATGTACTGGCACTTGCTGGATAGGGTGGCTGTTGAATAAGACACTATGTCTACACTATCACTTGATGATCACAGTGTCTGCTCAGTCATGATCTTGCAGCTCGGTTGCAGTCTGTCCGCTCAATTGCAATGTGTCAGCTCAGCTGTATTGTGTCAACTCGGTTGCCATATGTCAGCTCAGCTCAATTGCAATGTGTCAGCTCAAGTGCACTTTTGTCAGCTCAGCTGCAACTTGTCAGCTCAGCTTTCGGCAGCACCCTCTTAGCTCAGATGTACTTTGCCATCTCAGTTGCAAGCTGTTAGCTGAGCTGTGATCGGTCTCCTCAGTTGTACTCTGTCCGCTTGTCAGCTTGATTGTCAGCTCAACTCTGTTTTATCAGCTTGACAATGATGTGTTGGTGAGGCTGTGATCTGTCAGCTGAGCTTTGATATGTCAGCTCGGCTGCTGTCTGTCAGCTCGACTACGTCAACCCGGCGGCAACATGTCAGCTTAGCTCAAGTGCAATGTGTCACCCCCCTTTGTCAGCTCAGCTGCCACTTGTCAACTCAGCTGTCAACTCAGCTGCAACTTGTCAGCTCGGCTGTCAGCAGCACCCCTATAGCTCGCATGTACTTTGTCATCTCAGTCTTCTCGTTTGTCCTCTGTCCGCTTGTCAGCTTGCCTGTCAACTCAACTGTCTCTTCTCAGCTTGACACTGATTTATTGTTTTGGCTGCAATCTGTGAGCTTGGTTGTGATGTGTCAGCTCAGCTATCGTATGTTAGCTCAGGTGCACACTGTCAGCTCATGTTTTAAGTTGCTTGCCTTGTGAGCTGTTAGCTTAGCAGTAGCCGCTGTCAATCACTGTTGTCAGCTTGGCTTTTACTGTTGTCGGTGCTCGGCTACACACTTACATGCTGATGAGATGCTATTCTGATGCTTTTGACGGGATGTGGTTGCAGAGCAATGAATGCAACTACGGACCCGAGCCCTTGCCAATCATGTTGCAGCTTGGCCTCTCATACAAAACATATGTGCCACAATGTTTAGATGACTTCTCTACAAAATCGATCATGGCTATCACCACCTGGGTGTTGGCATACCTAGGTGAAGGGCAGACGTCATGGGTCATGCGTTGTCTACCTTTGTGGGTGCTGTTGGATCTGTCAAAGATCTCATGCAGCTAATGGTAAATATGTGCGATGCATTCAACAAGCCACCTAATCGTGATGGTATGGGCAATCGTAAGAATATTGGACACAATCGAGACCGCTGGATCAAAGAAGCACAGCAGCATATGGGAATGGATGCAGTCAACCATTACAATTTCATCTTTTGTGGCCCAAGTCCCCGTTAAAAAATGCAATTCGTGGCGTGAAGCCAAATGACGCAGGTGCGGCGGGAGTCGGCATCAACGAGGTCACACAGGGCGTGCATTGTTACGACTATCCTGGGCTTGCACGTGTCAAGCTATACCATGCACCAGGCGCTGGTACTCAGTCCCACCCAGCTGCTACCTATTTCACTGACAAAAAGTTGCAAGCAGATCTTGGAAGAAGCACATGCATGGGGTAAATCTGTCGCCTTTCTGCAGACACAGCTCACAGCAATTGTCTGCTTGAAAACATACGCTGTGTCACTCAAGCAAGGATTGCACAACCTTGCTTAAGCAAAAAACCAAATTTTGCCTGCTTTACATTGGATTTTGTTTGGCTGCCTTCCTCTTACCAAGCCTTTTAACTTTGTTGCCAAGGATTGAGAGGTGTTCACATATGCTGGACCAATTCTAGATACATACTGTTCACTGCAATCGTTTTGGCGTCCGTATGTACATATGCTTCATCGCTCTTTGCCCAAAAGTTTATAGCTGAAAGAAGTCAATGCCAGGGTAAGAGTTTCACCATGCCTGTTCAACCATGCGCTTAAAAACTTGGTACTTGAACAGTAAACAAGAAAGTTGAAACTCAGGGCATCCACCTAAGTCTGGATAACATTTTCTGCACACGTATATATGCAACCTGTGCAGCCGCTGCTGTCAAGCTGTCCCCTACACCTTCCATCAGGGCAAAGTTGGCAATACGGGGGTAGCTGCAGGTAGATCTCCCATGAGGTGATGCTGCTCATAATGAGTTGTGCTGCCCAGATCTATGGTGTGTAACAACATGGCAGAATGTCGAAGTACACCTGCGAATGTGATGCTTGCTCACAATAAAGTGGATGATACGATGCATGTGTACATGAGTTGTAGTCTGAGAGAATTTGACTAAGTTGCAGAATGCAAACATGTCATGCGGCTGTTTTTGGCATCTGCACACATCATATGCAACTATGGCTACAGTGAGCACAGCAGTGATATCATGCTTCAATTTCAGAAAAGTATACAAATTGAAAAATGCAGATTACCTGGTAAATGAAGGTCGCATCACAAAGGCGGCGAGTATAGCTCCTTGAGAAGGTGTTCCAGTAACCACCAGCAATGACTGAATCCAGCTCGCCTCCAAGGTATGCTTGTGCATCTGCCGCCACAACTCCGTTGCAGTCCTAACAACAATGCATGCAATGTCAGCAGGCACAGTGCATGACAATGGTATGCCCGTGAGATAGGGAGTTGCAGATGACCAGCTGTTGAGTCCAAGACTACAATACAAGTAATAGTGTAGGTATTGCAATGGTTGGTAGCTTCTGCAGAATGCCTCAGCTAAAAGAGTGAGTGTGTATTCCTATGTGTCTATTGCTTTGATTCATTCATTGTCATCATGTACATGGTATGACTAGCAATTCACAAGCTGCATTACACAAGTTCACAAGGAATGAACAAATGCGTCATCGACAATGTCAAGCAGATATGGACACAGGCCCAGATCACATCTGATGCAGCAATTCAGCAGTTGTGTGAATCAAAGTCTGGTCGATGTTTGATTGGGCAACCTCAGCAACAGGCGGCCCTAGTTGGCAACCATCAACTTGTAAAATAGCAACGCCTGTGTCAGCTCACCTGGTCAAGAATATCAAAGATGTCTTTCCCAAGCCCCAAGGCGCTGGTGATCACAGTGGCCCATATTGAGTTTTCCGGCCCAGTACCTGTGGTTATTGCCTTGGTCAGCCCAGATGCAAAGTCGATGGCCTTGTCCACAATCTGCCCCCAGTTCCCATGCCCATCATTGACAATGATCCATCCCACTGTCACGATGTCAGTTGGAGATGTAACTTGTGCATTGCACCTGCATCACCAGTAGAACGATACCCCTCTGCATGAGAGACAGGGACGTTGAAGCCGTGTCAATGTGAGTCAACTATTGCAAGGAATGCTACAACTACCACTGTTTGATTGCTGCAGTTGCAGCAACGCGCGCGCAAAGGCCACAACATATGTGTTTGGCTTCCAGACGCTACAAATTCATGCATATGAGATGTATGGGGTTTTCCATACAGCTTCTGATAGGATCATGGCCGTGTCAAGCAGTTCACCTCTGGGTAAAGGAGCTGTCCTTCAGGCTTGCAATTACCCTTCACATGATGAATAAGTGAGCCATACTGCATTGCTGCATGGCAATAATCACAACATGGCAGCCACCATTCCAGAGTGACAAACATGGAAGCTATTTCCAATCCCTTGGCAAATGCAAAGCTTTTCCATCTGTCTCAGAAAGATTGATACAGCAGAGCCAGATGCGTACTTGTACCACCCTGCCGGGCATGTATGGCATACGCCTCTTGAAGGCTATGTTCTTGTTCCAGATTTGACCTGTCCTGTATTTGAAGACATTTCTCTTGTGTGATTCTGGGATTGATAGCATGGTCCACAGCGCATCACTGTGTGGCTTGACCCTGAATGGCTGCACCTTGTCCCATAGCTGAAAGTACAATGAGTCTTGCTTTGACTGGCCTAGTTTGTGCTTATCATGCAAAGCTTTTCTCAG
>JAABUP010011138.1_pt1 | contig 10336 bp, 8 predicted proteins | sample 5559201 | NCBI WGS metagenome assembly JAABUP01 (sample SAMN10711887, study PRJNA513373) | rock metagenome | isolation source: Antarctica rocks | place: Antarctica | reverse complement strand
GATGAGTTGCAACTTACGCAGCCCGCCGGCGCGAACATGGACGAAGCGTCGGACTCCGAGCTCGAGCTCACCTTTAGCGCTCCCACCGAGTCCGCCTCCAAAGGCCGCAAGAAGACAAGCGGCGACTCGTGGCAAGACTCGGAGCACTTCATGTCCTACACGCCCACGGGCTTCAACGCCGCCGAAGACCGCGGCTACGGCGTCCACTCCGGCGGCACGAGCAGCCACTTCGTCAACGTCGCCAAAGACGCCACGATGGATCTCGCGCAAGACGAGAGCAGTGCATTCAAGGAGGCATCAAAGCCCGGTATGCGCTGGGATAAGAAGAAGAAGGACTACGTGCGGCGCGAGAACGATGAGGACGGCAGTAAAGGGCAGAAGTTCATTCGGGGCGAGAGTGGGCAGAAGATCCCGGCTTCGTTTCGCAGTGGGCGGTTTGATGCGTGGCGGAAGGCAAATAAAGTCGAGCGTATGCCGAGAGTGGGCGAGCTGGAGCGGAGTGGTGCGCATTATGCTGGTGGTGGTGCGGCGGCTGCGGCCGGTGGTAAGCGGTTTAAGCACAAGCAGGAGAGGGCGCCGAAGGAGGCGGATAAGTACCGGGATGACTACCAGGAGCGGAAGGCGAAGGTGGCGGCGGCAAAGGAGAAGAGGGTTGGGAGGTTTGCAGATGGGAAGGGTAAGAGTGAGTTGAGAGGGGTGGATGATGTGAGGAAGGTCAGGAAGATGCAGGAGAAGAGGAGGGATAAGAATGCGCGGCCGAGTCGGAAGAGGACGTAGCAGGTTGTGTAGTGCAGTCTGTCGATAATATCGCCTGACCTTTGCTCGTTCATGTGTCATTACAGGTCTGTGAAGCCGTGAAGCCGTGGCATCTGGAAGGGATGACATGGATGAACCTCGGCTTCTGCTTGACAAGTCGTCACTTCTTTAGACATAAACATCACAATCGCCTGCGACGGATGTTGCACCAATCTCTTCCTGAAGACAACAAGTCTACTCGACGTGGTTTTGACGGTCCGACTCTCTGTTCCTGAAGGATTGATAGCACCGGATCCGTCCACGATGCCGCCGAAAGCCCGGTAACGAGACGACCTGCCGTGCAACCTAATGATGCTACCCGGTCGACCTCGTTTCCACCTATCAAGGCTACTGCTCCTCCTCCTCCTTGTAGCAGCAATCGGGCTCGCGACGTTCGCTCACAGACACAAAACCAGACTTCACGTCCTGCAGCCTGACCTCTACCGCTGGAGCACCGTTGGACCGTCACAGAATCTTCTCCTGCCGGAGAAGATCGCAGGCTTCTGCCAAGCTCATGGCTTCAACCAGTATCTCCAGCGAAGCGCTCACGAGCGGAAAGTGTACGATCTCTTCCTGTTCTCTACGGAGCTGGACTGGCTAGAGATACGACTGCATACTCTATTGCCGTACGTCGATTTCTTCGTCATAGTCGAGTCTCGGACGACTTTCACCGGTCTACCTAAATCTGCAGTGCTGCAAGACCACTGGGAGGACTTCGTGCCGTTCCATAACAAAATCATCCATCGCGTGATAGACGACCCGGGCTCGGCTGTCCTCGGCTCAATCACCTGGGACCACGAGGATTTCCTTCGCAACGCCCTGCTACACGGCGTCTTCCCGGGACTGGTTGGGACGTTTAGGGAAGCTCACGAGGGCGATGTGCTGATCGTCAGCGACGTGGACGAGATTCCCAAACCGGAGACGCTCGTTGTGCTGCGCAAGTGCGCTTTCCCGGATCGGGTGACGCTGCGGAGTGACTTTTACTACTATAGTTTCCAGTGGCTGCACGCTGGGGAGAAGTGGGCGCATCCTCAGGTGACGACCTACAGGGGCCTAGAGTCCACTATTCCGCCCAAGGACCTGCGGAACGGTGAACCCACTACTCACGGCTTCCTCTACCTCAATCATCTGCGGAGCTGGTGGCAGCGGTCTGACCTCTGGGACGCGGCGTGGCACTGCTCGTCGTGCTTCGCCACTGTGAGGGAGATGCAGAGGAAGATGGAGAGTTTCTCGCACACGTCGTGGGATACGGCGGAGAACAGGGACCCGAAGACGATTATTGAGCGAGTCGGTGGTGGACGGGATCTCTTTGGAAGGGAGGATCAGGTCTACGAGAGGGTGGTGGAGAATGGGGATGTACCGGCGTATATATTGCAACATAGTGGTAAGTTTGGGTATCTGCTTGATCGCGATGGGGAGCGTGCTGGGTTCACGGATGTTGGTGATGATGGGTTGCTGTTGGAGCGTAATCTCGTTTGATAGTATGCTTTACGTCTGCTACTTTGAATGGGCAGAAACTGAGTATGCCCTTCCATTTCCCTCGCGGCCCAGCCGCGACTGCGTCAACGTCGAAGGGGAACGGACTGGTCCAAGCCAGATAGTTGTGCTCGTAGGGTGTCGGTCTTGACGCAGTAGAACACTCGTGGCTTTCGTGATAGAACCTTTGTGACTAAGGCACAACTCCCAGATAGCAACCAAAGCTTGGCGTGATCAATGTCTGCAACAAACAAAGAACGTAGCTAACATGAGTACACCAGACGAGCTCGACTCGCCTCCAAGCGATGCAATATCTAGCCTTCGCTTCTCTCCCAGCAACACGCTCCTCGCCGTCGCCTCGTGGGACCGCAGCATCTCCGTATATCAACGCACCGCCGACACCCCATCTCGACCCTTCACTTTCTCCGGCACCCGCATTCAATGTCGCGCCCCCGTCCTCGACATCGCCTGGGCTACCGATGACTCCACGCTCTACTCCGTCGGTCTCGACCATGACGTCCGCAGCATCAACCTGGAATCACAAGAGCAAACCGTCCTCTCGACCCATGAGGCGGCCTGCAACAAGGTCGCCTACAGCCCCGAACACGGAATCGTGCTAAGCACAAGCTGGGATAGCACCTTCCACGTCTACAACACATCGACCAATCAGTTCCTCCGCGTCCCCCTCCCCGCCAAACCCTTCGCTCTGGGCCTCACAGCTACTCGTGCCATAATCGCAATGGCGGAGCGCAAGATCTTCGTCTACGACCTCCAGGCCCTCCGTATGCTAGTCGACCAAGCGGGACGCACAGCCAACGGTACGGGACCTAACCATGACGTCACGGAGATCGTGCCCTGGCAGCAGCGAGAAAGCAGTCTGAAGTTCATGACCAGAGCTATAGCGTGCATGCCTGATGGGGAGGGCTTCGCGACGAGCAGTATTGAGGGTCGGGTGGGAGTGGAGTGGCTTGAGGCTGGGGAGCAGGGCAAGACATACGCGTTCAAGTGTCATAGGCAGACTACTACAGCTGCTGTGGGGACTGCTGAGGATCAGGAAGAGGAGCAGAGGGAGGTGGATGTTGTATACCCTGTCAACGCGCTTGTGTTTCATCCTTTGCATGGGACGTTTGCGACGGGAGGCGGGGATGGGGTAGTGTGTGTATGGGATGCGCAGACGAAGAGGAGGGTGAGGCAGTATCCGAAATTGACGGCGAGCGTTGCGGCGATGGACTTCAGTTCGGACGGGAAGTTTTTGGCTATTGGTGTTAGTCCCGGGTTTGAGGATGGGAAAGAGGACGAGGAGGTCGAAGCCGGCAGTGTGAGTGTGTTTGTCCGGGAGCTGGGAGAGAATGAGGCGAAGGGTAAACCGGCGAAGTAGGATGACGCCGCTGTTACTGTGGCTTCACAGCTTGAAGGCGCACATTGTGCGATTTAGCGAGGCGTTGTGGGTTTCCAACATGCGGTACGGTTTCGTACCAGTATGGCATCGATATCGATGTTTGTTAACGGCATATCCGGCATATCACACTGCTCTCCAGCGAATGGCAGTGTGCCGAGCTCGTCACCAGGGACACATGGTTTGCGTGAAAGGAAGCTCTACGTGCATATGTATCTGAGCTATCTGTCAAGCTGAACAGAGGCAACACAGCTTGCGTGCTCCCGGACTCGGTCTTCTCGAGCAACGAACGGCCATCTCTATACACGCTCGAAAGTGCCTTACGCAACTCGACTCTTGAGGCGCGCCCTCGCCGGAACCGTGATCTAGCGGACGTTGCGATTGATGAAGAAGAAACAGGTCGGGATCGGAGACCATGGATCAGAGTACGTGAAACGGTGCAGTCAACAGCATACTCGGCTGACTGAACCCAGCAGATGTCGGAACCATCAACGATGGCAGTATCATGTAGCAACAACAACGATTACACCGCCTCGCGTCGATCACTCGACATACCGACCTCGATTGAGGCTTGTCCGCCACCCAATCTGCCTCCTTGTACTGGTAGGAGTCCGCTTTGTCAAGTCTCTTTGCGCATCCTATACCTGTCTCCTCTGTCTTTGTTCCAAAGTTGCGTGACAACAATGGTCCTTGTCACGCATATGCACGCTCTGTTCTCGCTCCGCCAGACGCGAGTCTAATCGAAAACGCGCACAACCGAACGAAAGGAGATCCACTGCTGGACAGTGATACGAGACCGACCTTTCCAAACATCAACAAAATAGCAAGCACAATGGCAGAGAACACAAACGTACGCACCTACACGTGCGTGACCTGTCGAGACGAAAACACAGACGCGAGCTCCTATTCAGCAGGCGGTCACCGTGTCTGCGCCGACTGCGCTACAAGCTACATGGTACCAATATTCTTGGATGCTGCGATACGAGGCTCACTACCCCCCCAAGCTCGACGAAACCACGCTGCTGAACCCGGCCGACTACACGGACCTGCTGCCTTCGGATTATGCGCACGAGCTTCGCTGCAAGAGGTACGAGTACGAAATGCGGAGTAGTGAGTTGGTACTGCCGCAATAGTGTTCTTCTTCACGAAGAGCCCTCGTCGTCGACAACGTATCCTTTCCACTCGACGGTGGGTACGAAGACAGCTTTGAATACCACTGACATTTCGCAGGCCATAATTCGCGACATCAAGTTGACGACATGCGACGAGTTCCTCGGATCCCGAAATTGTACGGAAGATGTGAAGTGTCCTTATTGCGGAGGGTACACATGCCACACCTGTAGCCAGCCGAGAGAATCAGGTCAGTCAAAGCCCGAAGACGCTTGCTGCGCCGAACGCGATACTAACGACCAGCAACAGCCGCAGTCACGAGAGCCCGACTTCGAGGGCGCTAACCGCGGCCTCGACTACCAACTCTGCCCAAACGAGGCTTGCGGATGCCCAGTGTACTTGGGCGAGGCCTGCAACCACATGACCTGCCAACACCATTCGTGTCACACGCAATTCCGCTTTCTCTGCGGCGAGGCTGTGGCACACAATGCCCACCATTGGGCTGTTGGCATGCCGTGCCCGCGCTACGGCCGGCCCGGAACTGCAACTGCGATCCATGACGGTGAGGTCATCCATGGTGAGGTCGTCGGTCCGGCAGAAGGGTTCGCTGATGCTGTTGCTGAACCTGAGAATGCCCCCGATGAGGGTATGGACGACGAGGAGCCCGACCTCTGGCCGCCGTAACCGATGATGGCGCAGTACCGGCCCCGGCAGAGGTTCACGACATGCTCCACGCACTTCGCGAAATGCATTGGCTGGGTTACGTCGACGGCGTTCGCGAGCACGGCCAGACAATCACCGTGCACTGGGTGGCGAAGAAGGTCCACGACGTTATATGTGCGTTGTTCCGTCTCTCTGATCAGCTTCGCCACGCGGACATTACTCGTGAGAATATCGTCGGCTTTGTCGCAATCGCAGATGCCACGATGCGGGTGCTCGAGATGAGCCTTCAGCACGGGATGCATCACGATATCGGTGCGGCGGGCATCGAGCGGCATGCAGTACTGCAGGACGGTGTCCACCTGGTAAGGGACCTGCACGCGCGATTTTTCGCTGCAGCCGAGCTCACCATGGAGACCATCGATGAGCTGGCAGCCGACGACATTCAAGCCGAGTCGGATGCACAGACAGCACTTCGACAAGAATGGCAGCTCTCAGACTGGGATCTCCAGCATATCCCAGCCCAAGTGCTAGCCGTCCTTGACGGTCTTCGCGACACCTTCATGCAGGCCCACGTCTATGCTGAAGGCGACGCCGCGAGCGTCGGGATCCACCACGTGGCCAAGGCTGTGCATACGGCGATTCTGGCCTTGCACAGCTTGACAGTCCGCCGTGCTTTCCAGGTCGACGTGCAAGAGGATGACGTCCGGCAGGCGAGGACCCTGGCGGATAGCGCGATGGAGCTGTTCAACAGCGCCATTGCGCTCGAAGCAGAGCATGGCGACATAGAGGCGGTGGAGCAGGATGAGCTGGTGAGCGCTGCCATTGACATGCTGAAGCAGGATTACTTGAAGCTGCTAACGGCAGTGTTGATTTTCCTGGGCGACATCGACGTCGACGGGGAGGTTGCGTTGTAGTAGAGCAGAACAACTCGCATGTCCGAAGGAGTCGTACCATGACTGATCGCAGACCAGCTTCAAGCTTTCAGGAGGCAAGCATATACTCATCAAATCTCACCCCAGGATTTCTCTACCGCTTGTGTCCAGGCCGGAATGGGTGTCGAACGCTGCGGACCCCTCTGGGTGAACGTGGTCACTCTCCTCCATCATCAATGTTCGCTCCAGTGACCCATACTGTGTCAGCTTCCGCGGCGGTATGAACGGCTCGGACGAGGTGAGGTGAAATGAGAGAAAGTGTGGTGATCTCGCGTCAACTTCGTGTTGACCGAACGGGAATTGCCGTCAACTGGACCTCGGCAAAACACGAAACTCTATGCTCAAGGAGTCTTCGAAGTCGACGTCGCCCAGGGACAACGAAAGAGGAGCATGTATCTGGGCCAGCAATTTTATGATGGGCGATACACTGGGGCTTGATCTACCATCCAAAAAGCAGAGGTTGAGGAAGGACTATGCCTACCGCCTCGACTACAGGACCCGCTGGTATGTCAACGTCCCGCCACTTGCACTCGTCCTAACAACATGCTCAGGGCGGACAACGACATGTTCCACCACCTGAACAATCCCATCTATGGCGTCTTGATCGACAGCATCATCAACGACTTCCTGATAAAGGAATGCGGCTACAATATGCACAGCTACCCACGGACTGCGTTGGTGGCGAGCACTTACTGCGACTACTTTGGTAGCGTAGCATATCCTAGTATGCTCGACGTCGGCTTGAGGGTCGTCAAGCTGGGCAATAATAGTGTCACGTATGAATGTGGTATCTTTGAAGAAGATCAAGAGCAAGTCAAGGCTGTCGGTGGCTTCACCCAGATCTGTAAGTCGCTCCTTGTCGATGTGATACACTGTTCGAGAGACCACCGCACAGAATGTGGCGTTGATGCTCATGAGCGAGTGTAACTCGCACGGGGCATGATGTCTTTCAGAGAAGCGGATCTTGCCAAACGTCATCTTCTTGCCCGGAGACACCGGCTAACATGCAACCCGTTCATATGAGGGGTGAAGCGCGAGAATAACAGGCCCCCACCGGAGGGTCTCGAACCACACGTCCGAAGTGCGCTTACGAGGCTTATGAGCGGCAGTGGAAACCAGAAGCGAGCAACAAAGCTATAAGGCCACGCTCCTTGCATTCCCCGGGCGCCAGTACTTCATACCAACACTTCCAAGTGCCTGCGGTAGGCTTCTGGGGCGGCTTGTGCCTCTCGCAAGACGAGCTTCTCAAAACCTCAAGGGTACTGTGCTCGATTTTCCAACATGCGTGAATGCCGAACCTTCTTGGGAAAGAGGGCCTCTCGCTCCTATTCCCGGAAATGCTCTATTCACACATCATTCCTCGTCTTCAGCACAGGTAGCTCGCAGACTGGTAGGGGTCGAGCTTCCGTACCGTACGCGTGAAGTTGTTGGCGGTGGTACCCAGCGGGTTTCCACATTGGGTAAGCCGGCCGGCCCACTCTCCAAGTCCAGCACAACGTCACACGGGTCCCGTCCACTTGCACTGTGATTCAACATCCAATTTGACCTGTCAACGAAGCAATACCAAACAAACGTCGACCCAAACAAGACTCTCGTCATGATGACTACGGCTACGAAAGCATCTCCCGATGATCCGGCGGTCGAACTCAATGGCCATGGTCTGAAGCCGAAGAAGACAGCGACGCACAGCAACATTGACACGCTTCTGGAGCGACTGAGAACACATGGCAATCCTGCTCTCCATGTGACTCCAGACCACCAAATCGAGCTTCGCTCAACAGACGTTCCGACGCCGAGCCCTCAGGAAGCGCTTGTCCATGTGCGTTGCACCGGCATTTGCGGCAGCGACATGCATCTCTGGCACCGTGGCGCAATCGGACCTCTTGTCGTCGACAGATCGTGTATCCTCGGACACGAACCTTCCGGGGTCGTACTCGCCGTGGGGTCCGAGGTGACGAACATTCAGCCCGGCGACCGCGTAGCAATCGAGCCTGGCGTCCCGTGCCGGAAGTGCTGGCTCTGCGACGCCGGCAAATACAACCTCTGCGAAGATGTCAAGTTTGCAGGTGTGTGTCCCTCTGCCGGGACCATCAGGCGTTTCATCGCACACGACGCTCGCTATCTTCACAAGCTGCCCGACAGTATGACGTTCGCTCAGGGCGCGCTCGTGGAACCTCTATCAGTTGTTCTTCATGCAATCAAGCAATGCAAGGGCTCAATTGGCATTGGAAGACCGGCGTTGATATGTGGAGCCGGTCCAATTGGGCTCTGTGCACTTGCTGCCGCCAAGGCTACCGGGGCATGGCCGCTGGTGATTACCGACGTCGATCAATCCAAGCTGGACTTTGCCCGCCAAATGTTCCCTGGTATCGGGACGTACTTGGTTGAGATGTCGAAGGCACCCGCGCAATGTTCGGAAGAGATCCGTGCGCTCTATGGATGCGGGCCGCGGAAGTTGGAGACTGCTGGACCCTCTAAAACGGAGTACAACGCTCCGAGTACGGTTCTAGAGTGCACTGGGATCGAGTCCAGTGTCGCGACTGCAGCTTATTCTTGTCGAAGGAACGGCACGGTCATGGTTATTGGTGTGGGACGAAGCATCATGAATAACGTGCCGTTCATGCAACTCAGCCTCTCTGAGATCGAGCTACGCTTCATCAACCGTTATTCAGATACTTGGCCGGCCGGTATTAACGCGCTTGCCGGAGGCCAGGTCATGAACCTGGATGCCCTGGTCACTCACACGTTCCCTCTGGAACAGGCTGTAGAGGCGATGAATCTGTGCGCGGATCCGGCAACGCCTAGTATCAAGGTTCAGATAGTGGATGATACGGAGATCGAGATATGAGCAAGACAGGTTAGAAGTCTATGTCATTAGCCATGTCCATTGGCGGGTAGATGTTGGCCCAAACATTGCAAAGTCGGCGTGAACGAGCTGCTCAAGCTACAAATAGGCTCTGTCAATGCTGCAATGGCAAACGTGATGGTAGAATATCTGCTGCGAAATACCTCGTACTTTTCGTGCTTGTTGGCACGGTGAAGGTGAAGTCAACGTTCGTCGTTCGAATGATATTGCCGTGTTGACACGACCGGACAGAAGGGCGAGTTGATTGATGCCTTAGGCCACAAGAGCGTTATGCTAGCGAATCCTTCGCGCCTTCTCCTGTCCAATCCCACCCGACCTCATACAACCATCCAGCGGAGTTCTGACAACCATGGCCGACGGCGAGCTCATCGCCTACAGCATCGCTTCGTTCATCTGCGCGCTCTTCGTGCTCGAGTTCGGTGCCGACAAGTTCATCGATCATACCGCCATCGTGGCAAAGCGTATCGGCGTGCCACAGACGCTCATTGCACTTCTCACAGCAGGCGCGGAATGGGAAGAACTCGCTGTCGTTGTATTCTCCGTCCTACACCACCGCCCTTCGCTGGCGTTGGGTAACATTGTCGGGTCCACCATCTCCAACATTCTGGGTGCCTTCTCGCTTGGCCTCCTCTTCCACAGCCAGAATGATGGCCCCGTCAACTTCGACCGGAGCTCAAAGCTTTACACCGCATTACAACTGGCGGTCACCATCCTCATCGCCGCTATGCTTCTCTTCGGACAAAGCTTCGATCGGAAACTGGCCGGTGCATGCCTCATCTCGCTCTTCGCTCTCTACGTAGCGTCTGTTCTCTGGGCAATCAGGACGGGTACCCTGGCTGCTCCAGAGATGTCTGACGATGGAGACAGTTCCGACTCTGATGACGACCACCGAACGTCAGAGTGTTACATCGACGCAGATGATGGAGAGACGCCCGCACAGTCATATGGCACTTTTGACCCTAGCAATCACGACAGGACTGGCCCACGCACGGGCGGCGGCATTGACAGTCTGCCAAGGTTTTCAGGGAACCCATTGCAGCCCTCGAGCTATTCTCCCTCCCCATCTGGATCTTCCATAAGCCATCAACCTTCAACACG
>JAABUP010011137.1_pt1 | contig 10337 bp, 9 predicted proteins | sample 5559201 | NCBI WGS metagenome assembly JAABUP01 (sample SAMN10711887, study PRJNA513373) | rock metagenome | isolation source: Antarctica rocks | place: Antarctica | reverse complement strand
AAAGAATATGAGACAGGAGAGGTAATGATTCTCCTTGGAGGAAAGAAAGAAGCGTCTCCTAGCCAAACGCTGACACGGGAATGACGATGTAACGAAGAACTCGGCGGCAAACAGAGCCGGTTGACATTTGAGAGGCCGTTTTTTTCTCTTTTTGACTAATTGTTCTGGATCTACGGACTCACTTGACTACTGCAACTACTGCATGTAGGCTGGTGGCATGGCATGCAGTAGTGTCAGGAACGGCCACGTAGGACCGGCCTAGAGATCCCGACTTTCCAACAAGTGACCCCGAACGCGAGGGGAGAGGTAAAGTAAATAGTGAGTAACGAATACGCGTCATGAGTGTTACATTACCTTGGCTTGGTATGAGCTAGGAATTCAATTCGAGGGCCAGCTCACCTCAATTTATGGTTATGTTAAGGGGGCTCTTGTGAGATACTTTAAGGAGGAAGGAATTAGAAGGAATTACGGTATTCTATTTCCGTTTAATTGAAGCTAAGCGCGCTGCCGCTTGGACAGCCTCTACCACAGTGTCGGGTCAGGGACATCGGTTTCATCTGCGTCCTCAAACGTCCTCCGACAGTTGGAATGTCGACGGCCAATCCTTTGATTGAAAATGTCGTATTTCTTCATTGTCGGCTTTGTGGCTTCGGGTATACAGCCACATGAGATATCATAGGCCAGCTTCGATGTCAATCTCGGCAGATGGAGGATTCAGTCAGCTTCTTGCTGCGTGAACTCTGGCAATTCCCTCTGAACATCCGCCCACGTTTTTTGGCCATCGACTATGCTTTTGATCGCCGCACATATAGCCTCCTCGTCTGATCGTACTTGCTTCATGCTGTCTCGATCTCGAAGTGTGAATGTATTGTCCTTGACTGATTGGAAGTCTACCGTGATACCAAGAGGCGTGCCGAGCTCGTCGTTCCGTGAATATCGCTTACCAATACTTGCCGAGGAGTCGTCGACGCGATTGGAGATGCCAAGCTGGCGTAGCTTTTGACCCATGTGCCTGATCAAGGGTTTGAAGTCTTGGTGGCCGGACAAGGGTACGAGTAAGACCTTTGTGGGTGCAACTGGAGGAGGAAATGAGAGTACCTGCTAACGATTAGCTTGCGGAATCTCTCGAAATCTAAATATTTGACCTACACCGCGCTCTTCATTGCCTTCTCTTGACCAATAAACATGCTCCATCAGGGTGTAGAGTATTCGGCCAATACCAAACGCCGGTTCAATGACGTTTGGCGTGTACTCTCTCGTATGCTCCGTCCTTGTCCGCTTCTCGATACTGATCAACTCCCTGCCAATTTCGACCTTGCCATTGCCGACTTCAGGCACATCAATTTCGATCTTACCAGTCTTCTTAAGATCGATTGACAGCTTCTCGCGAAGATCTTGGGTCAACGCCTCAACAGCCGCCTCGACCGTTTTGCCGTCCTTCTTAAATTTGGGGCCAAACTTCTTCTTGTCCAACTCTATTTTGTATTCCTCTATAACCAGCGGCTCTTTCCGCGTCTCCCTTACGCATAACGACGCCCCCGTCTTCTTCGAATGGACTGTAAGATCATAAGCACTCCGGTCCGCACAGCCCACGCATTCGATCCAGCCATAGCTTGTAAGCAGCTCGGCATCCCAACAGTCTGCAGCGTAATGGGCCATCTCGTTTGCCATGTGTTGTCTGAATCGCATCTTCTCTGGATCTACGCCGATTCGGACTAGGAAGGTGTATATCCTTACAATAAAGTAGCCCAAACTCTCGCTGTCGACAGTACCACTTAAAACTGCCTCGCCCATGGTCATCCTTGTAGTCTTCGTTGAACCTGATAGCTGTACTTTGCGGTCCAATAGAGCCATCTCAACGTCTTTGACTTCATTGAATCGTGGATGCGTTTTACCACCTTCGGGATCGACGTAGTGTTCTATTTCTGCCATTAAGAACTCTCGTACTCGGAGAAGGCCAGCTCTTGGTGAGATCTCGTTGCGGAAGGATTTGCCAATGCAGGCAGAAGCGAATGGCATGGACTGCTGGTTGAACTCGAGTAACTTTTGAAATGTGAGGAATTGGCCCTGAGCTGTTTCTGGTCTGAGGTAGCCAGCAAGCTGGCCGCTGGGGCCAATTGCTGTCTGGAACATGAGGTTGAAAGCCACAGGAGGCAATACATCACCACCTGTTGTAGGATTCTTAATGCCGTATTGCGTGATGAGCAAGCCAAGCTCCTCGCCAGCGTAATTGTCTATCTTTGCAAGTGTCTCCTCGTATTCTTGGACCACTGCATCGTCCAGCTTGACAGCCTTGGCGTCTTTCGTTTTCCTCTTCTTCTTCGCTTCCTTCTCTTCGTCGAGTTCCACCTTCTGGCCACGGGCCTCCTTATCACCCCTCAGTCGAGACTCTAGGACCTCCTCGACCAAGTGATCTGCTCTGAATATCTCGCCGGTCTTGGGATCTTTGCACATCCAATCTGCAAATTTGTCCACATGCCCACTTGTTTGTAGCACCACTTCAGGCGTCAACATTGTGCAATCGACCTCGAGCATATCCTCCTCCAGCACAAAGTGCTTCCGCCACGTATCAATGATATTGGCCTGTAATGAGCAGCCAGGTGGGCCATAGTCGTAAAGACCAGCAACACCATTATAGACTTCAAAGGCAGGAGTATAGAAAAGGCGGCGGCGGAGGAGAGAATCTAGAGTAGGGCGATCCAATGGCTGGCCGGTCTTCGTAGTAGTTGTCGCCATACTAGGCGCAACTTTCTCAACTTGGTAATTTTGTTGCGGAGAGGTTGTAGCGAGGCTTCTTGAGATGAAGTTTGGAGATTCGGGGCGAATTATCCGGGAATACCTTTTGAGACCGAGGCGGCGTGTGGGAACGCAAAGTGAGCGCATGTAACTTTTATGTTGTTTGGCAATGACCCTGAAGAGACATACAATCAGTGCCAGGGTAGAAGGTCGGGTCTTGGAAACAGAAGACGACAAACATCTGCCCCTAGCTCCGGAGAAGGGCTCACCCCCCGCGAGGCCGAGGAGCCCCTAAGCAGCTCCCTAGAACTAGTCCTTTGGGCAACGGATTGGTATATTTTGGGATCTATCTTACCTCCTATACACCCAGCTCTAAGGAGGGACACTCGGGCTCGGCCTACGACTGTCCGACCTAAGGTACTACTTTATTCGAGCTGTACCACCCTTATAAGAAGTGTATAGTAACTCTTTAATCCAATAACGCTCTTGTACAATTAATTGCGATAGAGCTTTAGCCAGATGTGCTCGCAATTGCAGCAACCCCAGTTACTGAATAAGCTCAGTCCAACAATGGCAAAGAACCGAGGTCCCTCTATTGTTGTCCTTGATGACTTTCAAATCTGGAGTAAAATGTGATCCGATGGATCCACAAGCCTGCACGATCTTTGGTGCTCGCCCTGCCAAAGCAAATGGAGCAGGACCATCCATGTCGTCCGCCTCGTTTTCTGCTGCATCAGGAAGATCGTCTATCGTCAATCAAGCCTCACGGAGTGATCAGGTATTCATTGGTCACCCACCTGCAGATGCCCCATGCAATTTCCGGCTAGACAGCCAAACAGCCCGATGAGATTCGTCACACGCTGCAAAAGGCCGGTCTTTCCTCAGCCTCTAGTAGTGCGAGGACGAAGTGCTTTAAGCTATATATGACCGATCAGCCTTGCAATGAGCTGATTGCATTGTTCTGCTATTAAGGACCGCTTATGCTCACGACAAACGACTGAGACTCGAGCACAACTAGCTACCCCATGTTCAGGATCCAGAGACCTGAAATGAGAACAACAGGTCCCATTGACACCCTACGCAATGTTGACGTTGAGCTTAACGCCTATCCTTCGTATGGCAACTCTGTCATACACAGATCTCATCGACAAAATATAAGGCCGCGACGACCACACAGCCAGCTCCTTAGCTACCGCGATCTCGACACCAATCTCTCTGAGAACTCAGAGAAGCAACTAGAAGCGATTACGCGCTGGACCTCATCAACCAATGCATCGCCTAGTGTACCTTTATCCTGTTCAATGAGATGAGCGTAGGTGAAGAAGTCGCTAAGATGCTTCCACCATAGGTCAGCGTCCACGTCATACGGCTTCCGCCATCCATCAAAGTACACTTCATAGGTTTTTTCGGGCAACGACGGCAACGACTTGACAATGGCTAGTGTCGCCTTGCACAAAGTTGCTCTGGCATCAAAATCTCTTGACCTCTAAGAGGTCATCTTTTTCAACATGTCAGGTTTCGAGAAGGGAAATCTTGACCGTACGATGCGAGAAGCTCACGTAGTACATTAGATGCTCTGACCTCGTAGTCTCAACTTCGATTATGAGCAAGTCCTGACCTCGTGCGTTTATGCGCTTGTGAGTGCTTTCGAAAACAGCAATAACATCGGCTTTGCTAAGGGGACTTGTTTTGGCTTGTAGCGCGTAGCCTGGTGTGACCCTTTCTTGTTCATAAAGCCATAGTGCCAAGAGGGGAAGAGGCTGTATCCCTTCCAGGCATATCACTCTAACGGAATCAAAGAAATAGATCGGTCGGCGAGGTTTTGTATGCACTTGCTCTGTCCCACTTTGTCAAGATGGTTCTGCAAATGATGCTTTGAACATAGATACAAAGAACACCACCAATGAAAGCCCTTGGGTCTGGGAAAATCCTTTGATCACCATATCCGATCGCGTGTGAACTGCCCTGCCTCAAACACACTACCCTGCCCTCATCTGGCCACCTAGCTGACCATATTAGTATTGATCGGCGCAACGGTAGCATTGTTCGTGTTGCTCACAGGAGCGAGGATCACCCCTGCAACTAAATGGTAGTATGTAGTATGCCCCTGGAAAGTGGGATGGAATATATTAAACAAACCGCTGTTGTCGTCACCATTGACACAGTCACCATCGCTACTGGACGTGCTGTTAAGAGCAGCATTAACATCAGCCGGAAGCGTACCGTTCGTGTTCCAGCATTGCTGCGTGTCGGGACTCAGGCTACTGAGGAAGCTGTCTTGAATCCAGATGGGTCCAGAGTCACAAAAGCGGTGGGCGTTGTAGGGAGTCTGCAAAGCTGTGTTATCGAGGAAAGTAAAGCTATATCGAAAGGTACGATCCTGGATAAAATTATTGACGGCTAGGACTTTTTCGTTCATCTGCTGGCGGATACTCTGCGCGACTTTGCAGCCGAAAAGAGAAAAGCAACGTGGTCGTTATAACACTGAATGTAGGGAATAGAAACGACTTCACCGAAACCTCCCCCCAACCGCCCAGCGCCACCCCTCTCATACATATTTCTTGACCGGTCACCCGACCCATATATATCCCTTCCCCATATCTGTCACCACCACCACTACTCCCATGCAGATCCACACCGAATCTCGAAACCACGCGGCGCACAATCCTTCCGTCTGGACCATTCCCTATCCCTTCGTGACGCGCGAGCCCACGCCTATGCCTCCTGCCCGGTAATCCGACATGAGACCCCCTGAGCGCTGCGGCTGGTCGCTGACTTGGGGAGAGGGTGTTGTACGTTGTTCTGCTGGGCGGGAACTAATGCCCATGTTGTCGCCTATTCTACGATTTGAGTCGATGCCTTGGGACGAGGGCTGGGGACTTGCGGTGTCTGAGCGACGGGGCTTTCGTGAGGCCAGGGAGGTGCCAGCTATCGCTTGTTCGTAGGAGGGTGGTGGTAGGTCTTCGAGAGGGTACCGATAACAATGACTTTCGGAAAGACTTCAGGTGGGGGACATTGTGAGGAGAGTTCGAAGGATTCCACGGATTCCGATCTCTTGTATTGAGCTGCTGTAGGGGACGGTGGAGGCTTCATGGTGGAGGCTTTGATGGAGGAGTAATGGGGTGAGATGATGATTGTTGCTAATGCAAGAAAAACACGTGGTAGACTTGAGCTTTTGAGTGAATTCTGACGCTGTTAGGACATTGCATACTGGCGATGGAGTCCCTCGTCCTTTCGCGGTCATGGCTGTTTTGGCACGGCCCGTCATGCGAAAATGGTCGTGTTGGTGGTTAGGGACCGCAGCGATGATATCGAAGGTCAGAAGTTTTGCACAACCTTAAGTCATGGGATCGACCCTTTCTTGTGGAAGGAGTATACCACATCTCTTTTAGACATTTCGTATGATTGTTGATGTGGAGGAAAACCTCGCACGCCGCAGTCCCGCAGCCCTCATCTTGTCTTGCAGTATCTTATCGGCAAGAGCATAGTCCTCTACAAATACTAATGCAGAATTGATCATTATGCTGCTATGCTTGAGATGACGTGTGGTTTATGTATTGAAGAATTTACAGCTGTCTTGAGAATCCGGAGGCCATGTTACAACGAGGAGCCCGCAATGGCAATGAACCAACGTCGACCCAGATGAAATTTTCAATGTTGATTGAGTATCCGCCTATCTCTGAATCCCTAACCATGGTATCCGTGCTCGAATGAGATGGGTATATGTCCGCTAGTTCCTTTCGCCTTCCAATGCAATCAACCTCTCCCTCTCAAATCTCACACCATGATCATCCCGACGAACATCCACCTCAGCACATCCTCTCCCTCTGCGCCAGCGCATTAAACCCCATCACTCAGGATGCAACGGTCCCCCAAACTCCATCTGCGCCACATTTCCCCTCTTCTTCCCCCCCTTCCCACGCCTCAATCCCACCTCCTTATTCCCAACCAGTACCTTCCACCTCTCTCCAATGCTATCTTTCCCCTTGCCCAGCCGGCGCGCGCAATCATCCCAGTCGCTCTGGCGCAGGCGGAGCTTATTGAGGATCATAGACACGAGTGCGCTGTCGTCTGAGGAGCACCAGTCCTCCTCCTCATATTTCTCGGACAACTTTGATGATAGGTTGGGCGGTGTGGATGGTAGCAGTACGTTGGCTGCTTGCTGTTGTAACGCATCGAAATCTGCGCTCTCGAGACCCATGGGCAAAGATGGCGGACAAAGGCGCTGGCGCTTTGGCGTAGATGGCTTGACGTGCGCGATATTCTCCTGGTCTTGCGCCGATCCTCCATCATCCTCACTTAGCCTACGGCGCTTCCTCGACGGCTCAGCTTTCGGTGTCTGTGGCTCAGCGACCCTAGCGCATCGCGCTGGTGGTGTTTGTGGTGCGCGCGCGGTCTTGCTGGAATGTACGCTAGTGCTTGTCGTGTATTTAAACGGGCTAGCGAGCTGTGGCTGGCACGTAACGGAGGAATTTGAGGTAGGAAGGTTGGTGGTAATGAGCGATTGGAGGGAGCGGCATGCGCTGTATATTTTAGGGGAGACTTGGGAGGTTGGTGAGTGGCAGGACGAAGCTGGTGGTGAGAGCATGGTCATTGAGGGTGTCCGCGAGGTGCGCGATGACTGGATGAGGGGGGCGCGGTCGAGAGACGATGGTGATAGCATTCTGCAGGGTGTTTGAAGGGAGGACGAGCACAGTAAGCAAGGTGCGCCGATTTGCTGCCTCGGAGCGTTGTGCGACCTGCCTTGCGCCGGGTGCTACAGCTATTGCGGCGCGCGCGGTGGGTGTGCGGATATTGCAGCGCTGCAGTTGCTGATGTCTGGCGAAGCGATTGCAATATGTTGCGAAGGGTTTTTAACGCGTTGGTGGGTCGAGTATGGTGGGTGAACGAGTGACGAAAGGAAGGAGTCACAGATTTGCGACGGGGAATAAGAAATGAAGTAATGCACTAGGACCAGCTAGTTTGACGCTAGTGTGATTCCACGGAACCTTGAAGGCTTCTTTACCAATACAGATCTCCTAATTGGATCTTCCAAGTGCTAAAACGCTCGATCCGATGGCTTTGGAGAGGCTAGGGAAGAGACTTTGGTACTTATGGTCTGTAAGTGGAGTCATAGATTCTTATAGCCTTGTTTGACATCTAAAACCGTGGGTCGATTTTTAAGGGAGGATTGTTCCGGCCACTCGCAAGGCCAGACAAGATCCAAGGCAACGGCATGGTCATGTGCTGGATTCGTTTCGCGGTTCTAAATCGATTGCTCAAGCTCTTGTGGGCTCCTCGTTTCTGCTGATCAACTCTCACTTTCTCATACTGATCCCTTACATCGTGATGACCTGGTCAAGGGCCCATGCAGGCCGAATCTGCAGGATCTCCATGGTAATTTGCAAATGTGAAGCAGAATATGACGTACAACAGGACAATGCCAATGACTCACCGACCCAACAATTGCGTTCTGGATCCGAATCTAGAAACACGGCCAGGGAACTGCTCTGGCTTAGCGCGTTTCTCTCGCGTTTGCCTCGGCATTGTTGGCTTGGCATTTATCTAGAAAATGTTTGATAATATTTTTGGTATGAAATGAACCCAATTCTCTACTGTGGCCTGTCATCACACAGCGCGATTATACTGGGAGTATGATTATAGGCCGAAGAAAACACAGGCTGATTGTGCTGCTGCATTGAATGTCTTTAATTGAATTGGATTATAAGTATAAAGACCGAAATGTGATGACATCCTACTAGCGAGGAAGGAAAGAGAGGCTTGACAAAAGAAACACTATATCAGATGTCATTCGGAATACTTTTAGCCATCTTCTCAGCCTCCCATTCATCCATCATCTGGAAATACTGCTGATTCCCTAGATCGTGTGAAGTATTGCTCTCACCAGCCATCCTGGGAGCTTCATCCCAATTGCCAAAGGCCCAGTCAGCCAGGGGAAAGCTGTGTGACTCGTCATCAGACCCAATGAATATCGGCAGAAGTTCTTCAGTGAACTTATTAAGCTCCTTCGAAAGCCTAGTCGAACCAATTCGGGTGTTGTGATCTAGGTTTGTTGCCACAAGCATAAACTCGCACAATTCCTTGCTGTAAAGCTCAGGTATGCTCGTCCTTGGCTGTCTCGCTTCAGGCGCAACCTCCCACATTGCCTGATTATGTCTGGTGGGCGGTATGTTGGCTGGCATATCTGCTAGTGGGCTCTCGAGATGGATCAGGTAATGTATTATAGCGCCAAGTGAATAGACATCCCCCTTGGGCGTCTGCCGTGGAATCTCGGGTCCTTGCCATGCATATGTCCCTTTGCGGTCATAGGTGGCGAATTCAAAGGTCGCGCACCCAAAGTCTGCGAGCAAGACATCTGGATATGACCTCTCGTTGGCCGAAAGACGCAGGAAGATGTTCTCTGGCTTGATGTCCCGATGCACGACGCCTTGTCTCTTAGGGTCTCCATAATGACGATCAAAACCACGATGCAGAAACTCAAGTGCGCTAGCGAGCTGGGTGAAGACTTTCCATATGAAGAGTTCAGGTATGAACGTGTTGTGCGCACTATATCGTGAAGCGAGATCGTACAAATCGCCTCCATTGGCGTACTCGAAATAGTATTGGACGCCTGAACCTTGACCGAAGGCCTCGTAATTGTGAAGGCGAATGATATTGTCGTGGTGGTTGGGGAAGATTCCTTGCAGGACGACCCTTCGACAGGCTTACCACCATACTTGTGAGGCCTCTTCACCGTCTTGACGACGCGAAGTTGGCTGTCTCTTTTTCGCATGAGCAGAGAGCACTGTCCCTCGCCTCCAGCCCCAATCTCTTTCACGAGAGAATAATCGTTTCGAATAGGGGGGTCAGTGACCTGCATGTGGGTAAGAGGTGTGCCAATCGAGTTGTCAGACTCACCATAGATCGCATTATTCAGCGGCGCGATATGCCTCCCTCTTCGCTGAGGCAGGGTTGGGGGCTTGGAAAAGGAGGGAGGAACTTTCGAATCATCAGCTTTCACAAGTCCCCAACGTTCAGGAACATCGCGCACCGATAGACCACTTTCTCGCGACCGAGAGTCAATCATCGAATAAGGACTCTCGTTATTCGATTCAGTAGCCACCAATTGAACGTCTTTAGGCTTCTGTTGAGGTTGAAGGACCTCGATGTCATCAGACGTATAGACGTAACTGTATTGGTCTTGGCTCCGAGGTTTATGCTTGCTGGCTTTGGATACAGGCTCGCTAGCCTTGGATGTTTCCGTAACATCATCGATCTTTAGTCCAAAGACGCCAGCGAGGACCCTGTATCCCCGCCTGGGGCTGAAGATAACCGAAGAATTCGAGCGGGAAAGCATTGCGTCTGATCTGTCTCGCTTTTGCGGATGAGCTTGTTTTGGGCGTCGGGGCCAGATGATATGTGTTCTTGCTGATGTGGGTGCTGACCTGAGGAAGTTAATAGGAAGGATCGACGATGAAATACCATGAGAATAGGAACGCTTTGTCTTGGTATTGGAACGCGATCTGACAAAGCGATCAAAGCAGACTCCGACAGTGCCGATTGTTAAGACAAAGAAACTCACAAAGACCTAATACACTATTTAGAATGATCGTTGAAGTACA
>JAABUP010011133.1_pt1 | contig 10343 bp, 8 predicted proteins | sample 5559201 | NCBI WGS metagenome assembly JAABUP01 (sample SAMN10711887, study PRJNA513373) | rock metagenome | isolation source: Antarctica rocks | place: Antarctica | reverse complement strand
AGCACTTAGATATCTATCAAAAGGTTAGGCGCTAAGCTTGATTGGGAGTTCAAGACTGTCAATTTATATGGATCCAACTTCGAAGGTCGCAAACGCGCTAGAACTCCCAGGAGTATATCTTCAACTTTCATTACCTCTAGCTCCACATCCATCGGCTTAGGAGTCTTTAACTCGCTGGCTGAATCATAGATTAAGACTTTACCTTTCATTTCGCCATCGAGACTCTTTACTCAAATCCAGTCGCTGATGAGATGTCTCGAGTTCCCGCGAGACGAGTACTTTTGGAAAAGCCTCCACCAAGATTGACTGGTTTTTGTCACTTAGAATTTACGAACCAAATATCCTCCATCTTGAGCGTCGAGACGCACCGATTTCGCTCTAGAGAGGCGCTATTATGCCGAGGGATACTGGCGTGCCATCTATGCTCAGAACAGGGTCTCCCGGCTTGAGGGTTGTGCTAGCGACTGCGAGGTAGCCTGAAGAGAGGGCTACGATTTCGCTGCCAACTTTGCGCAAGGAGATTGTTGGCTCAATGGCCTTGAGGATAGCAAGATGCTGGAGATGGTGGAAATGCCTAGTAAGAGGTCGCTGTTGGAATAGCCCGATGATCTTCCGAATTCAGAACAGCACTCACGAAGGATTGAAGGATGTGTTGCACTTTTGCTACGGTAAAAGCACCACGAGGAAAGTTCTTTTAGTGATTGAGCGAGACATGGTTGCACAAGTCATCGGATGTAAGGATGTTGAAATATAGACTGGAGATTGAACAACCCAAATCGAGGTACGTGGGGATCAGGCAAAGCGCCGCTTCCAAGTTTATTTCATGGGAAGGATGACTAGAGCAAAGAATCGTCGAAGCCAGCATCCAATGCTTCGCTCGTGCAAGACTGAAGGATTCTTCACACTGGCGAAAGATGCATATCCGCAAAGCCTTCCACCAACATCGGGCTAGAGGCATTCGAGGCATTCAACTGATTAGCGCAAATTTTCACACCTCGCGTACGAAGCCAAGCGTGGCACTTTTAGCTGCGCTGCGGTGATTGTGGCTAGGAGTGAGAGACTTAATCATTTTTATGTTTGCAAAGGCCTTGGACCTGCCTTGAAAGTGCTCTGAGCAAGGGTTGCTTTGCCAAGTAATTGAAGACCCTTGTTTAGCAGCACTCAACATCATCTGACCAAGGTTGGTAGTCCTTCAAATAGAACAGACGTGTTTCAGAAGCACAGCAGTCATACGCTAAGCCTCCAATTCGACCAAGTTGTGGAAGAAATAACCATTGGTCACCAAGATATGTAAATGAGCCAAGAAAGTCCTATCCGTGATAAATCCTCGGAAGCCCGTAACAAAGGAATCAGCTCGGACAGGACCGCTATCCTTACTTTGGCACTACAAATTTTATGGACCTAACTACGAACCTCTAAAGTCACTTGCACTCCGGCAAGTATCTTTTTAATTTCTACCACTTCTAGCTTGACCAATATAGAGTTAGAGGACACCAATTCGCCGAGAATCCATAGATCAACACCGATTCCAAAGATTTATCATACACTGCTTTTATCCAAACTGGGTGATTATCGAGAGATCTCTACTTCTGTAAAAGCCTCACCAAAATCGAAGTTCATTAAGGTTCTGCTGTACTTGGCGTAAATTGGAGCCTAAGGCCCAACTAGATCTAGCTTATCCGCATTCCTACAAGCTGCAGTGTTAGGTGAGCTCTGCTACGCACGTCAATTCGACAACAATATGGCTTTCAGTCCTCTTTCACGGCGCGTAAGTTCCTATTCATTGATGAGAATCTCGAGCATGAGCTAAGATGAGTAGGTCACCGTCTCGCCATTGGCAATTGGTATCCTTGCAGCCGGCGTGCTTCTCTATCCCAATGCTACGCTCCATGCTGAAGCACCCCCAGAAGAGCATGTGAGGCTCGTCCTGCATTGCTACACGATCAATTGCATTGACCCTTTCTCAGCTAGCCCGCAAACCTATATACGACGACCTAACCCTTGTTCGCGATCCTCCCAAATCAAAACCATCTCCTAAGGCAACCACCACACCGCACCACCCCACTCCTACAGACCGCCTAGCAAAGTACATAGGCCATGGCCGCAAATTCATCTACGCTCATTCCGTCCTAGCCGAAGACCGCATCAATGCCTTCATGTCCTCCGTCCTCCGCCAAGAACGCGCCTTCACACAAACCATCGCCTCCCTAGCTCCACCCCCAGAAACCCACGAGCGCATCATGCCTGGGGCTCTCTACGTGCTCGTAGCCGCCATGGGTGGATCAATCATTTCGCGAAATCGAAATATATTGCTAAGGGCAAGTGTACCGTTTGCAGCGGGCATAGGTGCTGCGTGGTATGTGTTACCGCATACCATGAGGAATGTGGCGGATTTGGTATGGACGTATGAGGAGAAGGCGCCGGTGGTAGCGATAAATCATTTGAGATTACGAGGGGCGATTGAGGAGAGTTGGAGACAGGCTAAGATACGGGGGGAGACGACGAAGAGGTGGTCGGATGAGAGGGTTAGGGCGAGTAGGGAGGCTATTGAAGGTTGGGTTAGGAAGGAGTAGCAGAACATGACGTGTGCAGTCTTTACGCCAATCCTATCTAAAATCACTTCGATGATACACTTCCTGGAGAATTGTTACCAAGATTGCTCTCTTGGGGACTTGTACCATACACGATGTCTTCCACATAACGGGCATAACCCACGGACTTTCACTCACGCGGGTTCATGCTCGAATGTTCTTATAGCTTAGAATATGTGGCTGCGGTAAGTGGGCTTAACCGTCCAAACATAACGGCCCACAAAGCAAATTTTCAATTAACAAGAAAAGTTCTCGCAGGTTTAAATATTCTAACCACCTTGAATCCCTCTTTGTTCAGTCACCTTTCAACTGTCAGCAATTGACCTCTCAAGCTGCCTCGTCTCCTTGTTCTACTTCCTCCCATCTAGCACACCACAAAGAATTGCCATATCAACTGCCCCTCGATGTCGCTTGTAATCAAGACAACGGACAAAGAGAATGTGCAAGTAACCGAACGCTGCAATCTACAATGTCTTCCCGCAGAACTGCTCGTCAAGGTAATGAAAGGAATGGATTTCCCACATCTCGGCAAAATCATCGAAGTGTGGCCTGCAGCAGCGGGCTTTGTCAGGGCGTTCGAAGAAGAAATCTTCCCCGGAGTTCTCAGCTTAGCAGGCTCGCCCCAGATCGTGATGCTGATCCTTGCGGTAATGATTGTGAGAACTCACCATATAGACTTGCTGTCCAATGACCGTATCGCTGCATTCATCGCTCTCCTCGACAACGAGACCCCTGCTCTGTGCCCGTTCAAGCGAGTCGGGGGAGATTCTGTGACCAGGCTTCTCGGCATTGGCCCCATATACGAAAGTATAGAGCTCCTTGTCGAAACATTTGCGTTCACGCGAATTGCCCTTCCAAGCAAAAACCCACATTACTCACCTTCGCCAACAGAGCTCTGCCGCATCCGCCGTGCATTCTGGCGCTTCCAAATGTGCTACGAACTGTGCCACCCAGAAGGATACGTCTCCCCACTAAACCGGTCTCGAGGCCCCTCTTCGTCGCTAGGACGGTTTGTCTGTTATCCAATAAGCAATTCCAGCCTGCCGAAGAGAAGGTTGGTTATTTCGATCAACGTCTTTACCACGCAGACGCCCACGTGCCTTGATTGCGTTGCTGAAAACACTTTGTACGTGGGGAATTGACGAACTACAGCTACAATTTGTCAGGCTCCATCTCGTGGATGCCATCAACACGAGCCAGTAAAATGACTCTACCGGCTTTCCCACCAAAGCGCACACCCAGCCACTGTTTTTGAGGAGGCTTCTCCACGACGTGGATCACTGGACTGCGGATCCGACAGCACCGAAAAGCCACTGTTGGTCGCAGGCTTAAGATCTCATGGATCTGACTTGACGGCGCCTAGCTAGTTGGGTCGAGAATGGTAGGGCTAATTTCGCCAATACTACACTACCTTACACCTATCAGGATATAAGCGAGACATGGGGTTACTTTATGTGGGATAAGGTAAGGCTTTACTGTACCCGCATCTCGATGCAGGACCCCGATCTTCGATACGCCTCTGTGTATCACAGACTTTTACTTCGGTGGAAGATGGATTGCCGGCTGGCTGGGAACCGAGCTGATGAGGAAGAACGCAGGGAGACCATTAGATGCGGAACGAGATCGTATGGTACGCTTACGTGGATTAGTTCTGGGCTTAAGATACAGCGTTTTTGAAGATTTGTAGTTTTGTGAAAATCCACCACCAAGCCACCAACAAGATAAGAATGGACAATTTGCAGGTTGGCACCACTTAAGCCGTTGCTATTCCAGATCCTGAATGTACAACATGGGGTGACATGTCGAATATCTCGGGATACCGATAAAGCCGCGCGATCATAATGTTAAAATCTCCTCACGAGAGAGCGATCAGGAAGCCAGTTGCTCCCGTGAATAGCTACTCAATAGGCCAGGTACTGCCAGCTTCCTATCTTCTGAAGCATCTCATTGTCGCCAAAGACGAGATTATGAATGTTCAACCGAATACAGGAAACCAATTCACCTCTCCGAGACACAGTCTTACGTGACGCGTCATCTAAGACATCTCTCCGGCGAGAGAGCTGTTGCAGTGAAACACAGACTATCGAAACGGCCAATCATATACACTGTCACAACGAGACCTGTGAAAGCCACGTGCTGCTATGGGAATACTATGGGAAGAGCAGGCTCCTTCTCGCTGATTAAGTGCTTCCAATTGCCAACTTCACACTGGCAGCGTTGGCGAAGACTCCGATGTTGATTACACCAAGCCCATTTTGATAGCGCTAGCGGTCTAGCCGACATTGGAAGCCAGGACTTCACAGCCCTGTCTCAAGGCCGAAAAACATTTCCCTCACGCTTGATAGTGTATACAAAGCGTAAAAAATTACTCACTTCGAACTTCCTTCCACCACCCATCATTTCCCCTCAAATCCCATCTCAATCAACTCAACCGTTCATTCACCCAATCCCACCCAGAATGCTTCTTCAGACCCTTCTCACCCTGCTCACCCTCGCTTCTGCAGCACCCGCCAAATTCCTCTCAAAATGCGACAGCGTGTATGAATCAGATCGTTGTGCCAATTACGAGGCTCAGCGTTGTTCCTATGATTGTAATTCGATTACGAATCCCTTATTCTCTATCTAGCCTTTCTAGAGGGTGTTGGAGTGGACGTTAATGAAGACTGGTTTTTGGGAGTAGCTGCTGTGTAATAAGAAACATAAGTAGCAGCTGGCTGCGCCGTGTGGGAAGGGATTGTAAGGAGGATAAGAATGGGCCACATTGTGGGTGAGCGCGAGGTTGGGTTGGTGTAGGTGTGTGGGTGAGCATGAGGGCTGGAGAGGTGTGGTGTTTTTCTGGTCGTTTGGACTGTTGTTGGCTTCTGTTGGTATAGTGTTGGCTTTAAATCTACAGGTCTTAATTTGTGGTCTCTGGCATATGGATGTTTCTGTATGCGCTCAGTATGGACATAAGAATGAAGTAGAGCACAACAAGATCTTTTGCGTCTGAGAGTTTTGTATCACCACCATTCTCAATTAATGGAGTCTTCATCCACGCGCTGGTGACGCTGCTGCATCTCCTCAAACAGATCCTCACATAGCCATCCGTGATCTCGCGACTTCGCCTTGCCACGACGATATGCAGTCCATCTTCTAAACTGCTTGCCCATCTTCAACCTCTTCTCCTCTGCAGACCCATCCCCTACAATCCCTTGAGGCTTAGGAGACGCTCCGATGATTTCTAACTTCAGAGGTCCAACTCCGTGCACGAACCCATCTCGAAACGCCAGGAGTGCCGTCAGGTCCATCTTGCAGCAGCCCAAAAAACAGACCGTATCGGCAAGGTCCACAGTAAGCACATCCAATCTTGTATGCTTTAGAATAGGCTCGACTTTCGTGGGCCAGACTGTGTAGGCGAGTTTCCTCCAACAGGCTTCATGAAACTCCAAAGGGCTATGTTTGATAGTGTATAAGGCTGCCTCCTCGTTAGTCGATAGATCTCTGCAGCTGAGTTTGAGCTCTAAATGCTTGAGCCAACTCTTTTCCTGCTGTGTGCTAAGAGCTTGGGCGAAGAATTTGGCTGTCAGGGGAGCGGTGGGCAGTACCACGGTATTCTTCTGGTACAGGATTGGTCTGGCTTCTTCATGAATGGCAGAACATACTTCCAAAAGTGCCAAATGAGGTGCGTGAAAATCTCTAGCCTGCTGCGATGCGCTCTGTCGAGGCCGTGTTTCTAAATAGCCGGCATTGCCGTCCTGGTCATCTGCTCTTAAGCGCTTGTTGTAAGGGAAGATCTTCCCCACGACCAGGCAATATTGGTAGATCTGAGTACGTGCTTCGTGTGGTAGATCCATGAATTGCTTGGGGGCGGGATTTGATCCTGTAGGTACTTCGGAATCGTCGTCGCCGTCGTCATTGGGAAAGGATGAGGAGGACGTAAAGCGAGGAGCATGTGGGAGGTGAGAGGAGAAGCATACGGACAACTGAGCTGGTTGCCAAGCCATCGGTGTGTATCTCGTCCTATTACGAGCCACTTATAAGGGATCCTTGAGCCGTATCGAACTTTTGTCTAAGTCGATATCAGCAAAGGCACACGAGATAAATTGGAGGCACTACCTGGATTTGGTGGCTTCAGTAGACGTATACCCTTCCAGTGTTTCAAAGGTCTTTGCCACGGTCTCCGCAGCCACGACGAGCTGCCACCTAGCTCCAGGCCTCGATGCCTGTCAATTGGTAGTGGCTTGATGGAGCTCCGGTGGTAGTAGCAATTAAATTGTAAAAGGTCAAATGCAGCTCGTGTTATGCTTCGTGAGGAGGGATAACACTTCTCCCTCCGACGAACCCTTCCGGTGTAATACTATGAATGCCCAATGCGTAGCTCTAGATAGCAATCAAGCTTGGTAAGAGAGTAGAAATTTGCCGGTCAAAGACTTCCATTCCAGATCCAAAAGCTGGCATAAATGGAAGATTGAGCGCTGTAGCCGAAGAGTTGGCGGGTAGTACGCGCTAGTCTAGCGTGACATAGGGAGTTTACTCCGTCCGAGGGCATTCACTCCCATTTGGCGGATGTCTTTTCCATAAGAGTCTCTCAATTTCCTCGCTGTTTGTCTCAAACACTCTGGTAGCTATCCCGTACTGGAAGATCAAGCATGTGTTAAGTTATATTTTTGTATAGTAGTCTCCCAGTGACACTCTGCAATGTGGTCGGCAGCCTGTTGAGCTATGTCGGCCAGCAATCGACCGGGCAATGGTGTAGGTACAGAGGTTGACAACGTTGCCAGTTGGTCATAGTAACGCAAGGCACCGAATGATGCTTGTGGACCTCGATAGGAGTTGCTGACTGTGGGACAATGACCCGTATCTTTCTAGCATGTACGAGTCATTTATAATAGATCCTTTTGAGTAGCTCTCAACAGGCATTCAATATTAATTGCTCGGTGAGACTGCCGAAAGGCTAGGGCAAGTTGGTGTTGTCGAGAACAATGGTTTCCAGACTCTGAATGGGCCGAACATGGCTACTCTTTTCGTCTCTCGGATCCACAGCTCACAATTTGCGTCTACAGGACCACTGCCACCACCGAAGAAATGAAACAAGGTTTGACTGTCGAACAAGACTTGCAGGTGCTGTAAAGACTGAGGCTGGCGAGTTGAGCCGCATTGGAAATCGAAGTCTCTCTTTTCGCCTTGCACTGCATGATTTGGTTTTCTTCATTCAGATGAATCTCCTCTGCTACGGTCTCCTCGTCATAGCGCACCGCTGCAAGAAGTGCGTGTCGTTCTGAAGTATGGCCAATGACGAGGTTGATTTGAATAGCGGGATAATAATACTGCTATGCAGCTACTTGAGGAGGTCTCCAGCTTCATCATCTGCTTGAAGGGCTGCTTGTCCTCGATTTCCAATTGGCGTAGTGCAGAACGTTAAGGTCGATCGCCTCGCGCTTTAGTGCTCTCTTTCAGGGCGAAATGACAAAAGACCATGCAGACCTTGCACACAACTCCTGGCAGCGGGTTTTTTCTATATCCCGACCTCTATGGTGGTGGCCAAGGTGCTTCTTGGGATGGACCCTTCAGTCAAAGAAAGGAAACAGAAACGTCTTTTCTCGTGGCATGGTTCACAGGCTGGAATAAATCCAAACGCATATAGTTATATGTAAGTGACGTTGGCTCCCTTGTTTGATCTGCTCACCGAAAAGAGAGGGAGCCATGAGGTAGCAGGGTAGTAAGGCAGAATGAAGTTTGTCACAAAGACAATAAGAGGACGATTCTTTTTCCATCCTGCGTTGGCTTATCATGAGTTTTTGCCGTTGAGACAGCAGTACACATGGATCTCAGCACTTCTGAGCAGACATGATTTCAGTGTTGGAGCTGGTCTTTCTGACAGTCTGTAGTTGCTGCATCGTTGGCTCGAAGCAAAGAGCCCCTTTAGAGATTCCTACTCTTCCCAAGAATCTCCTGGGCTTCCCTCGAGCTTACATGCATCAATAACGTCTAAGCGACATCATCAGCAAGGGCTTGAAATAACGACAGACTGGCAAGGACCGGTGCTGCAACATTTTAAATCTGTTCCCGGCGCTATTTGTCGATCTGCCGCAAGTCATGTGAGCACTCGTTGCGCCCCCACTTTGCTTTGAAGGTCTTCTACTGGATATTCTATTCACTACAGGGGCAAACACCTCCATTGGCTACATCACTGCTTGCACATCCTTCCATGGAAGTAGTTGCCGCAGCTTAGGTCTGAATGTCCGGAACAGAGTGACGCGGACAAACCAAAGATGGCCCTCAAGTAAACTAGTTGCAGGCACTCGAGTCAACTAGCGGCCAAGCAGCTTTCAATGTTTTATCCTTTCCAGCCTGCCCACGTTGAAGTCATTGCCTTGAATTTTTGATGTTGATGTCGAATGCTATCATATGCGCCTAGGTGTAGTTGAAGTGAAATTGAGCAGAGTGGATGACTTCAACATATTACTATCCCATCCACCGGCAGCGTGTTCGTTTAGGGCTGAAGCCGTAGATCCCCCAAATATCTAGCAAAACCAATCCATTTATCCCATTTATATATAAACCACTCTACATACCACTTATATCGACTTAATTATGCCTCGTACGCGTGTTTCTAATGATATTAATTATGTTCCTATAGATCTAAAGTTTATACGGCTCCTAAAGAAGCCGGCTCCTAAGCCCTAGCCCCTACCTACCTTCGAACCTATTTAAATCATAAATCCATTTACTTATAGCTATGGTTTATTACCTGATAACGTCTATTCTAACGCGCCGTTCGCTATCTACAGCCTCTTCTTCGACGATTCTACGCTTATCATTCTTCGCGATTATACGAATAAGTATACCGAGCTTTATCCTAGGGCTGATTCTACCGGTACGCGTCTATAATCCCCAACTACCATTCAAGAGCTGAGGGCATACATTAGGGTATATATATATATAGGCCTATATATTAAAACGGCCGTCGAAGACTTCTAGAATACCGACCCGGTTATAACTATATATTTAGTTATTTAGAAAATAATTAGTCTTAGACGGTAGTAGTAAATCGATCGATTTTTTTATATTTCTAAACTACTATCTCCCGGCGTACCTCGATAGTTACTATTCGAAAAACTAGAACCTCTCTATTACGAACGTTATATAGTATTAGTTTTACCCTATTTAAAGGTTAAATAAATACTCCTAATAGGATTATTTACTACGATCACCGAGTAAATAAAATAAATATAGGATTATTTATTATACTCACCGAGTAAATAAAGTAAGTATATTACTCTTAATATAATTTCCTTCTATTATATAAACTACGTACTTTCTTAATAAGTAGGAGCTTCGTATTTAACTTCTCTTAAAACTTTTAATTATAGATTCTAAATATAGACGTTTATTAAATTATTAATTAAATTTACTAAATTTATCTAGTTTTATCTTATATTAATATAAAGCCTATTATCCTTTAATCCTTAATACTCTTTTTTATAAATATTAACCTAGGTCCTATCGATATTATATTAAAATATTAAACGGAGAGTTTTAATACTTTAAATATTTTTAAAATAAATACCTTAAAATTAATTAAGGCCCTAGCTTTAAATACCTAAAATAATACTAAAAAATGTAATATTATAGAAGAAGGGGACCGTATTAAAGTTACCTATCTAAATTATTATTATAAAGAGCGCGAGAAGTTTAATAATTAATTATTATAACTTTAATTATTCTTTATATTTAACGAGAATACTATACTAGTTATTAAATAAATAATTT
>JAABUP010011132.1_pt1 | contig 10347 bp, 5 predicted proteins | sample 5559201 | NCBI WGS metagenome assembly JAABUP01 (sample SAMN10711887, study PRJNA513373) | rock metagenome | isolation source: Antarctica rocks | place: Antarctica | reverse complement strand
GTTAGAACAGTCCTACGACATAAGGATTAATAATAGCTATCTCTAAGGCTGCTACTAAGGAATTAGTATAGGTTATAGAGATAAGCACCTTAAGTACTATAGGCAGTAGGAAGTAACTAAACTATAAATTTCCCCCCCCTTCACTTCTCTAAAACTAATAATACCTCTACGTTATTTGACGTAACTGCACTCTCTATAGTAACTACTATAGTCGACGCTATTAAATAACTAGCAGCCCTCCTCTAAGAACGCCTGGAAATTACCGCTATAGGTAGGCTAAAGGTACTAGTTCCTCCTTATCCATGCCTTTAAGACGTTAAAGGTTAACTCGATTAGATTTAGATCTAGTAAGTATAGCAGCAAGTACTCGAGCTGCACCTTAGCCTGCTAGCAGATCTCTTTGACCTCGCTGTAGTGCGTAGCGCAGTTAGGTATATAACAAACGCACAGCTCTACGCTAGCGACAATCCTATAAGCTGCCTAGGGAATGCGCTTACTTAATATCTAAGGGGATATTAGACATCCTGTCTAGGTCTCTCTACTCCTCCTTATTATTATGCTCCTCCTCCTCTTCCTCGTTATCCTCCTTCTCCTTAGCTAGCAGAGTAGGGGCGTCGAACCTAAGAATATTATCTACTATAGCAGTATCTATGCTAAGGTAACCTAGGGCCTACACAAGCGATTAGCAGGCGCCTAGCATAAAAGAAGCAGTGCAGCTTACTAGCTTGCTAACCTCTACTAACGCTAAGATTCTGCGACGAACGCTCTAGATCTCTAACAGCTATTAATCGTTACTTAGAGTAAGCGTAACGATAGTAGGACGCCTGCGTAGCGTAGTCTTGTCCCTAGCAGTATAGTTGCAGTTATAGTTAAAGGCCTTTAGCGCATCCTTAAGGCTATCGCTAGTCTTAATAGCAGTAGCCTTAGCGCTCTCTGCTTTATTATTATTGCTATAGCGCATAGCGCGCATATGCGCAGAGCAGGCGCAGATAGCAGTATTAAGGTGTCTAAACAGCTAAGGCTTAATAGGCATATAAGGATGCTTCCCCTTAGAGTATTAAGCGCACTTCTTACTAAAGGGGCTAGCCTTAACGTCGCATAGTAGGACTAGATACGTAGTTAGCAAGAGCTACGTATATAGAACGCAAGGAACTGCCTGTTAATAAGCATTGTTTACGCACCTATAAGGTTCTTATTAAGGTACAGAATATACTAGTTACAGATCTAGACTAGTAGCGCTAAATCTCTAGATTTCGTTAGGGTCGCTATCTTGCTAGTAACGTGCGTATAGCATAAGAGGTAGTTGCAAGTATAGTACGCAGCGAATAGTAAACGCTTAGGAGTGCGCTAGCGTGCTTGTTATAGGAGTTAAGTATAAGAAGTTGTTAATAGAAGCGCGCTATTATTATGCGAGGCGCATTAGAGAAACATATTATAACAAAGCATATAACGTATGCGGCCGCCTATAGCGACGCAACAAAGGAAGGTACGCAACTAGCGTAGGTCGCTCCTTCTATTTATAGAAATTCTAACGCTAAGAACAAAGCGCGCTACTACGCACTACGACATACGAACTACGTATGCAGAACGTATATATAATAGCCTAGGGAATTAAGGATAATCCCCTAGGGGAGAAAGGCATTATTATAGGAGAGGCTAGTTAAAGCTAGAAGATAATGCGGATAGATAGTTATATAAAGCTTAGCATATAAGGCACAGGCTTAGCGCCTGTGTATATTGTGCGCTTAGCCTGCGAGGTCCAGATTAAAGCAGTACTAAGCGCTGTCCTTTACTAATTGTTTAGTAAGGCGTCCTATACGCTGCGAGATATCTTTCTTTAGGTATTCCCTATATCAACTACGTTGCTATACTGCTGCATCTTCTTATAACTAAGCCTTAGCTACTAATTAACAGTCTTCTTCTATTAGCTTGCAAGTAACTTTACTATACTAGAGAAGATGTTACTATATAAGCTAAGGCTCTAGCCTAAGAGAATTAACTAGTTATACTACTAGTCTGCAAAGGCTAGTCGTTATGCAATAATAAAGAGTAGTTCTACTACTAATATGCAGCAGCTCTAGCAATATAAACCTCTTACTTAGATCTTATTACCTCCTAAGAGCACTAGAGCGTATACCTAAAGCTATATGCGAGTAAAGCGCATTAACTAGTAGATTATCTTATTATCCAGATTATCTAGGCTCTATAGCGCTGTTGCTAGAACCTTAAATAGATCTTATTGCCCTAGATCGCATGTAAAGCGCTAGACCTTACTCTAGAGCTCCTATTAGCGCATCTGCTATAGGAGGAAAGCGCTAGCTACTAAGAGGGAGTTACGACGATGCCTCTAGCAGCGCATAAGGTAAGTAATTACGTCTATAGCACTATAGTTGCTAACGCGACAAGGAGGCTCCAGTTATAACGCGATATCGACACAAGTTGCGCTAAAAACTGTATAGTAAACTATCGATGATGTCAACAGCTTGAGAAGCCACTAACTTAACTACCTTAGAACTACTCTGCACTAGGCAATGCGACGAAACGGCTGCGGGAAACGGTGAATCACACAGGAGATCTTACCATCTATTGCAATACCACTTTATAATGGCCAGCTGTCCGTAAGTACTACTACGAGGTCTCGTTGCGGTTGGACTTCCAAACTGCCCAGCTGCGTGTGCTATGTCAGGGAAGCTCGAGTGCCGCGTTGTGCGGCTCGAGCATCAGATTCGACCTGAACATCATGTTGTCCCAACGAAGGCTGGTTCATCCTGGGTGTCTATACTACCCACTTGGAGCAACAGTGCAGAAGGGGCCAGCCATTCAGAGAGGAGGACCGAAGGTCTCAAGAAGACCGGGCGTGGCAGTCGCAGTCTCACTCGCAGTCTCACACGAAAGCGAAGCTTGGAAACGCAGGAAATATCGGGCTTCCGCAACCCATGGCCGAGCTGGCACAAGCCGACGAGCGTAGAGGTCTGGCAAGCGCTGGAGTGGGGTGAGGACAGAGATCCGTGTATTACATTGGCACAGTCTCACGTCACGGACAGCCAGAAGATGGAGAGATCCCTTTCTACTTCCGGCTCGATCAGCGCGAAGGTATTCTCGGAGTCAGCCAAGAGCCATGCGGCGGAGCTACTTCGTGTCACGAAGCCCGACTTCAGCTTCAATGCGCAAAGTGACCGAGCAAAGACTACATGGCTTGGGCATGCGGGCATGCTTGTCCAGCTTCCGCACCTGCACGAAAATGGCAGACCAGTCCGATGTCTCTTTGACCCAATCTTTTCTCTGCGATGCTCGCCTACGCAAGCAGCAGGGCCTCAAAGATCGTACCCTCCACCGTGCGCTGTGGAAGATCTGCCGGAGATTGACATCGTGATGATCAGCCACAACCACTACGACCACCTAGACTTCGACACGATCATGGCTTTGTGGAAGCGCAATGCCAGGCATCTGCGCTTTGTGGTCCCCCTCGGCAACCGACAGTGGTTCCTAGACAGTGGCATAGACCCAGGCCATGTGGTCGAGCTGGACTGGTGGGATGCGGTTCACCTCACTGCAGCGGGGACCGATGGGGAGGAGGATCTGCAGAATGGGAACTCACTCATCATTACGTGTACGCCCTCGCAGCATGGCTCCGGGAGATTGGGTACTGATGCGAATGCTTCGCTATGGTCTTCGTGGTACCTTGTGCACTCGAACGCACGAGGCGAGTCCTACCGTATATTCTTCGCCGGCGACAGCGGCTACCAATTCCACGCCTCTCCTGGCTGGCCACCTGCACCCACAGAGAAAGGGCGAAAGCAAGTCGCAGCACGTTCTGACGACGACTCGCCACAAGCTTTGCACCCGATCTGCCCCATCTTCGATGAGATCGCCAAGCGGCTTGGATCGCCGCACCTGCTCATGTTGCCAATCGCCGTCGGTGCTACCTTCGATTACCTTCGAAGCATGGCTCCTGTTCCGGACTCGATAAATCCGATCCCGCGACACAGCCCAGGAGTGACTGCGCACAATCACATGCCACCTTGGGATGCTGTCCGAGTCTTCAGGGCTATGACTAAAGATGGCAGTGGCGCGGATGGTCGTCCGGTAGCAGTTGCGATGCACTGGGGCACCTTCACGATTGATGCAGTGGAGGTCCTGAAGACGCTGGGTCAGCTGGAATGGGCTTGCGAGGCTCATGATGTGCGTTTTGCAAGAGACCTTAAGCAGTACGACAAGGACAGCGAGGCTTGTTTTCTGGCACTGAACCACGGAGAAAGCGTGACCACTTGAGTGGATTCTGTTGAGAAGCCGTACAAGCATCCCCAGATGTACCGAACAGCCGAGCAACGGTTGGTCTGAAGGAGTTTATTTCCATAAAGAAGCCACTTCGGAAGAGCCTAGGCATCTGACCAGGGGTGCATTCTTCATCGGTGACGGCCGAAGGTATCGAGCATCGCACATGCTTTGATACCTTGAGCTCTGCTGAGCTTGAGTACAAAGCTCAGAAGATATGGGTACACCGTGTCGTCGACGGCCGTTTCGTTCCCGTGGAATGGATGCGTTTGGGAGGGCAGTGTCGGAGATGGTTTTCTCGGCGATACTACGGAATCCTTGGACTTGATGCACAGGCTGCGAAGAATCCGGAAGTATAGCGAGACTCCCGGAGCACTTGGATATGCCGCGCGCAAGCAACTCCGGGGTTAGTCGCGAGCCGACAGCACTGATTGATTCAGCTTCGGTACTTTCGCATAAGCCGTGACTCGGTGGTGCCCAATGAGGATGCTCCCAGAGCAGTTGAGTCGGTCACTGCAGCTGAGCTCCAGCAGGACGTGCTAAGCATGTGTCTCGATCCCCGCAAAAGACGTGGAAGTCTGCCTATAACCTCGGTAGATCTGTGATATGGCCCAGCAGCGGTTCAATCAGAGACAACTTTCTACATCAGTGTCGCGTAGCTTGTAGATCCTGACACTGTACATAACCTTGAGTATCCACCGCACTGTGCCGCACACAGAGTCGCAAGAAGGACCCGGCTCGGAAGAACCCACTGGCCCAGCGTGATCATGCCGGCTCTCGTCTACGTCTCCTACCCGCGCCGCGAAGGCGCCAAGTTTGACATGGAATACTACCTCAACACGCACATGAAGATTGTGGAGAAGCATTGGACTCCATTCGGGATGAAAGACTGGACGGTGGTGCAATTCGACGATGGCGACACCTCCGGTAAGCCATCCCTGCTGCATTCGGTCGCTGCCTAGCATCGCTAGAATTTGCAGCGTAAACCCGTTCACGTTCGAAGACTGATGAGGCTGGATAGGAATGAACGCCCAAGCAATCATGACTTGGGACTCCGTCGAAGCATTCCAGAAGGCCATAGATGCGAACATCCCGGAGGTGATGGAAGATGTCAAACACTACTCGCCGGACGTCATGCCAGTCCGTTGGTATGCGCAGGTCAAAGCGAGAGGCTGAAAGGGCGATGCGTGAAGGTGTCAGGCCAGAACAGCTGGTCTGAAGAGGCAGTTGGTTCAACTTGATCTCCGGGCGAGATCAGAGCCTCAGAGGTATCATGAAACATCTGTTTGTCTCCATCCACGATCCTGGCGTTGTTGATTTCATGCCGTCGCTGTCTCATTTGGGTCGCTCCAGGCTCATGCACGCACAATTTGCTCACCAGCGGTTGACGCTGCAGTCACTCTCGAATGTTATAGCTTACCGAGCTTGATCGCAGCATTGTCGCTGTCAGCGCTCTCAAGCCCCCGGGGGCTTCTGCACAGTATCGTTCTCATCAAGCCTTGCAACCTTGCCACGGCATCGTCCATGGGGGCTCCATCTTCATCTCCCGCTTCCTGCCCTTTCTCGGCCCAGGCGACAAACCCATCCGGTCGTATGAGAACGCATCCATGCGGTGTGATTTGGTACTTTTCGTAGAAGTGATTGTTCGCCTCGGCGGGCATCACTTGGTGCACCTGGACCTTTGGTAGACTCTGACCTGATTTCCCAGTCCCAGACTCGCCATTGAGCGTTCGTCCCGCACGGATCCAGAGCTTTGCTTTTTCGCCGCACAGAAGAACAAACCCGTGGCCCAGCAGGTCAGCGATGGGAACTGGATTTGATGCCTCCCGATCGACGCCACTGCTAGACTTCGAATTCATTGTGGAGAGTAGCACGTGATGCGCCATGGTCCCCGGCGCAGCTTTCGCAGTCGCCGGATTGCTCATCACGCTGCCGTTCGGGAGTCCGGTAGACATCAGAGCGTGAGAACGATACTGATAGCCCAGCTCTAGACATGGTTCCGGGACCTCGTCTTCCATTTCCAAGTCTTCTGTCTTCAGCTCGGGAGCCGTGCGGACAATGTACCGCACAAACACCTGATCGATCGTCTTCTTCGCCACTGGCCATCGTTCCATTTCGTACGTATTGATCAGATCCGGGTGTGCTTGGTCCTGAAGAACGAGTGCGATTTTCCAAGCGATATTGTGCGCATCTTGGATGCCGGTGTTTCCGCCGAAACCGCCATTGGGTGTGACTATATGAGCTGCGTCGCCCGCTAAAAGTATTCTGCCGTCCTGGAAACGCTCCGCGACATCGCAGAGAGCGTTCCACGGACTCAACAACGTGATCTCGAAATCAACTTCGGCACCGATTGCGGCTTGTAGAATTTCGCGAGCTCGTTCGTTCGTAATGTCTTTCCCAGGAAACCGGCTCGCCTCCGACCCTCGTACGCCAGCGGTATTGACAGCTAGGAAGCCTTCTCGGCCGGTCTTGTCGAGCCGGAAGAAACCACGGACCTCTGGGTTGTTTACATAGATCACCCCGTTGTACTTCCCTTCCACGAATCGAGAAAGGTCAGCTCGGAAGTAGATCGTCAGGCTATGAGACAACAGCCCATGGCCTTGCATGGGAATGCCGAGTTTGCCACGGACAAAAGAGCGGTTCCCGTCGCAAGCAACCATGTATCTCGCTCGCACGCGCTGTTCCGCGCCACTCTCCGTATCTCGAATCACTGCGGTCACACCCTCGGCATCCTGCGTAAAGTCGACCAGCTCGGTGGAGAAACGCAAACGCGCGCCATGCCGCACGGCGTGCTCCCTCAGCAACGGCTCGAACATCTGCTGAGTCAGAAACAGCCGGCTTGTCGGACTGATCTCCTCCAACCCCTCGTTGATGTCCTTCATCCACGTTCCCAGACTTTTCCCAGCGAGCGTCTCAACCGCATGCAACCCAGCATGCTTATCGTAGTGCTTGTAGCTCTCGGTCTTCATGGCGTCGTAAAGACCCAGCTCGCGGTAGATCTGCATGGTGCGAGGGTGGAATAGAGCAGCGCGAGGGTGGATGGCTGTGCTGCTGTGCTTCTCTATGGTAAGGCAATCCGATATGCCCTTCTGAGCCAGCAGAGCCGAGAGAGTCATGCCGACCATGCTGCTGCCGATGATGAGGACGGGCGTCTCCAGCACCGAGATGGAGGACGGGGCTCGTGCCATTGTTGCGAAGGTGTCTTCAGGTCAACGAGAGAGGCAGAGGGGGGGCGGGAGAGGGAGAGGCAGAGAGAGGAAGAGATGTGAAAGGGCAACGATGCGAGGAGGAGGTACTTAGCTTACTGTTGCACCTGGGGTAGCATGATCGTTGGAGAGGTGTTATTGCTAAGGTACGAGCTGCCTGTGCATGTGTGTAATAATAAGGTACATGTAGTAGTGTGCATCTCCGCTCCGCTGCTCCGCCAGTGGAAGGGGTTGAACTTCGAGCTAGCACCCGGACTTCCCACCCCGGGGACCTTCTGGGCTTTCGTTCTCTTCGTCTTTAGGCCTTGATTACCTCGTCGTCGGATTATCGAGAATTCACGTTGTTTTAATAATCTAGCTTCTCTGTAATCTAGCTATTGCTCGTAATCTAGCTTGTTTACCTTATAATCCAATTATCGAAGGCTCATAATCTAGATTATTAGCATCGTTGTTAGCATGCCGTTTTAAGCAGTTCTATGCGAATAATCTAGAAACACCTCTAGAGGTGTTTTGCGGCAGTTAGCAGGGGTGTAGCACGTAATATCAAACCTCCGCAGTTGTTATATAAACCTTCTACTACTACCCCCCCCCTACTCCCTACTGCCATAGAATTGGACGCTATAGTAATAAAGGCAGTAGTCGACGCTGCAGAGATCTACTGCTAGCTTGTAACGATAGTCGGCCGTATTGCAGCGCAGCTAGTTCTCTAGAGGTATACAGCTTCTCGCTGCCTCTAGCTAATAGCTTAATTCCAGCTGCCTAGAGTAATTACAACGTTAGTAGAGCCTTATTAAGGAGCGTAATTAATAGCGATTATTCTTAAGGGTCCTAGAGAGTACTGTTTCGATACTACGCAGCTGCGCTAGCATGTCCTTTAAGCCTTAATTAGGGAGCTAATCGACTATAGTTTAATAAGCAGTAAGGTTTTAGCTGCTAAGAAGGTTATTATCTTCCTTAAGCACGTTGCGCATCGAATAACTTACTATTAGTTGCGTCGCAACTATTAGCACTCTACTCGCAGCATCTACTATTATATTAAGGCCGTTTCTAAGCTCTTATATAAGATGTATAGTTCGATCGTTAAGCTGCTAGAAACTTAAGTAGTCGAACTTTAAGAAGATCTAAAGGTAGCACTATACTTTAAGGGCTGCGTTAGAGCCCTTAATAGAGTTTATATACTAATTAAGATTCGCGCTCCAGCTAGAGGGAGGAGTATTAATGCTAGCGCCTACCGCAAATATAAATATAGAGTATCGCAGAACGTGCTTAGGGTTTGCGACTTTAAGGGCAACTTTACCTTTATTCTCCCTAGCTATAAAGGATTAGCTAACGACGTAACTGTCGTAAAGAGGGCTTATACTATAGGGCTTGCAGCGCTAAGAAACTACTAGTATCTAGCTAACGGGGGTTACTCTAAGAACGATTAGTTGCTCCTTATACTATACTAGAAAACTCGATATTACCTCTACAAGTTCTTTGCTACAATATAGAAGCTAGCAACTAAGGAGGAGCTCTTTAACCTCTAGCATGCGCAGTAGCGCAACTACGTTAAGCGGCTCTTTAGTATCTAGAAGATCTAGTAGCTAGTACTCGCTAAGGGTCCGAATCGAGGTTATTCAATTAAACAGCAGAGTCGCTACGTCTATGCCCTTACTGCATTGCAGAACTTCTTAAATAGTTAAGGGTAGTGCTTAAATTCTAAGCTATATTACTAGCAGCTAGAGGATTATAATGCTTATAAAGATTAAGAGGAACTCGACGATAAGGAGGATAAATTGCTAGGGCCGTCGTTAAGGGCCGTTAGCATAGTGCAGTTCTAGAATCGTGTAGCGGAGTTAATATAGCAGGACTATAAGTTAATGCAGTTTAATTATCTAGGGCTGTTTTATAGTAATTAATAAAGATTAGTATTGTTAGTAGTGTTGTTAGTAGTATAGAAGGAGGAAGTAACGTTAAAACTAGGTCTTAGCGTAAGGCACCTATATGCGGTGTCTTAAGGGTTTAGACTAAATTTTAGGGAAGGCACGCTTTCTTATATAAAACTTAAATATCTAGCAATAACAATAGATAGTTAATATTAGGCATTAACTCTTAACGTTATCGTTTTCTAAATCTCTACGTAATCGAGTGAACTAACTCTTTAATAACACTTAATTAGACTACTAACACTACTCGCTATTACGCTACTAGAGCACCTCTACCCTCTCTCGCAACTGCTCTTCTCTACTGTATATAACCGCTAGATTTTTGCGACTATCGCTATAGCCCCTACGAACCAGCTAGAACTAACTCCTCTAGCTTATACTATAGTTCTAGATATTAACTAAAGAGGTAAAGGGGGTGCTGCTGCTGCTAAGAGTAAAGAGGAGCTAGTTAGTAATAATGCTATTATAGAGGATAAACTAGCGCTAGAGGCGGTGTAGCAGCTATATAGGGCTGGCTTAGCGGCAGAGTATTAGTTGTTAGTAGTAGTAGAGGAGGAGGAAATCTAGCCTTTAGCTTAATTAATAACTATTAAAGGTACGCTGCTAAATCTTAGTCCGCTATACTAATAACGACCTCTAGATGCAGTAGTAGCATAATCTTGTCGATTAGCAGCAGCTAGTCCTCCTGCTCTACTATAAGGCCTTAGAATCGAGTTACTCTACTAATCGCTAAAGAAACGATCGGCTTTAGAGCGTTCAACTGCTACAGTGCGAGCTGCTTTAACGCATTGCTAAAGCGCAAGATCTTAGTACTGCTAGGTCTACCTCTAGCAGAATCCTTAGCTAGACTATAGTGCGATTAGCTAGCAGCGTGCTTAGCTATCTTGCTAGTCCGTTTCGCAGCTAGTTAGCGACTAAGAGAAGGCTAACGACTCTAGCCT
>JAABUP010011131.1_pt1 | contig 10347 bp, 12 predicted proteins | sample 5559201 | NCBI WGS metagenome assembly JAABUP01 (sample SAMN10711887, study PRJNA513373) | rock metagenome | isolation source: Antarctica rocks | place: Antarctica | reverse complement strand
GGAAAGAAAGCCCCGAGTCAGATATGGCAGGAATTGAGGTGTAGCGTTTCAGAATGTGAATGTCCCCCTCAAGAGATGCCCGAAGGAGGTATGGCAAGCCTTCGTTGCCGCATAGGGGAATCCCACTTAGCGCCGCAAACACAGCGGGAGCGCAGAGGCAGAGCGCAGGGGGACCACCAATTACGTGCACCAAGTCCCTCCATCGCAGCACATGGCTACATAATCAACGGCCCCAGCTTACTATAATTATAACAACACTCGCAGGCAAACCGACAGCTCCCACAATCCCCTCCACAACCCTCGATTCTTCTGCACACGCATGCACAATCACACCGCCGAAGATGCTTTGACCTCGCCAGTACCTCCACAGCTCCCATCTACCGGCCCAATCCCCAGAGAAATGCAGCAGCAGCAACAACAACGCGCCTTCCCCCAAACTCCCGCCGTCCCTCTCCAACCATGGCCACTGGCTCCAGTCTGTGGAAAGTACGTCCCATAATTCTAGATGCACATCATGAACCCCAGCCTTACAAGCAAAGCCGCTGACGACTTTCGACGTATAGACAATCATCCTCCCCCCCGTCTTCGCACTGCGTACGTCCATCTATTCAAAACCCTCCCTCTCCCTCATCTTCCACCTCAGCCATACCCCATCCCCACACTAACATTCCCCCCCCCCCTCCAGTCCTCTACCTCCTAACAACCCACCTCCTCCTCCCCACCTACCACCGCCTCCTCCGCCACCGCACCTACACCCTCCTCCCCACCACCCACTCCCCCCCCTCCCCCCAAGGCCTCCTCACCCGCCTCTCCAACCTCCTCAACCGCTCCTCCCCCAACAACTTCTCCTCCGCCGAAAGCCTCCTCGGCGACGAAGAACTCGAAGAAGGCTTCAGCGAGCTCTCGCATTCGATATCGGCGCAGGAGCGCGACAGCCGGATAGCGGAGGCGGCGGGCGAGACTGAGGGGAGACTGAGTCAGGAGTTGGAGAGGGGCTTTCGGGATAGTAGTGATGAGGAAGAAGGGGACGAGAGGCGGAGGCGGTGACATGTATGGGGAGTATTCTCTCCGAAAGAAAAATCGATTCCAGGTCTACCAATCCATATCTTAAGTGGCTCCACATCACAAGCAGCACGATCCTTTCCTCGAAAAGACACCAGTCCCCCTACCCCCCTCACACCAATGATGATGCCAGCAAAACGAGTACGGGAGTACCCAAACCGAATGCATGAAAACCTGGAGCCCATTTGCGCGTCTCTAGACTCCAGTCCCTCCCCCAAAAACCGCACATACATCAATCACTGCACCAACTTTCCGTCATAATATCAAATTCCAAGAGAAGCCCTGCCCCCATAGCCATCAAATCATGATTCGAGACTTCAAGAAAGCATTCGAAAATTACACATTCTCTCCCACCCAATCAAGTGCAGTTCGTGGGAAGCCGTAGATCAAACTATGGTTAGAGACCGATAGAAAGTCAATGAGAATTGCAGATTTACGCACCCCCAATCAAACGCGCTCGTCGAGAAGAAGCCAGTACATCTCAGAAAATGAAAAACGATGAATCGAGATCACGATTTCAAGATGAAAGATGAAAGAAAATGATGGATGCAAGGCATTCGATTGAGCTTTCTAGGATGCGCGCTACGCTTCAGGTTTGTACAGAATGTAATTAGGTAACGAGTCTCAGCCGCAAGCTTCCGGGCCACCCTTTCTCTCCCACCCACCACCACAAGAAACCGCCCCCTCCCTCTTCCCTCCCCATAGAAAACAACAAGAGGGTATTCATCGTAACCAAGCGTAAGCGACATGAAAGACGGGTATTAAAGGGGGTATCCTGCATTCTAGGGCAGTGAGGGACCATGGAACTTTTCCAACCTGTGGAGGCGTGCATGCTGGTGTTATAGGACGATGCATGATTTATGATGCAATATTTACAGCAGCACGTGGGCGATGAGACCCATCAGGCCGACGAAGGCTCCGGTGGAGACGTGGCCGGCTCCGCTTCCGCTGGAGGTTGAGGAAGGGGGGCTGCCTCCGGAGGTTGATGAGCCGCTGGAGTCACTGCCTCCGCTGGATGTTGAGGAAGAGCCGCTGCCTGTGGAGGTCTTGGAGCCACCGGTCTGATTGAATTGTCAGCGCTGCAAGATGATGCACTAGGGGTGAGCAGCTTACAGTGGTGACCATGGTTTTGCCTGAAGAATCGGTTGTGGTCAGAACGCCACCGGCACCGCCACCAGAGGTGCTATTGGAGGAGGTGCTGTTTCCGCCCGACATGCTACCGCCAGACATGGTGGAGTTGCTTGAGCTGCCGCTGCCTCCGCTGGTGGAGTTGGTGCTGCCGCCCATTGCGCCACCGGTCGGCGATGATCCGTCGGTCATTGTGGTATATGTGGAGCCTGCAGTATCGGTCGTGGTGATGACACCCGCGGCGCCGCCTGAGCCGGAGCCTGAGCTGCTTGATGCGCCAGCAGTGATGACGGAGGTGCCAACGGTCAGGGTGCCAGAGACGGACAAAGTCGAGCCAGGGCTAGCGCTGACAGCTGCGACAGCACCTATCGAGGTTGTCAGACTGGTGGTGATTCCCGAGGAATCAAAGTGGACTCACTGCTGCAGAAACCATTGCCGACCTTGATGATCTGAGAGGTGTCGGTGCCTTTGGGGCAGGATTCGGTGGAGCAGTCGCGGACGCCGTTGCCAAAGTCCATGTTGGTGCACAGGCAGGTGATGTTGTTGCTGGGGCAGCCCAAGCCCGGGGCCTTGTTCAACATGTTCTGGATACAGGTTTTCTGTTTACCGTCAGTCAATGAGCACCCGATTGCATGGGCGCGTCGAGGGAAGACATACGCCGCAAGCAGGCAGGCTGTTGATGGCACTGAGATCCTGAGCCAGGCCGAGGCCTGCGAACAGGGCCGCGGTGAGGAGGAAGTACTGCATCGTGAGTGTTGCTGTTGTGGTGTTGACTGGAGGTAAATGCAGGTATCTGGTCTGTACAACGCCGAGAAGCCGCTGAGAGTGAGGGCACCGCAATGAGAAGTGATGTGCGTAGGATGCAGGTGTACGGTGAAGGGAGACGAAAAAGGAGAAAGGCGTGGAGATGAGAGAATTGAGAATGATCGTGTTGGGATGGGCGGCAGCAGGAAATGGTTCCAAGCTAGACTAGCGGGGGTAGATCTGTTGTGCCAGAGCAGGCAAGGCAGGCAATCATTAAAGTATGTACGTACTACGTAGCTCTCTCATCACATTGTGGCGCTGGTTTCTTCAGAGCCAGTCAAAGGAACATGGAAATGGCAATTGCAGATTGCATGCGCTGGCTTGGCTCCGTCCAGCCCAATCATCTGCTGCTATTGAGGCATCGGCGAGGCGCGAATCGAAGGAACTTGCTCTCGAAGGGGACAAAAGCGTGCTTCTACACTGGAAAAAGTTGGCAGAGTTTGGGAATCGGAGATGATGTTTGGCAGGGGTATCTCCCCACCCACCTCTAAATCTGCCCTAACTCTCCCACGGTCTAGAATCCAGGATCCAGGTACCGGCTCTCCCCCTTTCGCGCTACCACTGCCTTGCGGTCTATGCTTTCTCCTTTCAGCGGGTCTGGTATCGAAGTGCGGTCGCACCTCGGCGACGCAGTATTTGACCCCAAGAGCCCGAACAGTCCCTGCATGATACCGTGCGCTGGAGACCGCGTTCACTCTCCGTGTGCAGCTTCAGGCAAATGCAATTCGTTTCCATGGAAATGCACACGGCCATCGGCAATGGCCCTGGGGAGCCGCCTGAATGGGATACGCTAGCGCCAAGGGTCCAATTAATGCCGACCAGCAAAGCAAGGGCAGGACCGGAGAAAGCTTGTCGGAGGAACCGTCTTGCTGCTGGAAATAGGATATTATGACGAGACAACAATCCTCGTCAATTCAAATACTGTCTGGCTCCACTGCGACCCCGATTATCACCGTCACCTCCATCAGTACCGCATCGTGCTGGGATGTTCCCCATAATCCTATCGTCGATAAGGTTCTGACGTTACATCACTGCTGAGGCGGAAGGATTCGAAGCTGCCTCGATCGGGAATTTACTGGTGGCGGTCGAGGCCGTGTCGCCGATGTACCAGCCACCCAAGGTCAACGTCACTCGATGGGAAATGGCTCTTTAGGGAATATTGATGACTCCGAGCCTCATGTCAACCTAAGCCCATCCTGGTGGTTTTCTTGTCATCCTGTGCTCGCAAGTGACTTCATGCGCTGCCATATCGCTGCCAATGTCTGCCTAGGTCTTTGATCGCTTGGTATCGTCTTCATAAGAAAGAACGACATCAAAGGCCAAGGTTTTACATATACCCGCGCCTGCAGAGAATCATCATGTATCGGTCTTCTTGGCTCCAATCTCGGATATGGTCCTGCATTTCCATGAGTCCTTTCCAGATGGCATTCAAGCGCAAGCCAAGGTTTCTGATTCTCTTTCCTATTATCAATTTGCTTTCGTAGCTTTGGAACCTGTGTGAACCATAGCCATTTGCGATGCAATTGTACGTAGACGACAGCGCAGGGATGCGAATACCACGGAGAACGTCAAGGGTCATGTCCCGATGATATTTGTGTAGACAGATAATGCCATGGACAGAAGCGCTGACTGAATTTATGAGACCAGGGATATTGAGTGACTTCTTTCGAGATCTCAGAGGCCGTGAGGTTGAGGAAGCTACTCTGCTAGAGACTAAATGCACCAGATGGTTGTCTGTTGGAATCACATCATGTTGCTTGCTCTCTCAACAAGGACGGCGTAGGAAGCGAATATTGACAGCACAAGTCGCCCAACTTGAACGTACAAGCAATCGTCGAGTTCGTGTACTCTAATCTTCCTGGTCCAGTCATGCCATGAAGTCCACCCCAGTGCTTTCTGGGTACGCTCTGCAAGGTCTGGTTGACAAGCAGTTCCTTCCATCTCGGACCCTTGCCATCTTCGTATCCAACACCACTGGGTCTTACCCCGAATCCAATTTCTTCGAGCTACGCGTGAGTACATCCAATGTATGATCCAACAAGATAGCCCGATAAGCATCACTTGTTAGGGCTGTCTGACAGCGCATACCGCTGCCTACCTAGCACATCCTTTAATGTTTCAGAAATAGCAAGAATCGATGGCAAGGTACTATAAATTGTAGCCTTATTGAGAGAAAATGAAGCTCCTCATCGAGCAAGAACAGCCTCTCTCGACGGAGCTTCGACCTCCTGCTCATATTCAATCTCCATCTTCGGCTTCGTTTTCCTCTTCGGCGCAGCAGCATTCCCACGCTTCCTCTTATCCCCAGCCTCCGGCTTCTTCGTAGCCTCATCCTCACTCTCATCATCATCACCACTGCTCCCACTATCCCCCTCCTCCCCATCACTCCCCTCCTCCCCCTCCCCACTCCTCCCCCCCAACCACTCCTCCAGATCCCCCATCTCATCCTCCCCCTCCTCCAAATCACTCACATACTCCACCCCCCCCAACCCCTCCTCCTCCATCTCCACCTCCCCCTCCTCCTGAACCCCCTCATCCGCATCCACATCCCTCACCCCCTCCCCCCCCCTCTCCAACCCCCTCAACACCTTCCCCCAAACCCCCTCCTCAACATTAAGCGGCCGATCCCCATACGCCCCACTCCGCAACCTCTCCAACAACTCCCTCTCAATCGCCCTCTCCACCCTCGCCGCCGCCTCCGCCTTCCTCTCCCTCCCCGCCTCCCTCCTCCTCACCTTCGGCCCCAACCTCGGCACCGTCTTCTCCCCCAGCCTTTCTTCTTCCCTCGCGAGCCGGCGCGTGCGGATGGCGACCTGCGTGAGGCGCGTGAGGCGCTGTTTGTTCTTGTGGATGAGGAATTTGGGCCAGTGGAGGAGGCGGGCGTCGATTTGGGAGAGCGCGGTCATGTAGTTTTGGGACAGCTTGATGCGTTCCCAGAGTTTGGAGGGGGTGTGTTGGCGTTCGATGGTTTTGAGGTAGAGGTAGAGGGTGCCGGTTGTGGGGTCGGAGCGGACGGTGGCGTAGCGGGAGTTGGCGAGGGGGCAGGATTGTCTGTGGGGTTATGGAGATGTCAGAGTGCAGGCCTTGATGTCATTCGAGTGAGGAGAATACCTGTTGCAGAGACCGGTCACATTGTGTTCGTTTCTGCAGAAATTTTGTTGCTTGGGGGTTTTTAGTTTGAAGGAGCAGAACTGCTGGTTGATGATCTGCCAAACGATTTCATCGGAGGCCATGTTGAGACAATGGCTGAGCCTGCAATTTTCAGTTGTCGCCTATGTAAAGCAGAGCTCTTGAGCGTTTTCACGAAGCGAGGATCAACGATCCAAATAATTCAAGAGACGTTAGTATGGACCGGGTAAAATTTCCTTCGGAGTATTTAGCATATGCAAGTTTACCGGGATTCCTTGGCACCCTTTTCTGTACTCAGCCCCACCCCGCGACCGCGTTTTAGAAAAAAATCCGAAAAGAAAATCATAAAAGTGATGACTTTTACGAAAAACCTAATAGCACGATTAAACTATAAGATAAAGGGTAATATGCTATATAAAATATACTCCGAGGAGCCTAAGCTATAATTTACCCTTTTTAGTTAAGGCCTAATATAGAATTTTTTTAGATAAGTACACTAGTAACATAATTTTGGTAGTTTTCTTTTCTAAGCGAGGGGACGGTAAAAGGGTAGCCCTTTCCTACTTCCAGCCAAGGCGCGGCCTCGTTAGGTTTAGCGCGGCCCTTCGGATAAGGCGCTATACATCGTCCCACCCGCCGCTTTCTCAAGGTATTTCTATATCTCTTAACCGTCCCCTACTCCTAAGGGTCTACGGCCCCCTCTCCTATATATTAGTTTCTACCGAGTATCGCCGATTCTTATACTTAGACACTTATATAAGGTATTATACTAGTAGCCTTTCTCTTAATAATTATATCGCTATAACTCTCACCCTAGCCCTCTCTTAGCCTACCTACTTTATTCTATAATTAAAGCTAGTAATCTAAACGTTCTATCTAATTCGCTCCCTTATATATCCTCCTTTACCCTATAGGCTAGCTCGAGATAATCCTATTTTTAAGGTATCCTAGACTATCTCTTCGCTCGACTCTACCGTTCTAGACCCTCTTACCCTCTCCCTTCCCTTCTCTTACTAGCCATCGTTTTACTACCGCTTAGCTAATCTATAATCTTACTACAGTATTAGCTAAGAACTTTTAGCTTACGAAATCCTAACCCCTCTCTCGAGGCTCTATATAACTAATAAAAGGAATGCCTTATCCTTTATAACAATAGCTCGGGCGTTCTACGTATCCACCTAGCTATACTAATAGGGGCCTTACCTTAGCTATAGTCTAAGCGTAACGCGGTAGGATAGCTAAACTAACTAATGAAATCGGAGTAGTATAAGCCTAGCCTCGATTAATAACGGTTATTACGTATTTACCTAGCTACGTCTATAAAGATACTATAATAGTACCGTTCTAGTAACGTGGCCCGAGACGGTGACCTCGCTTTTTGCTATAAATCGGGGAGGGCGTAGTATCTTTCACCCGTTATAGAAATCCTAGCGCGAAGATCTAGGTAGTAGTAGTAGTAGCTAACTTAGCTCGATAGATAAATATCTTTAAGGGGTGCGGTAAAGACTCGACCGATATTAGACTCCTAGAGGTATAACGCTACTATATACCCTTCGGCCGAGCTCTCTTCACTCGCGCTAGTTATAATACTAGGTTCGAGCTCGTAGCGGTAATAGTCTTAGTTATACCGGTGCTAAGCTATATAACTATTAGTAGCGCGGCGTTCTACGAGGCGTTCTACGAGACGAAACGCTAGGACTATCTAGCTAGCTATTACGGTAAGACTCGATAGCGGTATAAGGTTAAGAAGGAGATAGGGGATAATTAGATATCGAGAGGCGAGATTTTAAGGAAGAGCTACCTAGATAAGGTCTCGAGACGCGGATCTCTTCTCTACTAAGTATAGTAAAGTAAGCGATATAGCTAATACGTTATAGTAGTCTTAGCTCTAAGATATAAGCTACTATAGCTAATATATTTAACTAGATATAGACGTTTACGAGGAGCGTAGTAAGAATTAAGCTATATATAATATCGATCGAATACGAGATTCTAGCGGCTAGAAGCTATATTAGTACGTATAACTTAGTATTAGATAAATAATTAGAGATTAGCGATTAGTAGTCTTTAAGTAGAGAGAAAGGAGTAAGATTTTAAGTAGAGAAAATTATAGTAGATAGTTTGCTAGCCTTTATATATATATATAACCCGCCTTCTCTTATCTTACTATAACTAGAATTTCCCCTCCTAGACTCCCTAGCTAAAAAAGATTAGACTTTACCTAGATCCTCTAGCTAGCTTTTATACTTATATCTTACGATAACTCTTATTAATATAGATTCCGTTTAATTCTATTAACTCTTAACTACGGTAGGCTTACGTAGCGATAGGCGGCTTATAATCTCTAACCTTTATGTCCCTATAACTTATAAAAAGGGTAAGAAAGCGAGCGAAAGTCTCTATAATTTCGACTTAATCGAATTTATAGATATAACTAGGCCGCCGCCGAAGAAGCCTATAAATCTACTTTATATATTAGTACCGAACCTTTATACCGAAAAAGATACTAGAGGTATAGTTTCTTATTATTAAGACTTAATAAGCGCTAATCAACGACTCTAGATCCCTTAAATATAGCTTATACTAAGGGCGGTTATAAGAATAATAATACTCTCTTATTTCTTAAGTAATTACTATTTAGTACTAGAGTCTAGAGAAGTCCTAGAGTCGTAGCGAGCGAGATCGACTATTAAATACGGAGTTAGAAGGTCTAACGGCGCCTTTAAATATCTTACCCTAAAAGGCTATAATTACGCTTCTACTTCGGGACCGAGATAAGGTAGAGACTAAAGTAAGGATGTTAACGATAGTAATAGCGTTTACCTTAAAAGCGACGGCTCGACTTCTAATAAATAATTTAAGAAGTAATATTCCCTTAGTACTCTACTAACTTCTCTAGTAGGCTTAGAAGCTAGGTATAATCCTTAAAACCTTACTCGCTAATTCTTATATTAATAGAGAGCGCTTACCTAGATATTTTATTCTTTATAAGAAGATAGAAGACTCTATCTCTAATCCTTCTTTACTTCTCAATAGCCTACTCTCGTTAATATATAATATAAAAACTTACTTTAAAAATACTAGGCCTTATTACTCCGGTAAGGGAAAAGAGAAAGGGGATAAAGGAGCGAGCTATAGTATAAATAATATTATTCCTTACTCTCTCTAATCGCCTATTACGATATAGAGCCTAATATAATTTACGAACGCTAAGCCTAATATAACTATAAGCGCCACTAATATTCGAGATTCCTCTAAGCGTATAGTAGATACTATAAGTTTAAATAACGGTAGCGAAAGTATATATAAGTTAGAGAAGGCCTAGCGTATAAGTTAGTACGTACCTCCTAGTCCTTATAAGCGCGTCTAATAACTCTCGAAAGACTTTATCGTAATTAACGAGAAAGACGATACTAACGATAACTTAAGCGACCTCGAGTTCGTATAGATCCGATCGTAACCTAAGCTTATCTTCTAACGCCCTCCCTCTCTACGAAACTTCTAGTAATACGAGAAAATAATAAGCTTAAGTTAATTATTATAAGGCTTAGTTATTTAGCCCTAAGACTATACTTCTAAGGTATTCTTATAAAATTAATTCTTAAGGAGAGGAGTATTAAGGATAATAGATTATAGGCTTCTCTAAAACTAATCTAGTATAAGGAGATATCTTATATTTAGTATCTAAGAAATATATTAGTTACTACTAAGTACGGATAATATAAGGGAGGTTAAGTACGAGGATCCTATTTACTAGGAAAGTAGGCTATCTATATAGATAAAGGAACTCGTATAAGTAGTAACGCTTATTCTTACTCGCCCCTTATAAGCCGTCGAGTATAGTCGAGTAGTATCCTACTTACCCTACTCGATTACTAAAACTATTACAAGCCGTCGAGTATATTATATAACTTACTAACTTAGGCCGTTAGTCCGTACTCGTAATAATCTACTATACTTCGTACTTCTAGTAACTCCTTATACTATATTATAGTAAGTTCTAAGTCTATTAAATACTCGAGACTATTTTCTTTACTTAACTAAAATAGTAAGACAAGCCTTTTAAAATATAAATTTATAGAATTTAAATTGTATTCATATGGAGTCTTAATATTATATTATAGCCAGGACCTTGGGATCGTCTCTCGCCTTTTTAAGTACTGCTCTCATCCGAGAGTATAACTTTCGGTCCTCCCTATCCCATCTGCTACCGCCTGGAAAAAC
>JAABUP010011130.1_pt1 | contig 10347 bp, 7 predicted proteins | sample 5559201 | NCBI WGS metagenome assembly JAABUP01 (sample SAMN10711887, study PRJNA513373) | rock metagenome | isolation source: Antarctica rocks | place: Antarctica | reverse complement strand
AACAGATCACACCGTCCAGCTCCCACACCCCTCCCTCCTCGACCATCGTCTATGATTCCAGTCTCCATATCCTTTTGGTCGTTCCTTCCAGAACGACTCATGTCTCTTCTACCCTCGAAACCCTTTCCCAAATCAACCAATTAAACCCCCACCCCACCACCATGCCCTCCACCTTCACCATTGCCATCCGCCAAGCCCGCGCCCACCTCCTCTCCTCCCAAAACCACCTCGCAATCCTCCAAGCAAAGCGAGCCCGCAAGAACCGCGAAGCCAGGGCCCGCAAGCGCGAACGCAAATCCAATCCCCAATCTATACCAAAGACCCACCACATCGCAGCTCAATTGGCATGGCAGCACAAAGCTGTGAGAGCTAGACGTGCTGCGAATGATGCGAGACGCTGTGCGACTAGTGCGGTGAGCAAGCTTGAGAGCGTATTGGGGACGGGGAAGGAGGAGAGGGCGGCCGAATGGGCGAATTGCGTGAGAGAGAGGCAGTGGTTGGTGGAGGACTTGGCGGAAAGGCTTGAGGAGAGGGTGAGGAGGGCGGGGGCTGTTGCCAACGAGGCTGCTTGGGCTGCTATTGCTGCTCAGACTGCTGCTGTTGTTGCGGCTGAGGCTGTTGAGACAGAGACGAGGGAGCAGCGGGAACAGGAGCGGGAACTGTCTTTCCTGGAAGATTGTCCCGACTGCTTCGAGTACGAAATGTCGGGGAATGCGGGAGCTGAAGCTGTAGATATGGCTGATTGGGGTGTCGATGTTGCTTTTGAGGCGGGATCGGTGTTGTGCAATGAGCAGGATCTTGTGAAGGTTGGAGGGTTGGGCGATTGGACTGCTGCTGCGGAGGCAGAGATATTGTTGAAGCAGGGACTTGTATAAGTGTCACATTAACGTCGTTCAGTGTCAACATCGAATGATTACTCAAGGGTCATTGAATAGAGGTACAATGTTATTTTCATTTCATGTTCGCTGCATCTTAAAGTATCTACAGATACACCCAGCTTAACCGACCTCGAGCTCCTCCCCTAGCCGCGCCGAATATCCCGCAAACATTGAATACAAGCCATCTCAAATCCTAGCAAGGGTATCATCAGTACGGTGGCTTCCCAACACCACCTTTCCATTTCTCCCCCGCCACAGCATCAATACTGCCCAATAGCGCCGTCACATCCACCCCTCTCTTTCTCCCCGTACTAGCTCTGTTCGCGTGCTTAAGAGCCGGCATAGGTTCCACCTGCTGATGCGTTTGTGACGGAATTTGACCAGTACTCAAGGGACGTGGTGAGGGTGTCACGCCTGCAGGTAGTGGTGGGACAGGCGGGACTTCGTCTTCACCAACTTCGCTTGAGAGCCTGGGATAAACGATTTCTCCGCGTAATGCTGCGGCGTTGGCATTCGGATCCTCGCCTGAGCTGGAGGTGGAAGGGCGGCGGAGCGAGCGTGGTGTGGATGGTGGCTTGTCGGTATCTGTCACCCCTGATTGAGGACGAGAGCGTGGATGGGAGTTCGAGGTTCGGCGAGAGTGATTGCTTGAGATTGTGTGATATGAGGTCGGTACTTTGGTATGTTCCACAGCACCGGGAGCTGTGGGTGGTGGCGAACGGGACAATTCGCCCTCACTGGCTGAGTCGAAACCCTCGGCGCTGGTGGCGCTCTCGCTGCTTGAGCTGGCGCTTCGTGGATTGCTAGTCTGGGTGGAGTCGTGCTGTGCAGTATTGTGACGAAGAGGGCTGGCACCTCGAGCGTTAAGGCTACCACCGGTGAGAACTCGCTTGAGATCATCTACTCGAAGCGTTTGATTCTGATCAGAACTTGTCAATGGCGTTGCCGAACCTGTGTCTTGGGCGCTAGAACGGCGATGACCATTTTGGGATCCGAAGACTAGGCCTTGGGGCTCATTGAACTCGCTCTCCTTCTGGTTAGGTCTCATGGCAAGAGTTTGCATTCCAGTCGGTGAGACATTCCTGCTGTTGTGACCGTTCACGCCGAGGTACTGTGATAGATTTGTACCCTTTCTCGATTCATTGAGGGATAGTGTGCGGGTTGACTCTTTTTCGACAGTGGAGATGCAGATCTCTTTTGACCAATCTGCGAGCATTGCTTCTACAATTTTGGGAGGAAGTTCGTCGTTCAAAGAGGATAGGGAAGGACCTTGCTGAGAGATTACCGGCAGGCTGAAGACACGCCCAGGTGAAGCCGGGGGACTCGTTGGGGATGAGGCGATTGAGTTTGCATACGAGTCTGCGATCCTATGTACCATGGCAGCACGAGCATCAAAGGGCTTAATTGATTCGGTCTGCAATACTGGCATTGGGGTCTTCTCGCTGAGTGGCCGTGAGGCGGCTGACATGATCGACTCAAGTAGCAGTGGTGGTATCTGTATTGTGTCTAGCCACAAACCATGCTGTTTTCGCCTCGAGATCTCCCGCTGGATCACGGAGCCCACTGTTGACATGTCAAAATCGAATTTGTCGGACAATTTCCAGAAGTAGCCATGGACAAGGCTTCCGATATTAAGCTTAGCAGTGGGTGATGATATTATCTCGTCGATGTTGATGTCCTCCTGCAACCGCATGATCATTGGTAGCCCAGTCATAGCTGCGTTGACACCTAGCTTCTCAATGAGATTGATCAGCAACAAGTGGATCAAGAGCACCTCAGACTCAGACTCTGGCGACTCGATCGCATTGTCGTAAATTGCTAAATGTAGAAGTTGTAAGAACGTTGATTTGGATGGTTTGTCTGCCTTCCCGCTTCTAGAGGCGTTTGAGACAGCCCTCTTTGTCATGGTGTCTCGTCTGCTACTGTTGAGGTCTGTCCTGGAAGCCGGTCTGAGTAGTTTACGCTTGTCCTCCATAACTCGAAGATCGTTTGAGCTCATTTCCAATCTGAGCCAAGTCAATAAAGAGTCCACATACGCTCTTCGGACTCTTCTATCCTTATCTCGAAGAAGCCATTGCGTTCCCTCCCAGACTTGAACGCCGACTCGATTCCTACCAACGGCAGCGACACCGCCCACATTACTCTTGAGATTTGCAACGGTCACAACCTCCTTGATGGCTTGGAGGGCAGTTACGCGAGCTGTACCAAATGAGAAAAATTCGTCAGTCTCTGGATTTTCCTGCAGTCGAACTGATGTCAGAATAGCTTGTGCAGCAGCTTGAGGATGCTCGATAGCTGCAGCGTCTGTTTTCACACCTGACATAGGGGAAGGTTTAAGTCGGAGCAGGATTGCTGCAATCATATCTGAGATTTGATCTGTATAGTAGACGTGGGTGGCTAGATCACCAATGCATCTCTGCAATCTATCAAGTAGCTCCTGTCGGTTTGACGATGGGACTGATTCCTCGCCAAATTTTTCAGCACTTGGCAATGTCGGTCCATCAACAACGTCTTCTACCTCTTTAAACAAATTAATGGCATCGGTCTGCTGGTGGTGTGGAAGGACGTTCGATCCCTTGCCGCCAAGCTGGAGCAGTAAGAGGATGTGCTGAACGAGACCAAGGAGAACATCCATTACACTCAAACCTATCATGTTGATATTAGATTTAAGAAGCCATCCCACTAAGGATACTAGCAGCAGCTGCTGCTCTAAGTTGTCCTCCATGATAGGGCTTTTGACTAGCGTCTCCATGATGGTGACCAGGGTTACAAAGCGGTCTTGCACAGGCGTCCACCTCGTCACCATCTCCATCAATGTTGTCGGCCAGGTTCCAGAATGTCCTAGTCTTGAGCTCCTGCTTGTCTTTGGTCGCCTTGGAGGTACTTGAGTGCAGATGAATTTCAACATTGAACCTGTGCCCATCCGTATTTGTGCTCGGTTACTGGCCATGAAGATCTGCTTCAGACACACGATAGCCTGCACTCCTACCTCCTCTTCGGCGAATCGATCCGTATCATCCACTGTTCCCGTCACGGCAGCAGAATTAGGTCTCGAGGAGCTTCCGTCAACAGTCTGAACTGTGGCAATGCTCATCCGTCTCCGTGTGGCCTGTTCCTTTTCTGTAGTTTCCGCCACATCGGCGCGCAAGAGTAGTTGGCGTAGACGTTCCTCATCTCCTGAGTGTAAGTTCTGCAAGATCATCGGCATGATGATATTCATTTGTCGACCACCGTCCGCGCCTACCGCCTCCGAAGATGTGATGCTTTTCAACGCCCGGAGCCCAACGCTTCTCCACCGAATCGCCATGGACGCATTGAATCCGCTTTTTGGCTGCACTGGCGTCTTCAATGCAGCGAAACTCGCATAAGTTTGTACAATCTCCTCATACTGTCCAATATGCTGTTGATCTGCCGCAAGCGTCGCAACATCATGGTGCTCACAAAATGCCTCGAAAGCTGGTATTGATTCCTCCACCATGGGCAGATCTTTTGAGCGTAGAACCGTGCCGAGGATTCGAAGGACATAGGTAGCGTAGAGGGGAAGGTCTCGAGGCAGCTTTTCAATGAGCGCCCTCAGGATTTGTAGGGTTACTTGCACATTTCTGCGAGCTGGTCGTTAGCATTGGTCTACCCAACATCTCCAAAGGAAGGTCTCAATACCCAATCTTAGCCTTCGAGACGTCGCTTGCGGCTTTCTTCTCCAGGAATGCTCCGACTTTCAGAAGTTTATTTCGTCGGGTGCTAGCATAGTATAAAAGGTAGCTAAGCTCGCTCGAATTCGGCTTGACATCTTGAACGTTCTTTTGAAACCTAGGATAGCATTTGAGAATGAGCACCTGGTGCTTGGGCCGACACTTCTGTCGCACTGCGTTCATCATGAGGGTATCTTCGTGACGTTCAGTGTTTGAGTAAATTAAAGATTAACTGTAAACATAAAGGCTATGTAACGCACAAAAGTACAATCAGCATATTGGCATCAGTCTTTTCGACAAGGAGCAGGCGACCGTATTCCCATATGTGCCAATGAAAAGCATTGAGGGGATGGCCTTCAATGGTTTGACAACTCTCACTCAGCATAACGGCCTTTCAAGATTCGGAGGCTTGGCAGAAGCCTGAAATGACTGATCCACGGCCACCCGCCGCTAGGAAGGCCTAATTTGGCATGTCTGATACCTTGAAAGTAGCGGCATTATTGACGAGAAAATCGTCTGTCTAGAGGCTCAGAGGGAGGTCCAAACGTGTCACAAGATACTAATTCGAAGCCGTAGAAGCTGTCTAGAAGAGCTTGAATTTTTCCCGGCAGCCAGAGATCTATCTTATAAGTAAGCCATTCGAGCAAGCTGTCCCTTCATCTCATCATTTCCCGTCGACAAAGGAAAAAGATCTCATCGAATGGTCGTCCAAGCTCGTAAGACCGTTGCCACATGCAATATCAAGACGCCAAAGTTGAGGAATGGAATTAGGATGGGTGTGACAAAAGTGTAGTGAAGACAGCGCTAGAATGAACCACGATGCCAAATGTCTAATCGTGACCAGACATATCGGACCATCGCCCACCACAAACACCTCTCGCTTTTCGGCTTTAATGTCATACAATCCTCTATTTCTTGCCAGTGGCCTTTTGAGCAGCCTTGAAGTAAGGTTAGTAAAACTGCTCTCAGAGGCATGGAAATGAGAAAGAAGGCTTACCTTTGTGACTTTTCCACCAGATTTCTCGGTCTTGGATACGGACTTGATAACACCCACGGCCACGGTCTAAAGCAATGGTTAGCGTGGTAATACCCAATCGAGTACAATTCTCACCTGTCTCATATCGCGGACGGCGAAACGTCCCAGAGGTGGGTAGTCAGTGAAAGCCTCAACGCACATTGGCTTAGAAGGAACCATCTTTACGATAGCAGCATCCCCTAAAAGTTCATCAGAACGGTCTCACTTTGAATAGAAGTATATCCGACTTACCGGACTTGATGAATTTAGGAGCGTCTTCAATAGACTTTCCGGTACGACGGTCAATCTTCTCCAAAAGCTCGGAGAATTTGCAGGCGATGTGGGCAGTGTGGCAATCAAGCACTGGTGCGTAACCAGCGCCAACTTGACCGGGGTGGTTGAGGACAATAACCTGGGCATTGAAAGAGTCAGCGCCCTTGGGAGGGTCGCTCTTGGAGTCTCCAGCAACGTTGCCACGACGGATCTCCTTGACTGAGACGTTCTTGACGTTGAAACCAACGTTGTCTCCTGGAACACCTTCAGTGAGCTGCTCGTGGTGCATCTCAACAGACTTGACTTCGGTGGTGACATTGGCGGGGGCAAAGGTCACGACCTGGTAATCGCAATTTAGCAAAAGGTTATGGCTTATTAATACAACCAATGCTTACCATGCCAGCCTTGATGATACCAGTCTCGACACGTCCAACGGGAACCGTGCCAATACCTCCGATCTTGTACACATCCTGGAGGGGTAGACGGAGAGGCTTGTCGGTCGGACGCTGAGGTGGGTCGATGGCGTCAATGGCCTCGAGAAGAGTCTTTCCGGTAGTCTTGGTCTTGGTCTCCTTTTCCCATCCCTTGTACCATGGGCAGAGCTTGGACTCGTCAATCATGTTGTCGCCGTTGAATCCAGAAATTGGCACGAAAGGAACAGTCTTGGGGTTGTATCCGACCTTCTTAATGAAGTTGGAGGTTTCCTTGATAATCTCATTATAACGCTCGCCTGACCACTTGGCAGTGTCCATCTTATTGATAGCTACGATGAGCTGCTTGACACCTAGGGTGTAGGCCAGCAAAGCGTGCTCACGGGTCTGGCCATCCTTGGAGATACCAGCTTCGAACTCACCGGTACCGGCGGCGATAATGAGGATAGCGCAGTCGGCCTGGGAGGTACCAGTGATCATGTTTTTGATGAAATCACGATGTCCAGGGGCGTCTGCAGAAGGTCAACGTTATTCTTGGCTGGAGGACAGCGACATCATTTACCGATGACAGTGACATAGTATCTGGGTGTCTCGAATTTCCATAGCGCAATATCGATGGTGATACCACGTTCGCGCTCAGCCTTTAGCTTGTCCAAGACCCATGCGTACTTGAAGGAGCCTTTGCCCAGCTCGGAAGCTTCCTGTGGTGGTTGTCAGCATGCGTTGTCTTGATGAGTTAAATTTGGTGATAAGCCGAAATCTTCTCGACCGGTGGGGCAAATCTGCCCCACCAAAGATGACTCGAATCTTGATGAGGCCTTACAACAACAGCAAAACACACGTACCTTCTCAAATTTTTCGATAGTACGCTTGTCAATGCCACCGCACTTGTAGATCAAGTGTCCTAAGATGAATGAGTGTCTTGCGAATAGGTGGGAGGATCTCTCGAGGCTGTACCAGTAGTTGTGGACTTGCCGGAGTCGACGTGACCAATGACGACGACATTGATATGAATCTTCTCTTTACTGTAGTACAAATGATGGTCAGCAGGAGTTAAATGAGATGTGATATTCGAGGATGTAGAAGGAAAGAGATGCGTACCCCATTTTGGCGAATTATTGACTTGAATCGGAGTAGGTGTTGTGTTGTGGAGTGAGGTTTGTAGAGATTAGGGAACTGTGGTTCTTGTCAGTGATCCTATCTTGAATGAAATCGATATGTTGCATACTGCTCAGGTGCTCAGCTGTGTGAGTCGGCAATGAGCGGGCGAGGAAAGAAAAGAAGAAGATCAAGGCTGATGCGATGTTTTTCATCGTGCGGGACACTAGCGATGATTCAACGCTAACCGCAATCGGCCAGGACATCGCCACTGGCCAGGCATGATAGATCGAATGTAACACGGTCTACAGTCAGACACTGAGTCACTGGTTTCATATTCTTACTTGTACTCAGGGCTTGCAGAGTCCTCGATCTATACGAGGATGCACCTTGGTTTTATCTCCTTGATATTGCAATGCGTTGGCGAGCTCGAGCTCTTGATGGGAGAATAGATATGTTGGGTAAAGTCTTCGTAACAGTAGCTACCGAAGCCTAAGCTTCCCCACGATACATCCTTACCCTCCACTTGTCCCAATCGTTACACCGCTTTCCAGTCAGTCCGTTTGTTGTAAGACGTCTATCGGTAGCAATCCATGATGGACTTCATTCATTCTTGCCTGACTGGCGGAGCACCTATTTTGGATCTCAGTAATGAATGATGCCGGGTGCTTTTGTGACTCACCTATGACCCAGCCAATGCCGGACGCCAGACCCCCAGTCACCATGCTACTAACCATGTCCCTTTTTCTCACCCGCTCCGGTTGGCCTATCTCGCCATTACTTCCTTCATCACTGCTACCAACACTTGTTCCGCTCAGCGGTCTCCCATGTGATGTTGTCGAAGGAGACCCAGGACCAGCCCTTTGCGTGTTTCGAACAGGGAACGTGCTTTTACTCAGGGCAGCAGCAGCTCCCCTCGCAACATCGAATAATCCCATGGGTGCCTCTTCTACAAGAGTGCCACGAGTAGGATTACGTGCTTTCTGTTTGACAGGACGTGACTCTGCCGCAAACCCTCCAGGAACCCTCCAATCCGCTTTCTCGTCCCATTTTTCATCCTCTGCTGCCTCACTGGCGATTTGAGTTGTCAGATCGTGCTCGCATTTCTGCCAAGTGGTTAAAACTTCGGACAGTGCCGATGGTGGTGCTAGGAGTAATGCTTGAGAGAGTAGTTCCATACGCTGTTCCATCCGTCGTAATTTCGGAGTACCGGGACTGCTTACAGAGAAACGACCTGCTTGATATGCTGCGCGCCAGGAGATGTCGTCTTGCATGGTATACAGCTGACCGGATAGATTCGATTGCGGCTGATCAGCTCTGGAAAGGCGGTTAACGACGTATGAGTAGGCTGTTTCAAAGTCATCTTCTTCCAGTGCAGCCTCGATTGCCATCCGCGTGATTCTTCGGCTTGCTGTGATAGATTCCTGCTCCATATTCACATCATAGGAATGGATCCTTGATGTTTCTTGATCGTGTTGTGTTAGACCAGCGGCGACTAAATTCCGGCCAATGTCGAGCATATCGTCCAGATGAGTATAGCTTTGAGGATTCTGACTCAGGATCTTGCCAACAAGAGAGATAGGGTCCTTATGAGCTCGGATGTTGACCGGTTGGAACGGAACGCCATGTTGCAGAGTCAACGAGTAAAACGACATAGCGTGCGTAGCAGAGAGTAGTGAGCTGGTCTGCTTAAAAGATAGCGAGTCAGAGAAGTAGTCCCTAAAGGTAGCCATCATGTCCGAAGCTTTACGAACACCGCCTCTTGTCCGATTGCCGTTACTAGCTGCATCATACGCAGATAACGCGGCACCCATTATTGTGCTCTCAACAACCTCGTTTAGCAGCGGTGTACTTGTTGGCTTGCAATAGATGTCAACCGCAAGACTGTAGCAGCCTCCGTCCACCATGGAACGTAGGACTTCGACCTCTAAATCTTTTTTGGCTATCTTACTGAAGATACCTCGAGGCTGTTCAGATGATTCTGGCTGTTGTTCCCAATTTCTCAGCCAAAGCATCTGTCTTCGTATTGATTTCCAAACTTCCCCATCCATTTTCTCTGCCTTCAACCTATGCAGCGTCTTTCGCAGCTCCGCCGATTGATCTGGTTCACTACCGAAAAGGGCTAATTCCGCAACAGTGCGGCTTGATTTGACATTACCCAGATTCAAGAGTTTGTAAGAGGAAGCGAGGACAAGATTAAATAGATTTATCGACTCGGTCTCGGGTAACGTGAAAGGGTTTTGAGGCAACAATAGAGCATTACGGAGAAGGTGAGCAGAGGAGAGACTTTTGAGGTAATCTTGACTTAGTCCACTAATTATAGGCGTGTCTGTCCTCTTAAGATCTGACGGTTCGTCATGGCCCATCAATCTAGCTATCTGTAGAAGAGTGCGATGTGAGCCGATGATAGTCTCGAGAGAAGATGCATTTGTGGCGTAGAGAGATGCTAGATCTGCCTGTGCATACCGACAAGTAGCTAATCGTTGATCCGGTTCATCCAATGACTGGTTTCCGTTTCCCCAGTCCCCATAATCGACGTCATTGGGTCCATCCCACTGCACTGCAGCGTCCACCGTCTTCTGAAAATCGCGGATTGAAAGGTCAACAAGCCAATTGTTGACGTGAGACCACTCACTACCCTGATTTCCATATCCGACAATATCCTGGCCTCCAGTAGACCTGTTGGCAGTAAGTGAACTTTGCCGTTGGGTCCTTTGACTGAGCTTCCGACGCTTTCTTGATGTTTCACCGTACATCCATGGCCCCACTAGCCCTCTTAGATCCCTTCCAATTTTCTGCGTGTCCCCAGGATCCTTTCGTTGGGCTGCTTTGGACAGGAGCAACTGTACGGCAAACTCTCCATCAAGCTTTTCAAACTCGCGCAACGTGTGTGTAGACCCAGCATGAGGGTAGTATTCGTACTCCAGTCTTAGAAGTGGTAACAGGCTGGAAATAATCCA
>JAABUP010011129.1_pt1 | contig 10348 bp, 12 predicted proteins | sample 5559201 | NCBI WGS metagenome assembly JAABUP01 (sample SAMN10711887, study PRJNA513373) | rock metagenome | isolation source: Antarctica rocks | place: Antarctica | reverse complement strand
TGGGTGTCAATTGGCCTTATGGGTGCGTGGTTTCGTGGGTGGATACGGGGGTGGCAGGATTTACTAAAAAAAGTGGTGTGTTTTTCGCCTACGGTGTGGATGGACCAGAGTTTTTTCCGGCACTGTAGTTTGAACGCCAGCTCCGCCTAGCACCTTATTCTCCTGAAGGAGAGACTCAACATCGCTTGCAACTGGGTCCGTAACGTCTAACATGGGGTGCTTCGATCTGGCTGTGGTGGTTTGTGGGTCCTTTTCCTTGCTCTAAGACTATATTTCGGTGAAAATACTGTTGTTCTGGCCTGTCAGAATATCAGACAGGTGGTTTCTGTGTCTAGTTCATATATAAAGCAATAGCAACCTCCAAGGGACCGGCTGGTAGGCAGACATCTCAGACAGTTCATGATGGAGAAGACGCCAGCACGAAGACAAAGGTGTCTTGGAGCAGAGCAGCGGGGAAGGTTCAGCTGCAAAGTGTGTGTGGGAAGTGTGAAGTGATGACGTTGCCAGAGCAGCCTCTTGGGTGTTTGGCTTAGACTAACCCCCTATACAGAATATTTTCAGCTAAGGGAGACTTGGAAAGGTAGATGTAGAGTCGTTGCAGAGTGCGGAAATGGATGATTCACTCTCAGGAATCATGTTTAAACCCATGATGTAGGTAGTCAGAACTCCAGTGACAGAGTCCGCTCTACATGGACTGATAATAATTAACGACTGTTCATGCACCATAATAGTTGAGTAGCTACTTGTACGAAGGCGGTTGACAAAATTCTCCGCATAGTGGTAGTAATGGTGATATTATGATATATTTCACAAAACAAAGTCAATTGAGTCACTATAAATAGTTTTATACGCCCATAGATCACATATATCGGCTATGAAGGCGCCTGAACTGTTTTTGTAACTACAATTGTTCCTCTTCTTATTGTCGTATTGATCAGTATAAAGTCGTGCGGTGGCGAAGAATTTTGTCACCCGCCTTCGTACACACATGTTTTGGCTGTCGCTAAGGGGGAGAGGGGAGCTTCCTGCTGCCGGCGATGCCGGACAACGCCGCCTTACTCCATCTTTCTTTCATTCCTTGGCAAGTTTTTATCAACTTTCAGGCATGGTTCACTGATAATCCAAACTTCAATATCCTTACCGAGTTCTCTTAATAGTCACTCGCTGTATACCTTGCCATGACAAGCTGAGGGACAACGTAACTCGAACACGTCCCCCCTGTCCGCTCGTTGGAAACCAGTATCAATCCCTACCCATCAGTTTTCGCCTTTGAGAAAGTCAATCTCAACAAACACAACATGACCACCTCCACTCCTACGATGCCTTCGCCTGCTGGTCTAAGAAATGGAGGCACGTCTCCCGAACCTTCATCGCCGACATCACCACACCGCGCGGCCGCAGACTCAACCACACGGCAGCGAGGTCCTACAAGGCAGTCGAGCATGTTACAGAGTGCGTCAATCAAGTTCCTAGAGTCCAATCCTCCCTCAGGAATGTGGCAGGCTACTGGCGAGGTCGCCTCCAAAGCGCCATCGCTGGCAGAGATTCGAAGAGGGAGTTTTGGTAATAGCGGATGGAGCGAGGAGGGTCAACGGGCAGAATATGAAAGGAGAAACAGTACGACTAGCGAAGAGGGTTCATTGCGAAGAAGGTTTTCGAGGACGAACTCAGCAAAGAGCCCTGGAAGTGTGTACCGAACACGTCAAGATTCAAACGTGCTAGCAGAAACCGCGAACGAACATGACGCTTTTCCTTCAACCTCGGGAAAGGAGAGGAACCCGCCCATGGAGCCTGATCACAACACTTCATCCATCCCATCCACCGATCCCGGGACTGAAGTTATGAACAAGGTAGCACCCGGAGCAACCTCCACCGCCCGCGTGAGCTCCTCTTCCAATCCCTCCTCAGACCCGAAACCAATAGTTCCCGATGAAAACGGCGTCTACCCCAACGGCTACCGCCCCCCTGCGAAGAAACCTTGGGGCGAAGCCACCGTCATAGGACTCAAAGCATTCTGGAAATTCTTTCTGACACCCTTGGGATTCGTCGTGGTAATATACGGCCTTAACGTCGTCGCCTGGGGCGGTATGCTCTTCCTCCTCCTCCTCAACGCCGCGCCCGCCATGTGCCACCCTTCTTGCAACGACATCAACTCACCCCGCCGGATATGGATCGAGATCGATTCGCAGATCCTGAACGCCCTGTTCTGCGTCACGGGCTTCGGCCTTATCCCCTGGAGATTCCGCGATTTCTACTACCTGCTCAAGTTTCGCGTCCAGAAGAAACAGGACGGACTGTGCAGACTGGCAGGAATTCATCGCGGCTGGTTCAGACTACCGGGTAGCGAGGGTCTTAATGTCCTCAGCCGCGACGGACGCGAAGACGGCAGCCCAGAACCTATCGTTGACAACAACACGAAAAACCCTGCCCTGCCCATCCCCGCTTCCTCAGCGCCAGACCCACCCCTAACCGGCGTCCGCGCCCCTCCCACCGCGCTCTGGAAACTCGACTTCGTCATCTGGGCCTTTGTGTGGAACACTTTCCTCCAAGCCGTCCTGTCGGCCTTCATGTGGGGTTACAACCGCATCAACCGGCCTAGCTGGAGCACGGGCCTGTTCGTAGCGCTCGCGTGTATCGTGGCGGGGATGGGCGGCTTGATGTGTTTTTTGGAAGGCAAGAAAGTGAAGAAGATTGAGGGGATCCCGGTTACGGATGAGGAGGTGTTGAGGGATGTGGAGATGGCGGAGGGGAAGAAGAGGGCGAAGAAAGCGGTTGCACAGTCGGGGGATTGATGGTTTGGCACTGCAGCGTGTGGATACCAAGTTTATTTATCGTGATTGGCGGGCGCGGTACGAGGATTCACTTTTTTGTACGATACCGCTCTAAACAGAGACGCTTTTCGATTCAATGTCTATTTTCTCAAATCGCCGACCTCTATCGTCCATGTTGCTTTCGAATGGACTCCATCTATATGCTGCAAAATCATCAAAGCCATGTCTATAGACCTCCTACAACCCCTTAAAACCCTTTCACCTACGCCTTCTTCATCCTCGCCCTCTCCTTCGCCACCTTCTCCCTCCTCTGAATCCACCCCTCCGCTCCCACGCCCCCAAACACCAACCCCACACCCACCCACTGCATCCCACTCAACCGATGCCCAAACCACAGCACACTCAACATCATCGTCAACATCTTCCTCGTCACCGTCACCGTCACAAGCAACAAACTCGAAAAGTGGCTCAGCGTGTAGAAGATGAACAATTGCCCGACGGCACCACAGGCGGAGAAGGCGAGAACGTCGTAGCCGATGGCAGGATGGGCGCGGATGAAGGCGAGGGCGGAGTGGAGTTCTGTGCCGGCGTTGGGGAGGTCGATGGCGAGGGTGTGGGTGAGGGACTGGATGACTGAAGAAGGAGAGAGGAGGAGGTAGGTTGTTGTGAGGAGGGTGCAGAGGATGTTTTGGGCGGCCATCATTTGCGGGCCGGTGTATGGGCGGATGGAGGGGTTGGTGAAGATGTGGTCTTGGGTGCTGTTTGTGAGGCCGTCGAGGAGGAGGTTGATGGAGAGGAGGAGGAGGCCCCATGCGCTGCTGGTGGTTGCGGGTCTTGAGGATTTGGAGGAGGAGGAGGAGGAGGGGTGGTGGAGGGTGAAGATTGCGACGCCGGCGGTGACGAGGAGGACGACGAGGTATTTGTAGAGCGGGTAGCGTTTGCGGAAGATGGTTAGGTGGAGGAACATGACTGGGAGGAGCTTGCAGGATTTGGCGAGGATGAAGGTTATGTAGTCGATGTGGGCGAGGCTTGCGTAGCCAAAAGGCGAGGCGAGAGAGGAGGTTATGGAGACGAGGATCATGGGCCCGAGGATGGCGCGAGATGGGAAGATGCTCGGGTTGGTGGTATTATTGGAGGAGGTGGAGAGGAGATAGATGTAGCCTGTCAAAGCTGCGAAGGCGGACTGGACCGTGTTTAGGAATATGGAGTAGGTGAAGCGTTCCGGGGACGAAGGGGCCCCGTATGGAGTCGTTGTTATGCGCTCTTGGAGGACGGCCCATGATAGGCTGGAAACCCAATCAGATTGTATCTCAAGACAGGAAAGACCAGTCGAGACATACAATGATGCATATATACCGCCAATGCAGATGATCAATTGAGTAAGACCTGCTTGCCCTGGCGCATCCGGCGCAAGGGGGTTTTCAGCTTCTGGCTCTTTCGAATAACCGTTCATTTGTTTGTGCCTTGAAGGATTCTTAAGTGGTCTCTCCATGACCTCAGAGGAAGCTGGCCGTTGCAATGGCGCTGCTTGTTTGCGGCCCGCCATTGTTGTCTCCAGTGATGGAACACAGTTAGTTCTGGACCTAATTGGAACAGTACAGTGTGCGCCTCAATGTCCGGACAGCAGTGGGTTATATCAGGTACATGATGAATGAGGGTCTGCATCGAGGAGCTTGAGGAATTTGCTGTTCTGATCACCGAGCTGAAATAGTGGAAGAAGCTGCAATCTGGCCGAAATCGACCATTGGTGGACCCTGGTTTCGAAGATCCACGCTAAACGTTCGGCATGGCTCCGCAAGTGAACGGTAGGAAGGCTTAATTCTTAGGGTTTCGGGGAGTGAAGCTACACAGTACGGGCGAATATTGTAGACTGTCCATGGGCACGACGTCCTCTCCATGAACACTCATAGATTGAAAGTAATCAAGCAATTGCAACAGCTGAGCGCTTAAAATACACTCTGATATGTACGATTGTCCAGCCCGCGGTGGGAACCTAAAGGGAATTGGTACTGACCATCCTCGAAACTATCTCTATGATTATTCTGATATGCTCCTTCAGTAAGGAGCCCTTAACGAGCAAACCCTACTACTTCCCCTGTTGTGGTTCCTCCTCTCTGTACCCTCGCATGTTCTCAAGGTGTAAAGAAGTGGAGCACTTTTCTAGTCGTTGCATTCTTTGTGCGTTTTGAAAAGTCGCCTCATCGTTGAACGTCTCAGCTACAATTTCGGTAAATTCTCGCAAAATGTGAAGGTATATATATTTGTTTAAAGTAAGTCTTCCTAACCGGCGGCAGGCAAGCTCGTGCAGTGGTTCCGAGGTCCTCCTCTCAACCAACTCCTCCTAAGTCCTAATCAGCTTCCGGGGTTCGACCCCCTGCGTGGGTTGAACACCACTCTCCCTTTTGCCTTTTCTAACTTTTTAATTCTCTTTAAGACCATGGCATCGTGTCGTCCGTCTCTGTCGTTGATTTTTGCTTTTTTCACGTGGTAGTCGCGGGTTTTACAGCTTATTTATCACTCTATCAGCGGCCTTAGCAGCGCTAACCCAGCATCAACATCTTGAATCTCCAACCTATCAGCACCCACCTCATTATAGCAGCGGAGAACTGACCTTTGCCGAAGTCGACTCTACACCTTCATATCCCAACTGCAAGCCAATTCTCCCCTCTACCAACCACTAACCCGTGCATATTATGTTGACAAATGCAATACACCTACCACTCTCTACATCTTCCAACCTCTCACCAAAAACCTCGACCACACACGCCCTTGACCATCTTCCCATCTACGCTTTCTCGTACACATGAAACCTCTCCACACCACAACTCCAAATACAGCCGATTCAGCAACCGAAAAACCCACGTCCCCGGAACCAAACGCTCTTCTCAAACAGCGGTCCTCCATCCTTCGTGCTTCGTTCTGCTCCGCGGGGGGTACAAACCACTACGCATACAGCGCCGATTGGACGAGACCTACGATAGGCGTATTGGTGAGCTCGATTACCCACCGAGTTCCAGCTGCTGGAATTGCCAGGACTATATATCAAGACTTGGTGCAGAAGTTTACTTTGTCTATGCTCCACGTGGTCGGGGATTATATACGGACTGCTCTTGCTCTTTGCTGGTTGGGCGCTCTGCTGTCCGGTACCCGCGTATGGATGGCTACTCTCGCTCCGTTCAACGACGAAATTGAGTCTACGCGATGCTGTGGAGGCAAGCTTGGCGATTCAAAAGCAAAATGCCTCCTGTTAATGCTTGGAGGGTTTGACCGTTGATCAGTCTTAGAGTGAGACATTGCGGTGCCGGGAACTATCAGAGAGCAGCTATAGTATCTCTAGTATTCTATCCATGTGTATCCATTCCGGGATAGGAAAATTAGATATCCAAAACCCACATAGGGGTATCTATGCGTGCGTAAACCCAGCCGACCAACAAGAAAGCACATTGGCAATATTCGCCTTGGTTCCCCGATACTTCCTGAATATGAAAACAGTACAAGATACATAACATATACTTTGAGCAACCAGGCCCAAGCGCAGTGATCGCTTGAAAAAATGAGGATCTAGCTCAAGCCGGTAACTCCTGAGGTCCCGCAGGAGATTCTAGTTCGGTGTCGGGTTGGAACTTCTGTGTGGAATTTGTAGCAGGTACTGGGTAGACCCCATCAAGCGCAGAGGTTGGGGTTTCGTATAGCGTGCTGGAACTATAAGCCTTTATTGGAATACCATGCTCGATTGGAAGCGGGGCTTGTGGAGTGGGGATGTAGCTGAACGGCTTGAGAGTAGGAGACCCTTCCGGCGGCGACGGTCCAATGCCACCACCTCCGTCTCGACCATGACCTAATTCGGATGGTGCGGCCTGATTTGGATTGGCCAATGGCGCAGATTCAGCCGCCAACCGCTCCTGTGTTGTCTGCTCTCTTGCTTCGGCATCATGTAAGAATCGTAACACCTGTCCTTTCCGATCTTCGTCAATACGGACATTGTTCGCGAAGCCGATTCGCGATGCGGTCATGTTGAAGCCCCAGCCGCCGGAGGGGTTGCCGGACACGGATGCACCATGAAGTAAGAGCAACTGCACCACTTCGGGATGACCGTAGAACGCAGCGTAGCGTAGAGGCGGCCAGTTAAACTCGTCCTTCTGAAGAACGGACGCTCTTCTGTTGGTCAACTCCGATACAACAGAGACGTGACCATTTTTGGCGGCCAAGCACAAAGGCGAGTCTTCATGTGAGGGTCCTTTCGAGAACTTCGATCTCAAGGGGGCACCTGTATCTAGAAGCATCCTTACGATTGGTAGATGGCCGAGACCACTAGCAAGGCACAACGGGCGATCCCCTGCCGCGTCCCGGGCTTCTATATTAACCCTTCTTTGCAGTAGTAACTCGACCAGAGGAGCCGAGCCACGAGTAGCAGCAAAGTGCAGAGGCCGCTTTGCAGAGTCGTTCTCGGCTTCGATATTTGCACCAGAGACCAGCAAAAGCTGAACAACCTCTTCGTTTGCCTCACGACAGGCGTAATGGAGTGGCCGAAACATGGACCTGCATTGCGCTTCGATCACGGCGCCTTTCCTTAGCAGAAGCTCAGCGACTGCAAAATTGTTTGCCATCACGGCAAGATGTAAGGGCGTCCTTCCGTCTTTGTTTGGAGTATTGATCGATGCGCGCTTTTGCAACAACAAGTCCACAACTTCTACGTGACCATTGAAGCTTGCCCAATGCAGCGGGTTCATGTCTCCTTCGCCCTTTTGCTTCAACGACGCCTTTTTCTTCAGGAGTAGTTCCACAACGTGGGTTTGACCGGCCGAGGATGCGCAAGCCAAAGGACTTTTCGACGCTCTGCCAGGTGCTTCGATATCTGCTTTCTTGGTCAGCAATAAACCCACCACACCGTCATGACCCTCTTCAGATGCGTAGTGAATCGCGGCCATAAAACTTCCATCCTTAGCTTCTACATGAGCACTATTGCTGACAAGAAGGTCAACCATGGCTTCGTCTCCTCGCTTTGCCGCCATGTGTAGGGCGGTAAGCTGTTGTCGATCCCTCGCATTTACCTTGGCTCGCTTTCCCAGAAGAAGCTCCACAGTTTCTATGTGTCCGTTATCCGAAGCGATTCGTAAAGGAGTCTCATCGTTGGGCCCTTTGCCATCTACCACGGCACCATCCTGTAATAGCGATTCGACAACTGCATAGTGCCCTCTGGATGCGGCCAGGTGCAATGGCGTCATCAAAGAAGCATCTCGCTCGTTGACGTTAGCGCCGTACTGGAGGAGCAGACGGACTACATCCTCATTACCGCAGTGGGACGCAACTGCAAGCGCATTGCGCCCAGAGTTGACGTGACGTGCTTCTATGTCCGCCCGCTGATCGAGTAGCGTTTCTACCTCAATCACTGACCCCGCCTGCGCAGCTCTGACAATCGCAGGTGTCGCCAGACCATCTGTAGAGCTGAAGTCGATGCTCATGTGGAAACTGTTTCCAAATCCTCGTCTTCCCCGGCGAGAGCCAGGTGTAGGATTTGCCGGCCCTAAGGAGGACTGACTCACCTGTCGCCCAGGCGATGCTAAGCTTGTGCGACTGCTGCGTTTGGCGACAACTAACGAAGACCAGAAAGATTTCTTCTCTGTTTCTGGTGACTTCTGTTGGAGAGAGAGGATATTCCTGCGTCTCAGAGCCGTATCAGACATAGATGAGAGCTGCCGGACATGACGACTTTGTTGGCCATATACTTCGATTGGTGCGGATACCACTGAGCTCTCGTAGGGCTCGGGTTTCTGCTGCTGCATTGATCCATGTGGCTCAGTTTGAGATAGCCGACCATGTAACCCCTGAGTATCAGTCTGGTGTCTAATATCATGTTCTACTTCTCCTTCCTCTGGTTTCCGAACCATATTTGCCTTCGATCTGGCGTGCGTCAGAGCCCGTCGATAGATCTCAGTGTTAACGATATCGTCATCCCAGTCAAAGATCTTTCCATCGATTGTTGAGTCCTCGTGACTGAAGGTAGTCGAAGAGCCTGCTTGCGACTTGGCCTCGTTCATCGTGCCTCGAAGAGTGCTTGTGTCATCCGCGACTTTCTGGATGATGCCTCGGCTTTTCGGATTCCGAAGGAGGTCCGTTTGCTCTGAGCTCGTTCGACTAAACCCATGTCAATCCAACCTGACATGAACGAATGCTGATACTGATCGAAAGAGATACATACCACTGCGCCGCCTGAAGTAGAAGCTGTAAGGCGGCCACTTGGGCATGCAATCGATCCTGATGGTCTTTCATGCTGGATTCATTCCAAACATATTTTGCTCTAGTCCTGAATGTTGGATTCAATCTCGATCCGGGCGATGCATCTCCAACCAAGCCTGTTACTTCTTCCGCTAAAACGTCCATAGCCGCTTTGCATCCGTCGAGTGAAACATTAAGGCCCTCCACGAGTTCCGCTTGTGTGGGGGAATCCACAAGGTTATACTCGACCCAGTCACGAATTTGATTCAATGCAGACTTGACGGTCGAAAGTTGTCCGATGAGGAGTCGGATCCTGAGATCGGCACCAGCGTATTTGCCACGGATGTCGGAGAGACCTTTGACTGTCAACGTTATCGCAGAGACGATCGTGCCCGAAGCACTTATCAGGCCAACGATTGATGCCGGATCCATGGTGATACAGTTTCTGCAATCCTCCAGAGACGGTCCGCAGAACGCTGGTAGAGAATATAGACTCAGGATAGTCGGACGATCATTGACAGTGCTGGCATTGCTGTGTACAGTCAAGATTCACCATTGAGCAGCCGTTCAATGATAGCTTTTAGAAAACAATTAGTGAGTTGCGGTGAGGGTGAAGGACAGGCCAGCCTGCAGAAATGGGACGTCCAGATTGAGCTCGGCACGCAAGGCTACGATACCGGCAGAAAGAAGAGTAGATCTGTGTACTCCGTACCAAGCTTCAAGAAGTCGATGATTGGTACATTAGCTGGAGACCTCAGCTGTTAGAGTGGTACTTGTAAAATGAAGAACTTCTGCTCTACCCCAGCATTGGCATCTTGAGATTGGCGTAAGCAGCACTGCCATTAGAACGTGGCGTAGTGTGCCGCTCCGCTCAATTCCATTGGTCTTAGGGAGCCGATTGACGAACGAGGCTGAGCGCGTTCGCTGAATCAAAGATATACCGACCTGGATGTCTGGGCGTGTGCTGATTAGACAGTGCATCGGATGTGCTTGTATGAAGTACCTCTGTACGCTGGACTTTATCGTTGCACAGCAGTCACCTCCCGTCCATCCTGCACGATTCTTTCGAACATGATACATGTAACAGAACTTCGTTCTTGACAGCCGTAACAACCCGTTAGGTAGGAGGTCAAACGGTCCTCGTGCACCGAATAGCTTTTGATCCTTTCAGCCATGCGAGAATGTGACACGAAGAAGAACACCAATGCAAGGCCTGTTGTTGGTGGGATTAAGATACAGTACATGTATCGAGGTAGTGGACGTCGGCCTCGATTAATCTGGCAACACTAACATCTGCACCTAGTAATTAGTTGTATCCAGTTTTAGTGTAGATTACATAGTAAATAAACACTGACGCGTCA
>JAABUP010011127.1_pt1 | contig 10352 bp, 12 predicted proteins | sample 5559201 | NCBI WGS metagenome assembly JAABUP01 (sample SAMN10711887, study PRJNA513373) | rock metagenome | isolation source: Antarctica rocks | place: Antarctica | reverse complement strand
AACAGTTGAATATGGAGAAGCAACAAAGCAAACAAATCCATGATAGCCTTTGAACAACAAGAAATGGATATCCAGAAATTTGAAAGATTTCATTTCAGCTGGCTGAAAGATCCTGAACACGCAACAATCAATGTCAGTGCTCTCAGAAATTGAAGATTGCATATTTGACACATGACATATACATTCGAGCACACACACCACTAAAGATAACAAGCTCTACATGCACACTACTGTACCCATGCATGCAACCCAGTTCGCTGCATCACTTGAACTCGAGTGCAGTGACAGCAGCGCACACAGCATCCCTGTTCTCTACCAGATTTGGGCGTTGCCTTCTGTACAGCTCCTCATAATATTCTGGATGATTGCTCTTCCAGCATGGCCGCAAGACATGGTTCGCATAGCCGTTTAGGTGTTCTGCCTGTCGTTTTGGGAGCTTTGATGGCACAGCTTCTGCGAGTCCCTCAACAATGTCAGCAGTTTCATCCAGCAAGACAGGTAAGATATCATCCTTAGGCCAAGGAACCCACACAAGAACACCGCAACAGCGCTGCACAATGTCAAATTTGCTGGCACTGTGTTGGCAAGGTGTGATGTTCTGACTCTGTGTAACTGCAGGATTGAGGTGCAAATATCGTATTTCGGCAACAGCCACATTCAAGGGGTCTGAGTCAGCAAATCCAAGCTGCTTGAGGTGGTACTTACTCGACTTCTGTAGCTGCAACAAAGCCACATCAACAGATCTTGTGCAATCAGCTGAAAGACGCGTATTGAATGGCAACAGATCAGTGGCTAAGCAAGCATGCTTTCTCAGCCCAGAGCCATTCACTGGCAAAAGTCTTGTGACAATGAGCACAGTTCTCCATCTCCTTGCGCTTGCATCCCCCTGGTTTCTTGACATACCTGTTGTAATGTCCAATCTGCTTGGTGCAATAGCCACATTTGGAACAAGTGAGCTTTTGAACCATATCATACTACTGAGACGTGAACTTTATATTCCTTTTGAGACCAACAAGGATGTCAGTGTGACTGCCCAGAAACACAAGCATACACCTGTGTCTGCAAGGCAAGGGTGCTCCACTCATGCTCAGCAGCATACTTGAGGCGGTCATGTGTGCTCTTCACTGCATGTTGCAATGGTTTTAGCCTCCACTCATGCTCATGCCATTCCAGCATGTAGTATTGCAATGTCCATGGTTGTGGCTGAGTTTGTCTGCCCCCTGCGTTGGACTTGTTGAGTCGCTTGACAGACGTCTCTTCTCCCAGTCATCCTCTTGATTGCGACGGTGTCTCCTGTAATGCATTCCAGACATTGTAGTCACCAAAAGAGAAAATTAGGCAAGGATTGCAACGACCTTGCTCGCTTGTCATGCAAATATACTTTATGCCATGAAAAATACTAGTGTGTGATCAGCCCTGAAGCGGATTTGCTTGTCAGATGAGTGGACAAGATGGCATAAACAATGTGAGATACATCATTGTCATGCATAGTGTGCGCTTCAAAGCTAGAAGGCAAAAGCAACAAGACAGACTTGTACAGAACAAACAAGTGTGATGCACCACTCTCATTCAATACTGGGATCATGTATCCAAAAGCAGATGCAGCAGGACCCCCCCTGACTGATTGAACATATGATGCACTGGCCACGTCTGTCATAAACATGCTTTCAGCTACAAGATGGACACAAGCACCATATGCCTGAGACAAACTTGTGACCACCAAGTAGACGCATGCACTACTCTAACGATACTGTGTGCATGAGGCACAGCATACAGTACAGTACATCTTCATATATTCTTTGTCAGCATAATGCAACACAAGTGCATGCAATGTTAAATCCTGGTGACTAGAGACTGGTACAGACAGCACATTGGCTACTAAAGCATCATTGAAGCTCCCTTGGTCTTTGGGAAAGCAAAGTTGGTAAACTAGCCTTGCAGTCAAAAATCAAACTGCCTCGACCCTTGTGTCTGAAGGTGCTTGCTCATGGATGAGATTTGAGTATTTGCAGTATGAGGGCGTGTGACTAGTGTTGATATTATGATTATCATTATTATTATACTGATGGTGCTTATGTTGCTCAACTGTATCTCTTAATTTCTTCATCAGTCAACGTCATGGTGCCTGACGACTGGGTTTTCATACAATCTTTATATGGCTTGCTTGCATGTATAAAAATGCTTTTGAGCCCTGGATAATGTAATTCATGGGCAAAGCTGCCACACATCAGTTCACACCCTTGATGTGTGAGGCCAAGTTGGGATTTTTCGGATGACGTACAATTCTTACAAAGCCCCCCCGGCAAAGGTACAGAACATCTATTAAAAACTATGGGTCAGGCACCATTACAAGTCTACACAAGATGCAGGAAAAGCCTTCTGCTATGCACACACACAGCTGTATGCAGCTGCTACACCCTGTCGATTTTTGCAAATTACAGCACAGTCATCTGTAAGAGCCAGCAGCTATGCTCAGTCCGTTTTGCCCAGCGTTGCATAAGTTTAATCGTCTCAAACAAGCAAATCAGCAGATTATCTGTCAGGTTGTACAAATAATAGCAACAAGTGCAAGCATTAGCTATGCTCAATCCCCTTTGCACAGTTTTAGCTACATCCTAGATAGTCTGCAAAGACCTTTTTCATCTTGAACTAGACGAATCAGCAGACTACCTGTCCGCTCCTACAAACAATACAAAACCCAGGTGCAAGCATCACAGATTTGTAAGAGTCAGTCTATGTTGACATCAAAATACTGTCTAGCTCCTGTTGCCGCTGGGGGCTGGCAGCACACTGCTGTCGGTGGAAGCCAGTGAGACATTGCTGCCCTTGCCGCTGAGGAACCTTTGAGAGCAGGGAACATTTGAAAAGTTTGTTTGTCCAAAGTTCTTCTGGCTTCCTGGAGGTGGCAAAACAGAGTCAAATCAAAGCTTGAAGGGTGCAGTGAGCAAGGCAGCCTGTAGCTCAGCCACCTTAAGATTATATTGAGCCTCAAGTCCTGGCTCAAAGCAAACATCCTTGCTGTACTAGCATACCTACTCTCAACGCTCACCCTTTTGCTGCTGCAATGGAATGCCACTCCAGCCACCTTTGCAGATGCTGATGCACAAGGTGATCACAGCATGCAGAGGTGTAAAAGGCTCCTCGCCTTCACCACCTAACATTGACTCCAGCTGCCCGCAAACGTTCTTCTTCCTCGGCTGGTGTGCACCCCACCAGCAGGTACTCGATGTCATTCTTGAGCATCACAATGATGAACAGCCCACCCAGCACAACGGCCTGGGCAATGATGTTCTTGTAGGCAAGACTAGACAGGAACATCCCAATGAAGATGTTGGCAATGCCGAAGGCCAAGGCTGATCTACCTAGCGTCCAGTGTGACACATTCCAGACGCGCCTGAGCACATTGGTGGCGGGCGGCTTGATCAGGATGCCTGCCAGGACCTGTATTGAGAAGCAACTGGACATCACACTGACAGTAGCCACCACGGCCTTCAGGAACCCACATGCTCAACAAATGGCTAAACTGACTCGATCTTGCTTTGTTTTTGATATACATGCTACATCAAATACAGCAATGCAGGGTACGCCAAATACGAGTTTCTAGATGCACCTGCCTGTTGCCTGTGTGTACATAGATACACACATGGCACCAACATGCTGATGACCAGCGGACCGCATGTAACTGTCCATTGTTCTACATGGGACAGTCATACAACAAGAAGCAGTTTGACATGGGCCAATGTATACTTGCGATGTATTGCGTGGCGTTGCATGGTGCAAACATACACGTCAGCAAAGAGTTGGGGTCTCGCAGCAGTGTCTCAGGATGCATCCAGATTGTCCTGCCAGCAGCGCTAGGACAGTATGAACACCATGACGACAATAAAACACTCAACAGAGGTTGATCGCAGCACCAACCAAGCACTGCGTGTTGACAACACAGAGCAGATTGAGACCAATGCTTCTCCTTTCAACTGCCAATAGGTATGCGTGCGTATCATGTTTTGATTTGCAACAGGACGTCACAGACTGTTACCTTACAATGCAGAGGGCACTGTGCAAAGGAAACCTCGAAGCTGAGGTCAACAGTGTGAGTTACCCACACCTCGTGATGATAAGCGCTCAACCCTGGACCAAACATGTAGCTCACACTGACAAAGCAAATGGCGCTTGTGCAGATGGCAACGGTACCTGAACCAGTGCCATCACATTCACTGTGATCCCAATGATCTTGTGCTGCCACTTCAGGCCTCCCTCATTGGGATCAAGGTAGACCCCCACTGACAGCCCAGCAAGGCTGACCAGGAACCCCAGAATCTGTAGGGCTCTGTGCAGGTGGAACCACCAGGTGCCCATACCGCGCACTGTGCGAAAGCAGGCAATGACAACCCCAACAGGAATCAGGAAGCCCCAGGCAAGGCACATGAGCCATCCATGAACCTAAACAAGCACGCCAGTAACTGTTGAGTGTGCAGCAACAGACTTCTGATAGAGGATATATATCGTAATCATAATGACTGTAAAGCTGAGGGGAGTACCACACGTACAAATCAAAGGCAGATAAAGGGATACAGATCTGTTATGTGTGGAATTACTGGACATCAACATGTTGCAAGTCCGCCTGCTCACAGGCTTTACAATGTATAAGGCCTATCACTGCAGGAACTGCAGGACACCATGCCTGTCTTGACAGTTAAGGAAGCACTTTCATGGCGTCAGGCGTCACAACTTAAATGCGGAACCGAGTAACGCCACTGCATAACTGCAGACAATCACTGCTGAAGCTCACCAATTGGTGCTGACCCTGACCATATTGATATGTTGCAACTGAGACTCACATGTGTCAGCTGTTCTGTGTGTGGATCTGGCCCTGGCTCTGGCACTGCTGCATCAGCCTCCTGCAGCAGACCTCTGCCGAGGGGCCCGCGGTCGTCGCTAAAATGCTGCAGCAAGATGTCGACCTTCTGAATGTTGAAATTCGACCGCACAAAGATGCAGCGGTTCTTTGTCACTTCCGAGAAAGCAGCTCAGATGATACAGAGAGCCGCGCAAAGCAGGTCTCGAGAACGCTCAACCCCTTGCAACTCGCCTGAGTGTTGCCGGCGAACACGCAGGTGCACAGCCCGCCCACGAGCACACTTGCGGTGATGGTGCAATACACTGAAGTAAGCCTGTGGTTTGAACATTTCAGCATAACGCAACAGTCAGCAAGAACGTACAAAACGTGTGATCTGCCGCTCGCCTGCGATAGGTGAGCGACGTTGTCAACGCAAAATTAGTAAGATGCTCCAGGTGTCATCCCACGCGCCGAGTTTGAAAGTTGAGAGGGATACAGCACTTGTCATCAGTGCTGGCACCCTTCATCAGATGAAGGGGAAGGGGTCCACTTAGGCGACTGAAGCGCTCCGAGCTCGTCTCAACACGTAGGCCTGCACCTTTGGTCACGTTTTAGTCAGTGCTTGCATCGCAATGCAACTGACTTCGTCTTGGTCTTGGTGCGGCCCTCCTCTCGAGGCTGACTGAAACCCGTCGCAAGAAATTCTTCAGGCTCTTTGGGCGGTCTTTGGATTGGAGGTGTGTAGCGGTGCAACGCAAATTTCCTGGAGCTCGAATCGCTCATTTTCAGGTCAATCATCGTCAATCCAATTCGAGCGACTGGTCTAAATTGGCGAGCAGGAGCGCATTGGAGCTCGTCTAGATTCATAGTTCTGCACAAGTAGTCACGATTTTGTTCAGAGCTTGCGTCGTGACGCAGTCCGACTTTTTCTCAATCTTTGTATGACACTCATCGGGACTTGAAATACGATCTTGAAATACGACTGAAAATAGTCGCAACAGGTACTATAGCTTAAGGCGGACTGCATATTGCTTAGATGTTGTCTGCCCAACATCAGCTCACAGCAGAGCACTGTTGGAGCCTGCAGCCACAACAGGTCAAGAAAGCTTGGCGTAACAGCTCTATGGGCTGCTCTGCAACCGTGAAAAGCCATCTTGTGCTAGTGCTGTCAAGTAGAAGCAAGGCTGTGCATCCAGCTGTCCTTGCTGACTTCTGTTGGCTGAAGCAACACCAGTCACAGCAATGCCTGCAAGTTTGCTCTGGAACCATGACACTGTAGATTAGCAAATTTGTTCATTTCAATGCTTTATGGGTTGGCTATGTGTCCCTGTGGCGCCGTGTTAGCTGCTTCGTTGCGGCTGACAACTACAACTTGCTGTGCCTCCGTGACCTCAATCTCCTGCTCACCTCTAAATTTGTCCTTCTTTGTAACAAACAAAAACAACACCAAAAGTCCAATCAAGCCTAAGAAGACTCCACTGGTGACCGCCGTGCCCAAGGCACAACCCCCAACCCAGTGGTTGGGCACTGGCCCATCGGGGCCGTTATAATCTGCAGGGGTCTGAGAGAGGAAGTCTCCAATGGACGCCCCCAAAGGGCGTGTCAGAATGTAAGCAACCCAGAAACAAGCAATTGTGTTCACCTTTGTATATCTTGAAAAATACCATAGCAAGGCAACAACCAGAATTGCAGCAGCAAACAGCAAGACAGTATTCCCATAGCCCAACGCAGCCCCTTCTGAAATCCAGTCACCCACAGCTGTACCCAGCCCAAAGGTGAAGAGAATGACCAACCAGTAAAATGCTTCTCGCTGCCGTGTGTAGATGCTGTGAATCGCCAGTGTCCTCTCTGAGAGGTACCACAACCCAAAAGTGCAGGCCAATAAGATAAAGAACCCAAGGCTGGATGCCCACAGAGGGACATTGGATGCGTCTGTCATTGTGTCAGTCACAAGGGTGCCTGCTGTGCTGACGATAACAACCACAAGCCAGTAGAGCGGCGCCAAGTAAAATGTTAGGGCAAACTGAATGATCAGGAAAAATCCGAGGATGCCAAACATTATGCCCGTGGTTGTCTCAAGCCCTAGGCCCCCGGTGGTGACCAGAAGGTCCGCGAATGTCTCGCCCACGGTAGTGCATAGCACTTTAATGATCCAAAAATATAGCGTAACCTTCGGGACCTTCACACCAACCAGGACAGTCCAGAAGCTTGTTGCCTTGACGAGCATGTTGCCAGCCATTCCCATGCCTTTGTGGTCTGCAGACACAGCCGCAGGTGAGCAAGCTCAACTTGAACTCAAAACAGAAACAAGCTGACTGTTGTTTTGACATGGCATTTGTTTGTTAGTGTACTGTGACTTCGTTCCTACTCCAAGAGTGTGTAATAAAGTAGAGACTGCAAAGAAAAGCAGTCCTAAGTTCATGCGACAGGCTTCAAAGTCTGTGCTTGTGTCGACTGTTCTGGCTGTTCTGTGAAAACTCGGCCAAGAGCTGGGCACAAACACGAACAAGACACAGCCAAATTGTCTGCTGACTGGAGACGTACCAAACAAAATGAGGGGCCAGAGTCTCCGCACTTGCACTGGTGGCACTTCCCTCACTCGAACGTCGTAGGTAAGCGTCAACAACTACAAAGTACACAGTGAGACCGCAATCAGTACTGAAATCAAGTAGACAGCCACCTTCTATTGGGGATCGCATACAGGATGAAGGCACCTGCTCTCAAAACCTCTTGCTCGTGCTGAGCAGCCTCGCAAAGATCGTATCCTTCTCGTTGTAGGACTGCAGGCCAAAGCTTGTGCATGCGACAGGCAGTGCTCACCTTGTTCAGCGAACAGTGGTGTCACTAGAGGAGCCTGACATCGAGCCTGTTGCACGCGGTGAGCCCACACGCGCTTCCCACACGCGACACGTTTATAATTCCAAAATGTTTCAATGCATATTTGCGCGCTCGCGTGCCCTACCTGAGGCAAAGGCGCATGAGTGAGGAAAAATTGGGGGGTCAATTTAGCCGCACTACCCTCAGCGCTTGCATCGCGATGCAGCCTGATTGTTCTTGGTCTTGAGTCCGACCCTTATCTCACTGAGGTACGACTGAAAACCGTCGCACAAGTGGACTGCATGTAACGCTTTGTGCATAATGCAGAAGGAAGTAAATTCCGCCATTAGCTCAAGCATCAGTGTTGCAGACAGCAGAGCATTCTGCAGTCACAATAGGTCGCAAAGCTTGGTGTAACAGCTCTGTAGGCTGCAAAAGTGAAAAGCCATCTTGGAGTGCTGTCAACTCCAAGCAAACCTGTGCACACACTTGCTCTTGCTGAGATCTGATGGCTGAAGCAACACCAGCTACAGCTGTGCCTAACGCAAGGTTGTCAGGTAGCAAACGCAAGAAGGTTCCAGGTAGCAGCAGCCACAGTTGGGATTCATACTTGCACAAAGTTCTGCAAGACAATCATCCAGATCTGAAGATCACCAAGGAAGCTATGCAGGTGTGGGCTGAAGCCCTTGATGCCTGGTTACACCAGCTTGCCCAGGAGATAGTGCAAGAGCATACTTCACAGGCTCTGACTCCAGCAAATGTTCAAGCATCCCTACAGCTCTTGCTGGCAAAAGGTGACACATCTGTGGCTCACTCAGCACTTACAGAATCTGTTGCCAAGCACCCCAACACAGGCCCTTGATCGTTGTACATGCTATTCACCGGCACTTGCATATGCATGCTGCTTGTTTGACTGTAGACAGCTGCCTCTCGCAGTTCCCCGTGTTAATACTGCTGTTGTCTGAGATTCAGGCAAGAGCACCCTTATGTATTGCTATGACGATTGGCTACTGCTTGCATGCTGCACTGTACAGCCATTAGTCGCTCACACGGCCAGGTGAGTGACATACGGGATTCACAAGTTGCACATCAAACAAGAAACAGCAAGTGTCAAGCAGCAAGAGTGGACAACACATGTCAGGCAGCATTTGAATGTTTGGTCTTCTCTGAACATCAATTGCACACAGCAGGCTCCTAGGTTGAACCGGCAGGTGCTGTTAATTCACTCAAGGCAATGACATTGCTGGTAGGCCGCCTGCCGTCACAAGGGGGTGTGTGTCGTTGTTCTCATAAGCAGACGGGTCTTAACTAGGCACCCTCACTCAAGTACTCTTTGCATTAATGCATTGATTGGGCTCAATATTTGATGTGGTTAACTACAAAGATACTGCGTTGAGATAGCAGTCAGTCCATCATAGTCCAATAACTTGGGTGAAGCAGTCCTGGTGCATGACTAGCAGCATCAGTAGCAAAATTGGTCCAGCTTGATGGGGTCCCAGCCTGTCACAAAAAATCCAATCTGTGATACGTAGTTCTCTAAGGACAAGTATTTGTAGAAAATGGAATATTTGTGACAGCCCAGACATTGACATTTTGAAATCTTAGTTGTGCACCGTCAACCAAGATTTGAAACACTTGAAACACCTCGCTGATGAGGTCCCGGCCTGTCACAAAAACTCCAGTCAGTGATACATAAATCTCTTAGGAGCAGTATTGGCAGAAAATGGACTATTTGTGACAGTCGAAACATTGACCGGTTGGCAAACGGATCCCCCCTTTTGTAACAAGTACACTCAAGTGTGTTGTATTACTTGCACCTGTTTCTGTTGCTTCCCTAGACCAAATCAGGGTGCTTGCCTGAAATCCATCTATAAGCATCTTGCATTTGTGTGCTGTGACACATGTCCGCTGCTAAGTTCTCTCTGGCTGCTATTGTAAGCTTGTTCCAGTCCATTGCATTCAGGTAGCTATGTCTCAACAACGTCAAGGTTAGCGGTCTGCCAAACAGCTTTTGTAGCACAGAACAGCACCACTTGCTGAAGTTCTTTGCTGTGTATGGTGAGCCGGACATGGTAGTGAAAAGCCATTCAGCTTTTCGGCTCAGCCTGCAAAGATGTCCACAACTCCTGAGTCAGGCTCATTGGTAGTGTTCTCCGCCAGATCCCGGCAGAGTTTGCAGTTTTGAACTCTCTCAGCACTAGAATGGCAGGCTTCTTCTTGTCTGCTGGCAAGCACAAAAAGTTGTTCTCCTTCACTGTATCCACGTCATCCTGTGATATGGTGGCTGCAGATGCAGGGCACTGTAGGAGGGCCACCCGGTTGAGATCGCAGCGCAGTGGCGGAATCATGGTATAAAAGGCTAGTAGGAGGCGTTGACGTGATCCCTTGGCTAGAATGGTACGCACCTTGATCACCTCTTTGAAGTCAACATAGCCCCGTTGTTGTCGGGCAGAAGGCTCATTTGCTTTTAGACGTGCCTGCTGCTGAGCTTCAAGCTCTTTGGAAGCCCGTAGCCATATTGCTAGGGCTTGCCGGTGCTGCTGCTTCATGGCAGGCATTCGTCTGAGAGCTGCCAAAACTGCTGTGACCACATTCTTCTGCGTGGCAACTTCCGGGTATTGCTTTTTGATCCATGGAATGATTGTCATGGGTTGCATGGCCAGCTCACTTATTGGTTGCCCTAGCTTGGCTGACATGG
>JAABUP010011124.1_pt1 | contig 10354 bp, 8 predicted proteins | sample 5559201 | NCBI WGS metagenome assembly JAABUP01 (sample SAMN10711887, study PRJNA513373) | rock metagenome | isolation source: Antarctica rocks | place: Antarctica | reverse complement strand
CTCAAAGGAAATGGGTGCAGTTGGCAACTTATGGGTATGTTGCTTTCAGTGGGGTCAGCCGGAGACAGTTGGTTGCATAAACCAGTAGCTCACTGATTCCATCCACTTCCCTTAGACTTTTTGTTTGGTTACAAACTTTGCTGATTTGACTCAGGTCACATCCAGTACTATTTTGTATCGAGTCAGCAAGCTCTGCAAATTAGGTCCTGGCTCTCTGAATCAGGTCATGGCGGGCAAAATTGAGCGCTGGATAGAGATTGCAGGCTCTTGCTGACTCACATTGTGTGGGAAAAGACAAACTTTTATGACTTCGCTTAAATTGTTGCTTAAAGTACAGAAGTACATGCACCAGACTTGCACGAAAGAGATATCAGCATCCGGCCTTGCATGCCTGGGCTGTACAATACAAGTGCAATGGTGAACATCAATCTGACCAAATTTGACGTCCAGAGACAGCCTGATCTGCACTTGGCCTACATTACCGACCTACTGTATGAGCTCTTTACTTTTGGTCAGATAAGAGAAACTGTCAGTCTTCTGACGTCACAGTATGTGATAGCGCAACGACCAGCACCACATACATCAGGAATGCCCATTTGGCCATGCTGTCTCTTCCACTAGCTTCCTGTACTCTTCTTCAGATTTGAGAAGAAGAGTACAGGAAGCTAGTGGAAGAGACAGCATGGCCAAATGAGCGTTCCTGATGTATGTGGTGCTGGCACGAGATCAATATGATATTCTTCCCTAGTCTGCCATTCAGGAAGCGTTGCAAAACACATTGTCTGCGATAAGAAGAGTCAACAGCGATACTGACAGCTACAATACTGTCGACCATGGTTGGCCAAGTAGCACAGTTGGACAGCCAAAACATTCGGTCATGTGGTGCAGTTGCAATGCAGTGATGTCCATGTTGATCTGCATGAGGAATTTGATACAGTTGAGCTATCTGGCCAAGAATGAGGGACTCTACGTCATGCAGTGTTGAGTCATCTCATGTTGGCTAATGCCGCATTATAACTGCACGGCTTTCTAGCGTGGAGTTGACTGGCAAGACAGGGGGAACTCTTTTTTGGAGAGTCCCTTCTGTCTTGCTGAAAGTCCCTGCTAAAACAACTCAACCGAGTGACCTGTTCCTGTGCACACCATGCAAAGCCGACGCTCACCCGGACAGCGGTAGCTTTAGACGCTACAACATTCGCTATCAAGAATTTGGCCGTATGAATGTGCGGCGTGCTGCACACTGTGCGTCACGGGTCCGACCAGATCTGTCACTTGTCACTTGAAGCAACCGATCAGGCTCAAATGCAAAGCCACACGAACCCACAAGGCACCCAAATGACAAGCCCTTTTTACGGCTTTTACGCAAGCTGAAAGTGAGTCCCTGCTGAATCGTCAACAGCTGGACAAGAACCAAGTAGAAACAGGTGCGCACTGATCAGGGTACGAGGTCACTGTTCTCAATCGCACCAGGCTTCACGTACCTGTGGCTTGCAGACACACAAATGGCTGCTGCTGGCTGTCAATCTTGACAGGTTTGTCGTGAGCCTTAGAGATTCAGTAGACCCCTGTGCTTTTGTTGCAAGCAAAGCACCTGCTTGCTGTTTACATCATGCCTGACATGTTTGACTGCTGCAGGTACTGTCCTAGCACATCAGCAGCTATAAGTGTGAATGGCACCAGTGGCTGCTCGCTTTACTTCTTAGGACGATTTTATGACAACTTGTCATCCAAGAGGAGAGGTGTGTCCTCCCTGGGCTTTCCCAAGCCTAAGCTGAACCTGGGCCTTGATGATGTGGTAAGCCTTTCAATCATCGCCTGTCAACTCAGACCTCCTGCTTGAACAATGCGTTGTGATGTCATTTGACTTTGGGTCACCTAGCAGTGGATGTCACAGAGGCAGTCATCGCTGTCACTGAACATTGCTAACAAGCATTTTGTCAGCAAGTTTCTGAGTCATCAACAAATTGTGGCGCTGAAGACTACTGAGGGTTTTCCATGTCCTGCACAGAAAGCAGGATCTTGCATGAAATAGTGTCAGTACATGCATTTCATTCAGTGTGGTAAGTGCTTTATTGCGGGCATTGCAAAGCCCATTGCTTTTTGTCCCTCAGCAAAGTCAACCCCACCAGTCAAGTCATGCAGCAGTGTGTCACGTGTAGAGAACACTAGCAGTCAACAATTCATTTCTTGACTCGCTGCAACCCAACTGCTTGCCAGCCACAAATAGGAGACAGGGTGAAGAAAGGAAGCAACGTGCTCTTGAGACAAAACAAAACATTATGCAGTCGTAATGTTGGTGCCTCGCAGGACTTTGTTTACCAGATTGGCAACCCCTCCGTGACAACTGTCAAGACAAATGGGCTGTACTATGAGCCTGGCGAGAAGAGTTACATGCGTGAGACCATCGCCTACCAAGTCCTGGGGTAAGATCACATGGACCATGATATTATGCTTCTCCTGTTTTACACCCATGCCCACACCTCAATACATAGCATCACTGTATTGTTGAGGGCAATCGATTAGTATCATGTGACAGCTACGCTGTTGCTGTGTGTTTTGCACATGCATGGCATGTTTACCACACAGCCTGCTTGACGCACCAGTGGTTGATAGGTAGTCTGCTTGACAGCCAGACGTGGAGTGTACTATGGTACATGCAGGCAGGCTGGGGTGCCCTACAGTGTGGACTTCCACATAGTCATAAGGCTGAATGGGCAGTATTTTGGCCTGTTCACGTTTGTTGAAGACACAGATGACCAGTTCCTCATGGTCAGTGTCTTGCTACAGCAACAACAGGGGCAGCATGCTTGCGCCCCTGCCCTGCCCTGCCCTGCCCTGCCCTGCCCTGCCCTGCCCTGCCCTGCCCTGCCCTGCCCAGCATGCTTAGTCAAGCTGTCTTGTCCTGCCCAATGTCAATGTATGCAAACTTGCCATTGCCTGCGAGGTCGTGTGTCCTCGCATGTCAACTTCCAGCGTCTCTTGATGTAGAAGTACATTGCTTGATGCAATGGGAGACTGTCTAGATGTATGTGTGGTAGCGCAGCTGCAGCGCTTGCTGATGTGTCGCAGTCCAGGAGTCATGTCATTCAGTCCAGGGATAACATGATCATGCAGAAAGATCAGGCGCTGAGGGTTGCTTTGTTCAAAGCTCGGAGATGCTCCTAGCTTTGAACAAAGCAACCCTCAGCGCCTGATCTTCCTGCAGCAAAGTGGTTCCAGATTTATGGTTTCAGAAGCGTCATGCCACGACACAGGCTGCTCAGAAACTTGGCTTCATGTCAGAATTGACTTGTGCCTTCAGCTGCCTCCTATACCACTCTCACCTGCTTTAGGAACTCAAGCAAGCTTCCTGTAACCTGCATTGGCGCCTCACAAAGCTTTCTCAGCCTCTTCTGTGATGCAGAGGAACGGGCTCAGCACAGATGGGCCCATGGTGAAAGCCCTGGACGGCGTCTATGCAAACTTGCGCTGGGATATCGGGGTCTCAAGCTACCCTTTCTACTGGGAAACCCTCAACCACAAGGACGCTGCCACAGCCACATACCAACTGCTGTCCAACTTTGCTGTGGGAGTTGCAGGTGGTGGCGGTATCTCCAGAGCTGACTACATCTATGACAATGTGAACCTACCGGAGGTGAGCGTAGCCTTTGATAATATGGTACAGTCACACCGGGATATAACCACAGATTTGGGTACCGGAAATTTTAAAATGTATGCTTATAGCAAGTTGTGGAGCGCAACTTCTAAATGTCTGGGGAGCACTGCTTTGTAGACATGGTCGTAGGGTTGTCTGAGACCACTATCAATGCCTGAGGCACTGCAGCTTCTGACCTCATCCCCTACAAGCCCCCCTCCTCATCCCTCCCTGGTCAAAGGCTCCATCCTTCATGCCATTTTCTTCTCCCCACACATCACCCCACTGCATCACAGGACAACCAACCTTCAAGTTTTGCTGAAGAGATCACAAAGTTGTCATCTCTCTAGCACAACTCGTGGGTTGATTTTCCTGTGATGTGGTGGGGTGGTTTAAGCCACCCCTTCACACGTCAGGACCCCTGATCTTCATCCTTGCATTGGGGCATGTGCCAATCCCCATTCTCCTATGCCTGTTCCAACCATGTGCCTCTGTCTTTTAGTACCGCATCTGGCTGGAATCAGATGCAGCTGGAAGTTGTTTGATCACGTGTAGCTGTGATGCAGTTCATTGAGAACATGGCGGTGCAAACCCTGCTTCTCAACCAAGACAGATGCACCAAGAACTACAACATGTACTACGACAAGACAGGCACCCAGGAATGGCAGATGCTGCCTTGGGATTTGGAAGAGTCCCTGGGAATCAGCAGTGGACTGGGGGGCCAACCTGCCCCTGATTACTGTATTTTGGAGTGTCAGCAGTGGAACAGCCCTCTCTACTGTGACTGGAACCACACACAGGCAAGTGCAATTTTCCATCATTCGATGAACAACCTTTTCCTGTTTTTAGGACTCATCAGGGGAGTCAAAGGACAGTAAACGCAGAAGTGCTGACTTCGAATGAAAGAAGTGTTGCATGCCATCCCTGCCGCAACCTGTGCTTATGTGCAGCTGTACAAGCTTATTACTGTTTTATAGTCGCTGCATGTCGCTGTGGTCAGCATCCCATAAATGACATGTCTTATTTCAGCAAACTGATTGGCATCATGTAGAAATTGGGCATGGTCAATGTTGAGAAGATGGGTGTCCAAATCCTCAGAATTGAACATGCTCAACCTGTACATGACGCTCATCATTTTACTGACATAAGACACATGCAAGAAACCCCTGGAACTTGTTCAGCATGTGCTTTGCTGTGGTTTTCCCCCAGATGTTGTGCCACATGACTTTTGATGTTGTGAGCATTTGCTTGGCATGGTCTCACAGGGAATCTGTAAAGCAATTAAGCCTTGATCCATTTCCCATTCTGCAGGACATCAGCAATGTCTCACCCTGGTCTCAAATCACCGCCCAGTTCAACCTCTTCAACTCAGGATCATCCAACTCTTCCACGCCGTCAGCATCCACAGCAGGCAGGCGCCTGCTGCAGAAGCCAGACCACTTGGCTCAGGCAGCAGCCATGCAAGCAGCTGAGGACGGATATCAGTCATCAGCTGGCCGGTCTCTGCTGCAGACTGTGAACAGCTCCTACCCAGACTTTGAGGCAGCAGACACCACCACAAGCGACCTGACTAAAGAAGGTAAAGGCCACGAAGCTGACCAGAATGTGTCTGAGTGCATCATGCAGCTTGTGATGTTGTTTGTCATGATCATTTGTGCAAGAGCAGTTGCGTGACTTTGTGAGCCACAGGCAACTTGTGCGTCAAGTCTTGCACTACACCAACAGAAGTGCATGCATTCACTCCTCCTGTCTCACATTCATGTCTGCATCTGCAGTTTCACACAGACCAATGAGCATGTACCCATGTACTCTGTGTGTGCTTGTCTTTAATGTGCTTGTCTGATAAATGTTAAACCTGCCTTGCAGGTGCAACCCCAACTGGGCCAGAGAGCACCTTCAACTACCTCATTGATGCCCTGCTGGCTGTTCCTGACCTGCGCAGCATGTACTTACGCCGCCTGCGCTCCATCATGGATGAGTACACCAATGGCAAGCTTGCAGGGGTGAGCCTCTTTCACTCCATTCGTTCATTTGTTTGTTTGTTCGTCATGCTTTTATTCATTCATCTCCCTATTTTCCTTTGTTCACTTGCTCGCTTGCTCACTCTTTCCTTGCTTCCTTCGCATGCTCGCTCACTCACTCACTCACTCACTCACTCACTCACTCACCCACCCACCCACCCACCCACCCACTCACCCACCCACCCACCCACTCACTCACTCACTCACTCACTCACTCACTCACTCAGTGTCTTCTACCACTAGATCAAATGTATCCCAGTCCTGAGTAGCTGCCTGCACTAGGTCCTGTTTTAGCAGTCAACACACCAACAACAATGAATGCATTCTCACACAGCTTGATGCAGACTGTAACATGACCACCTGCTTGAGCTTGTCAAAATCATCATTTCCACACAGGGTTGCCTTACCTAGACAATGCAGCAGGGTTGAGGCCCTGACAAGCTCTGTTTCCAGCTTCAGAATGCTTTTCAATGATGCTTTGATTGCTGTTGCAGCTCATCACCACGTTGTACAACAACATCAAGACTGAGGCTGAGAAGGACAACGCCAAGTGGGGCATCAATGACATCACAAGGGGCTACACGTAAGCTCCAATGCGCTCTCAACCCAAGTTGGCTGCACCAGACTGCAGGCCTTGCTTCTTCTGGCCCACACTGATGTCTTCACAACATCTCACAACTGCAGTCCAAGCATTGATGGCAATGAGGTTTGTCATGAGATGGGTGTGTAAGGCATGGCCATGAATATTCACATCAGCCTAGGCTGGGCTGATGAGAAGACTTGTGACCATGCCTTACACACCCAAATCCAGACAAAAGTCATTGCCACTTTAACGAAACCGGTGGTGCAGAGTGGATTTAGAGTCCTGTTTGTGCGCAAAAGTTCATGTTGAGTCTTGTCAGCTTTGTGTTTGCAAGTGCCAGCTCCATCACTGCTAGCAGGTTTGGCTTGAGAGCATTTGATGATGAGCTGAATCATCAGGTGTGCTGAGGTCCAACCAGTCAAACATGCACCGATTGATGCGGTTGTCAATGGTTGCAAAGTCATCGTGTCTGCCAGGTCTGCAGACAGACCAGCTTGGTCATTTCTCTTCTTCGGCTTCCAAATTTCTGCACAATGTAGACATGCCTGCTTAGTCCCCATGCTTTGTTGACTTTGGATAGAAAATAGAGACAGGCATTTCTCAGGTGATGTTGATGTATCCCACAGAGGTCATGATGGGGACAAAAATGACGCATACCACCTGTCTGGTGTTACAACATGCACTGCATAGGTTTAAAGAAAAGCAGGAAATGCACTTTGTTTGTTTGCAATGCAGGCAGCTGATTCAGGACCAGCTACCAGAGCGCAAGGGCCAGCTGTACAGCACCTACGGTCCCGGAGGTGCCATTCCTCTCATCCCAGAGGCTCAGTCGGGATCCCCACCACTGTCCATTCAGACACTAGACACCTCTGATGGATCAGGCCAGTACGTCCAGATCTTCAACGGCAATTCTGTGGCTGTGGATGTGTCAGGCTACAAGCTTCAGGGCTCCACAAGCATGACCTTGCAACCAGGTCAGTATGACACTCTTTACAAATGCTGCTCATCAGTGCTGAAACAGGCAGAAACTTTCTTGTTGACCATGCAAGATGACTGTGACCAGCTTGCAATCTGAGTCAGATCCTGCTGTATAGCTGTGTTGGCATATGTAGATGCCTGGTAAGCATTTACTGACTTTGTTGTGTGCTGTGTTTTCAGGTACAGTCATTGCAGCTGGCCAAAGCTTGTACTTGTCCCCAAATGTAGTTGCCTTTAGGGCCCGTAGCAGCAGCCCCACAGGCAAGCAGGGCCTGCAGGTGCAAGGAGCCTACAGCCCTAGCCTCAGCAGTGGTGCAAATGTGCAGCTGACAGATGCTAGCGGCAATGTGTTGGACTCCAAAAGTGGCTGATCAGTTTTGCCAGAGGTGTCAGACAGCACAGACAGTTATTGGCCATAGCTTAATTATGAAACGCCATGGCAAATTTGCCATTGCGGCTCATATATATGCAGGCAATATTGTGGCATTCTTCTGCATGCGTGGCTGCAACTGAATGACACACTCGCTCCATCTCCTTTACAAATGTAATGAATACACTTCGATTCACATGTGCCATGTCAGTTTGAATGAAGATGGGTCAGAGTGTGCCACGAGCTAGCTATACTGCCAAACGGCAGCCGAGTGAATGTTGGCACAGCTGAAACTCAGCAGTATGCAAACGTTGTCCTGTTTCAAAGTTGCTGCCACCTGGCAATGTTCATACCAGATGCATCTCGTGCATGCCATGTTTGTCTTTCATCGTTCCTGTTCATCATTACACAAGTCGAGAGAGAGAGAGGGGTTCATAATGGTTGCCCAGCCTACAAGGCAGGACACACTGCTAATTTGTGTCTACCGATTCCAGAAGTCTGATTGATGCATGAAGAGGAAGAGCTTCCATGAAAGAGGAAGAGGAATTATTTCCGTAACGCTTGCCGCACTAGACGTGTGCAATTCCATTGGGTTTGCGTGCGCAGGTCAAGCAATACGCAACTTGATAGCGGATTGTTGAGCGCAAAATAGTACCAGACGTCTCGGGTATCTTGTATGCACTGAATCGTGAGATTGTCACAGTACATACCGCAGATCGCAAGATTACAGCCTGCTCTCGCAGAGACTAAATGCAGTCCCTGCTCGGATTTCAAAACACTGTGTACCAGAGCTGTTAAAAAAGCTGCACCTGGCTACATAGGCCTCCGAGGCCGACATGGCAAAGTGCAGCTGGCGTGGCGAGAGCGACGTCGACAGGTCAGCTGCATTCGCACCCTCGGTTGTTTACTCTAACACCCGTTTCGAGTTATGTAGCATGCTGTAGTGTCCCGCAGGGAGCACTGAGGTGCACACTATTGGCAGCGCTGAGGTGCATACTATTGCAGCGCTGACCAGAATGACAGTCAGACGGCATGCTGATCTTCACACCCTAGGGCCATCACATGTTCCCAAAGCTGACAGGTCTCTGCAAAGGCCTTTGCAGAGACCTGAGAGCTTTGGGAACATGTGCTGGATCTCGCACTCTGCCAACCTCGTCATGCTCTGCGTCACATCAACTCTGGGCGCAGTGATGCACAACAAATTGCTCCCTCTGACCTGAAGGTGGTCTTAGAGTTTGAGACATCAGCTTGCACCAGGTGAGCCCAGCAGGCTGTGACACTGCACAGATCAACTGTGTGCAAATCCATGTGTACCCAACAACATAGTGCGCAGACTCCTAGGTTTTGCTGAACTGTTTGAAGGAAGGCGCAAAGCTGACATACTTTTTGTCGTTGTGCAGTCCATAAAAAGCAGAGCCACTTAGCATCATATCTTGGCCTTCAGGCACGATACATCTTCCATTCCATCATTCAAGCAGTGGAAGTGAGCTGTATGGCTGGAGTGCTTTGCTGGTCATTGCTCAAGCCAGGCAACACCCATCAGCACTGCTGAAGCAGGCATGACCTTTTACAACATGCAACACAGCAGCAGCAACAACACAGCAGGGTTTGTACAGCTGCGCTAGACGTGATTGATGTGCCATTCTCACCACACCATCTGCAGCCAGCATACCCGCCATCAGCCATCACCACAACCGTCACCATAGCTGTCAGGCTAGCTATTGCCATTGGTGCCTTCAATTGAAGCTCTTGGGTTTCTGCTGGCTCAAGACCCACACCAGCACAATTGCGCCATCAGCTGCATCTTCTGCTGCTGGAGCTTGATCGCCCTGGTGAGCTTGCGAGCACAGCTGCACCACCAGCTGCATATTGGTTTGGCAAGCTAACACTGCTATGATACATCTTGCAGGCACAGCTTGCTACCACGCTTACCAAGGGTCACAAGTTACTATACAGCGCAAGGCTGAAGAGACCCAGCAAAGTTAGCCTTTGGGGGCTGGAAGAACTGTAGGTCAGAGCCATTCTCGTGACTGCAAGTTGCTGCAGGCAGTGATGCCATCTTGATCCTGTTGAGTGTCATGCAAGTGGGTCCTCTTGTGTAAGTACCCAATTGGATGAAGGTGCAGAATCATGTTCTGCCTGCAAGCTGTATGGTGGTGAGGATGACATGTCCTGCACACAAGTTGTTAGCTTGTTGCCTTACTGCAATCATTGGTCCTGTAGCCAGACTTGTGTCATAGGTAACACAGTGGCCAATACATTTGTCGTTGACTATCAGTGTGCGGTAAAATTCTTCTTCAGGTACCCAATGATTTCGCGTAACAGCAAAGCGGCGTTTTTTTGTAGTGCCTAACAGATGTCATCATCAATTTTGGCAATGTCATTATATTCATCAAGCATTTGCACAATGGTTGCTTTATGTAATTGTGCAAGGAACTTCCTGCCAATGGCACGCACCACAAGAATGCATTGTCAAGCAGTGTACAGCTTCACCTGATGCGCATGCTTGGAATGACAACCAGATGCAGTTGCTGTATCAGCTGTGAAGCCAGACCTAAAACGCTAGCGCTGCTACACCCTTGGTCATGCAAAAGGCTGAACATGGAAATATTTTCGTCTCCAATGAGTCCAATTGCCCTGATGGCAAAGGGTTTTGACGTATGCTGCAGGTCATTGTCCCAGGGGGCCCAGCTGCATTTGCTTGACATCACTTGCGGAATATGTCTCAGCCAAGGAGTGGGGGGAGGGGGGGGGGGGGGGCTGCAGAC
>JAABUP010011122.1_pt1 | contig 10355 bp, 10 predicted proteins | sample 5559201 | NCBI WGS metagenome assembly JAABUP01 (sample SAMN10711887, study PRJNA513373) | rock metagenome | isolation source: Antarctica rocks | place: Antarctica | reverse complement strand
TGCAAGGCAGCCTGCATACCACTAAAGTGTGTCACAGAACTGTCAGTCCAGTCTCACTTGAAACGATATGGTCCAAGTTCTTTGAGGCACAGGTGCTTGCAGCATAACAAGCTCTCTGCAGAGTAGCTAACCGCTTTTTCAATGTGTCAGCATGCAACAGATTTAAAAGGTCAGAAAGATAGATTGACAGAACGCGAGGTTTATCCAGCACTGACGGTCTGCAGAGCTGCCTGCACGGCACAAGGGCGCTGTTGCATGCTTCACAGCCACTGGTGGTGAAGGGGACAGGCAGATATGATTGCACCCAGCTGAGAGCTGTCGGCACCAACCAGACTTTGCCACAAGCTGCATCACTTTGTCACCATTGCACCCACCAAACCAGTGATAAAGGTAACGAGGTGACAGATGTTGCAAGTATACCCTGGTTGGTGCCGTCCAGCATCAAGTTGACAGTGTGTAGCTACTTGTGATCACATTGGCCTTGTCTTGACAACAGTACTGTACAATGTGAGGAGTGGTGCTGGGCATGCATTACTGCTGGTAGCAGGAAGCATTTGTGCATGCATCAGTTTCGTGGCTGTACATTTCCTTGCAGCTGGTCCTGTCAGGCTTGTTTCCTACTGGTATACCAGTATGAAATACAAAGATGCAGCAGCTTGGAGATGCATGCTACATCTAGGATGCAACAACGCCTGACATTATCACATCCATTTGAGCAGACAGCTATGTAACGACAATGTATTATAGTATGTCACATGCATTTGCTGAGCCATCTACAATATCTAGTTGCAGTCTGCTAGACCACTCTTGCCATGCTCAGCAGGCAACTGACACCTGAAACCTGATTCTGCAGAGTGCTGCGTATTAACCTGCTGTACTGTGTACACCTACACACGTGTGCATTGCCTGCTGAACAGACCCCTTGAATGCAAGCCGCAGTTGACCTGTCAAGACTCAACTCGGCAGGGTGTCACAGATTCACCTGCTTCACACTCTCCTCTGAGTCAGGCAGCAGTGGCAACAGCTCTGCTGTGTGCAGGTTGTCCCAGAGGCCATCAGTAGCAGCAACAATCACATCTCCAGAAGCCAGCTGTAGCTCATACTCTGAGGCGTCCTCGGGTCTATCTGTGTCCTCTGTGAAGTCTGGGCAGGATGCAAACTGATAAGGGCAGTCGAAGAAGTGCTGGAGTGGCTTGCTTTGAAACAGGAGCGCTCCTTTGCGGAAAACAGCAAAGCCGCTGTCACCCTGCAAAGACACATGTCATGTTGAGTTGTGTGTAGAAGCTTCTGAGAAGCATGTACGCTGAGCATGGGGACTGCAGATCCCAGCAGAAAAGAAAAGAAAAAGAAAAGAAAAGACTACGCCTTCTGGCGTCAATGTAATGAGAAGCCAACTATTATACCGGGCTGCCTAGGGATTATGAGGTGTTAAGGTTGTTTCAGCGCGCCTGCAGATCCAGCACATGTGATGCACTACAGCAACATGCCAAGGCTGGAAGTACGACAATGCTGTTAACAGTCAGATTCGACATTGGGCAAGTAGGGTCTCATTAGGAGGGATGTTAGCTGGGCAAGGCCCAGAGCTGATGTGGCCTTAAAGCTGGATGCAACCCTGACTGTGCAAAGCCCACGCTGTCTTGTTTACTGCAAGCTTGATGTACTGTGGGGAATGCTGACACTGATGGCAATGCATACCAGCATCACTTGATTGTGTCAAGATGTTTGGCAAGCAAAAAGGGGATATGTCATGCATTGTCTGCAGCAAAACAGATAGCAGTTGTGTGCTAGGAAGGCCCTCACCAGATTTGATGCCGTGAGAGTGTCTGAGCCCTCTCTGAGGTGCAATACCAGAGCAGTTGAGGAGCCTGGCTGCTTAGTAGCTTTGTGAGCCGCTGCTAAAGCACTCTGAGGGCTACAGTTGGCAGCTGACGAGGCGCTCGCTTGACTGCTTTGCGGTGCATGGGTGTCATTGCTGGCTATGGTGGAAGGGGGCTTGCTGTTGCTGGCAGAGGGCTGTTGCAATTCAGAGCTGCCGTCGGCAGCTGTACGTGTGCTGGCTTGTTCAGTACCGTTTGTGCTCTGCGCACTCCCAAACGGGGATGCTGCGTCTGGTGTAGGACTGGCTTGTCCGTCTGTAGGCTGTGTGTCGCCAGAGGAGGAGGTGCCAGACTGAGATGGAGGCGTTGCTAAAGTGGCTTCTTCAAAATGAGCTTTAGCTTCCCGCATCAGTGTTTTCGAGTACTCTGCACAGGAAACCAGCATGAGCAGAACTACTCTACATCAGACCCAGCAGACTTTGGTGGTGACCAAGGCAAGTTACAAAGGCAAAGCGCCAACGTTGTGGTGCCATGCTACTATAGTGATTTCCTGAGAAATGCATTTCAGCCTTCATTAAGCTGTGATGCTGAGATGGAAGGAAAAATCAAACCTGCAGGATTGATGCCGCTCTTGACCCATCCTCCTACTCCATCAGCTACGCCAAAAGCAGTGCTTCTTTCCTGACTGATAAAGAAAGCATCTTCGCCACCATACGAAGCCTGTACAAAATTGCATTTCCATGACAACAGATACACGACATGTAATACGATCAAATGCAGTGTCACTACGCGCCTTTGCCGGATGAGGGATCTCATGAGCGGCAACAGCTAGGCGTAAACCGGCCAGCGGAGGATCTTGCACTTGCAAGTCTTCCGAAGCCTGAGATGCTTTGACATGCCCTGCCCCATACACACGTTTGATCTTCAAAAGTGTTACTGGCTGCAAATGGCGCCCTCGCATCTCAACAAAGCACTGCGGACCTGTAGCTTGCAATCTTGTGGAGCTTGACCGAGCGGTCAGGCAGACACAGAGCCTGGGCTGATTGCACACGGCCGTGAATCGGCAGGGTCTCATCGTGACATGATGTGTGCCACCGAGAACGCTGGGCATTGACGCCTCGAGTACGTTCTCGCTACACCTCAAATAGGTCTTGCCACAAATGCCAGGAAGTGACCGGAGTTCACGTACGAATATTGGACGCTAGGTGGTGAGACGATGCCTCAGAACGGAGTCAGTGTCGACCGCTTAGTACTGCTGGTCTGTGAAGCACGCCTGTCTCACGCAGCAAACAGTGTCAAGACCAGATCAGTTCATGCTTCGACTGTGACTAATTGAGGCAACACGAACAAAAACCTGTGCAAGAAATTCTAAGGAGGAAAGGCGTTCGGCAGCGATGTGAGAAAAGCTCGATGCTGACTCACCCGATTACCAGCACGCCCGCTGTGTTTGTGACTATTGTGAAGCCAGGCCCGCGTTGACACCAAACTTTACGGGAAGTCTGCATTTAACTAATTCTCGGCTGTCAGCCGACGGTATTTCAATCTGCTCGGGGCAGTAATAAGCCCACGCGTTAGCATCTGGGGCGTGTGTTGTCGGTCTATGGTCAAAGTCATCGCTGAGTTCAGGTACGCACTGTACCAGATCTGTTGTCAGGTGTCTACCCTCCAGTACCAATCTCACACTAGACACCTGGTCTCTCCTCCAGTGGCGGACTTGAGATCTTGTTCGGGAATCAAAGCAGCATAGTTGTGGAGGTGGCCCCTAAGCAACCACCTGAGGTATTGATGACATTTGCTTTTTGCTGGACAAACTGTGTTAAGTCTCTGATTTGAACTCTGAAGATTTGTATTCTGATTTGCATATGGCATTTGCAGCTCACTCTTGGCGAATTGTTGCTGTGGCTGCGGGACAATCTTCTCACAGAAAGGCCAGAGCTTTTCCTGCAAGGCAGCACCGTGTAAGTTGTCATGCTGTGAGTATTGCGTTTGTGCTGCAGCAGTGTAATGCCTGCGCAGTCTTTGCTCAGCAGCACACACATCTTGGTATTGAGCTCTGGATCAACGACCTGCTTTACGGTCCAGATCTCATACATTCCGGAATCACAAAGTATGCAAGTTTTTATACCAATAGCATCCTGCAGATGCATGTCATCCTTTCATGTAGCCCACCCCTAGGTATTGTGCAGGCGACCTGGCATCTTGGTGTTGGTGAATGATGTTGACTGGGAACTCAGGTGGGGCAAGCAGCTGTATAAGTGTATTACCTGCCGCGCAGATTGCTGTTGGTGGCATGTCCAAACCTGCCTTGCAATGCACTGCAACCTAAGGATGTAAAGTTTGTTCATGTACCTATTTGACTCGGCTCTGTGACAGGCTCAACTCATTGTCAAACGTCAACTGAATGCTCTGTGTGTACTCATGTCAAATCGGATTGCTGTTGAATGCAGTGGTATGTCAGATACAATTCTTCAAGAGGGGGACACTATTGTTTTCATATCAACATTGCATGGAGGTTGAGGCTTCCAAGTTTGCAGCTGAGTCATGAGATTCACAGCGTCATTCACATTTGACATTAGGCTGGCAGCCGGCAAGCGCTGCATGGGAATGAAGTCCTGTGCACCTGTTGTCATGCTGATCCAAATCCTGATGGATCAAGCAATGTACCCCTGAAGATGCACTGATTTGCACAGCCTAGTGGAAGGCTTGGGTTGTCAGAAACCAGAAATACTGGCAATACGCATCCAGATGTGGCTGTGGTAGGCTGCATGATGCAGTGATCTGCATCTCGATGACAGTGTTTGTAAGGAAGGTGGCTGACATTACATGCTGTGACGGTCCATTGAGGATTATTGGGGGTCAGAAAAGCTGAGAAGTTTGACGCACAGATGCACAACATCGTCTAGCATGGAGATGGTGGATGTGTCAATGTTTACAGATTCATCAGCAGAATGATGCTGTAGCACTTGTCCTTCTGATCGTTCTGTCCATTGGTTGGTGTGATGTCCAATGTTTCGGGTTGATGTCATGCCAACAATAGGGCAGGGGGCACTGTAGGCCAATGCCTTCCATGAGGGGTGCCATGACAGGGGTTACTTTTGAAAATCGTTGTATGTTGAGTTGAATTTACACATGATTTAGCTGCATCTTTGAAAGGTATCACACTGTAGCTGTACGTACTAGACTACTAGACTAGACTGTTCTGTGCCCTCACTCTTCTGACGTGTAAGCAAGGCTATGGTGGCAACAATCTACTTGTGCACTGGCTGTCATGCAATGTTGTTGGCCAAAAGGGTATGCTACATGCTTCTACTGTACAAGCAGTTTAATTGTGCACTCCACCGTGCATCATTTTTCATCGTGCTACCTAGGTCCTTCCCACCGTGTGACGTGGCACGGTAGAGTGCAAAAGGATCGATCCTATCAAGATCACAAATTAGGCCACAAATCCCAATGAAGACTTCGCATGCACCAACCTACAAAGGTAGACATATTCAGCAGTGTGGAGACATGCCAGACAAAAATTGCATGCGGCAACCCTGCTGCACAGAGCACTCTTCGTGTGCTGAGGGAATGCCTTCCCTCTTATACTACTGAACTCAGAGCTTTCGTCTGCTGTGATGGGCATGTATCTTACTGTCTGCCGAAACTCTGCAAATTTATTTTCCATACCGGTTTTCCGTACCGATTTTCCGTAGGTCTGGGCCCTCAAGCCAAAATATTCTGTGCAGGAGCATTGTGCTCAGCATACTGCTCATTCAGAACACAGAAAGTCGGTCTGAATTGCTTGGTTAGTGAGACAGGTGACACGCAAAGGCAGAACTGCTTACAGAAGTTGAAAAGGCCCAGTACAGCAACCGCGCATGACAGACTGCATTCAAAACAGGCTGCCAAAGAAGCAGCCACGCATTTTCAATCTGCAAATTCATTGAACAGGACAGGGTAAACTAGTATGTGTGAAGTCAGAACCTAAGCCAGAACCTAGATTGCTGCAAATGGGGCACAGCCTTATTCCCTTAAAGTTTGCTGTCACATCAGACAATCTTGAGGAGCAAACAGAAAGTACCAAAACAGAAAGGTGTGCTACTAGCTACTATCAAAGGCTGCACAAAGCAGCATGGGCACAATTTGGGAAGTGAACCGGACCAGAAGTGATGCAACACTAATCAGAAAGATGTGCCAATGGCAAGGCCAGCTGCAATGTTTGGCAATAAAAATGTTGAAATTTGCACCCCCAGGGTTGCCAGTAACAGGCACTGCAGTGGAATTTGTTATGGCCACCATCAACCCAGAGCTCAGTAAATGACTCAGAGGCACGTAGAAAACCATGCATGCCAAACAACACCATAAAACGCAATAAAAGGATGACGCCCAAACTGTGGGGCAGCTACATATAAGAGACACATCTGCAGGTGGGGACAGACGCGGGGACCGGATCACACATTCTGGCAACAAGAAAAGCTATGACAAATCCGAGATGGTGAAATAATACTCAGTACAGCTGTGCTGAAGCAAAGCACAGAATGAACAGTGCGGAAGGAATCTGGACTGCTGCAACTACACAACACTGGTTTTGTGCCCATATATAGAAGGCTGCGTCGGCAGCATGTAGGCACACCATGGGCTTGCAAAACGCTGGTTGTGTGGTTGGCAGGCATTGTCACGAGGCCAGGTAAAATATTAACATGGGACAGAACCCCACCACAATATTTCAGTGGCAAGGCGGCTGCTTGTCTCTCTGGCCTTTGCCGACTCATGCAGCCTCACCAGAAGGGTCCAAAGCTTGATGAGCCAGCACTCTGTCTGCAGCATTCTGAGGAACTGCAATCTTGTGGCGTGCCTTGCAGTTGGTCTTGCTCTTCTTGATCTTGTAGTTCAGCTTGAAAATGGATTGGCGGTACTTCTTGATGTCAGACCTGAGGTCAGACCCATCCTGACCCTGCCAAGCATCAAGCATTCAAAGTCTTGCGCTGCCAACGTATGAAGTTGGTAACCTAGCACATCTCTGTCAACATGGACTATCTACGTCTGTTGAATCACTCATGGGACACAAAGCTGACACTTGTGTACACTGTTAATGCCCTGGAGTCAACATGTTTCCATTGACAAAGATGTTCTTAGCCACTGTGCAACTCACACACACAGACACACACACAGACACACACACGCACAGACAGAGACAGACACACAGAGAAGATCGCGATTGACTATGAGAAAGCCATGCGTGCAGGCATCCCATGTCCAGTGCTCACCATTGCCGGCCACTTTGCATGCACGCCTTATACAATTTTGAAAATTGTTCCTTGAATACAATTGAGACATGACGATACACTGCTTGTAGGACACGCCTTACCGTGACAGAGTTCATCTGTGATTGCAGGGCCTTCAGCAGATGTGCCTTCTGACCAGAGCAAGCTTCCCCTTCTTCACTATCTATCCGTCTATCGGCCTGCGTACAGCTCAACCTCAGAGTGTTGCCATGTCATACACATGGCATAAACCACACCAACGCTCCATCTGTCGAGATTCACTTCAAAAGACTAGTGCACAGCCTGGCGTTGACTTGTGCACAATTTGGCGGGTGTGCACAATAGTGTAGGCAAGGCATACCAGATATTTCTCTGTCTTCTCTATCACACTCTGCAAGGAGGCGCGAGTTCTGTATGGCCAGCGGGCCAGTCCCAGTGTTCTGCATACCCTCTTCATTACAGACAGGCCCACATCCAGTGACTTGGCAGCTTCCTGTATGGCACAGCTGTGGATCATTGCATGGCATCTAGCATACATTCTTTGGTGTCAGCTTTCATTGCTCCTACGTCTCCAGTTAGACTTTTTGGTAGCCAGCAAAGCAGAAGCGGGACAGAATATCTTGAGCATCCCATACTGAAACACAAATAGTGTCGCACAAACTGCAGATTCCTATGTTTTGCGGTGCACAACTGATGTGATGCAGAGGCAATGGCTGCATGTACAGACAATGCGCAGCTGTCTTACCGCTAATGGCATGTCAAAGCAGTGATGGTCACGCAGATACTGCACTGTGATGTGGTCAATCTTGGTCTTCCTTCGGCCAGTCACCTTGCTTGGCTGTTCTGTACCTGAGTCCTCCTCACTACAGTAACCGCAAATACATTGCTCGTGAATAGCGCTCATGAATAAAGACAGCAAATCACGCAGCATATACATCATGTTGAAGCCTCCTGAATGAGTGCTGCAAAGCTACTCAAAAGCTCTGGTAGACCATGACTGTCATGTAGGCACATGCAACTTTGGGCCCCGCATCATGGGCGGCAGGTGCGGAGCATTTGTGACGCATTATTTCAACAGTGTGCACGCGCGTGCAAGATTGCTGGCAGCCTCATTTTGCCCACCTCACAGAAGCTTGCTTCCACATGCTGTCTGTGTCTGGACTGCTGCTGACTGGCGATGGTGTTGGCGTTAGTGAGCGGCAAAGCTCGGGCAAGTCCTCTCGGCACAAATTGCTGCGCCCAGATGTCTGTCTATCATTGGAAACAGGAAACATGTCACCTGCACTCAGAGCAAGGCCATGTCCTGTTGGATCTTATATATGATCATTGCTGATACCTGAGGCTGCTAAAACTGCAACTTGTGAGCCAGAGGGTTGCAAGCTTGGAGCCAGACATACTTTGCATGGATGCACACATGGTAACACTGTTTGGAGCTACAATGCTACTGCCATCACAAACTCCATATAGGAGTCATTGCATTGACTGATGGATGGTCACCTGACAAACATGGTGGGGAAGGATGTGAAATGGGCCAGGCAACACGCAGCGCTGCAGCTTCTGAGCACTGCTCCTGGGTCAATATGGCAGGGTGACTTTTGAATGAGGGATGACAAGATGTAGATGCCTCCTGAAAGCTTGAATGTGGCAAGGCAGAAAGACATCCAGTAGCTGAGGGTGTGGGGGAAGGTAAGCAATATGGCAAGGGTTGTAGCTGCTGCACATCAAGCAAAACAAGAGGTTGGTGCTGGCAAAGAGGAGTTGAGCTGCTTTGTGAACTGCTGTTGCTACACAAGAAGCATGTTGTGTGGGAAGACCGCATGAGGTGTTTTGTGATACAAAGAGCATGCAACATGTTGCTGGCGCACCTGCAACTGGGTTTCCAATAGCGTCACCTCTGCTTGATACGCATCATCAGAATAGTAATTGCAGTGAGCACCTGCAAAACAAGCATCTGACTTTGCATACGATACTGTTCTCAATCACCAGGAGCAACTTCTACTAAATAAGTGAGAGCAAGCGGCTTTACCAGCTGCAAGACTTGGCAACAAGGATGTCACCAGCTCACCGTCTTGTTTTACATACTGCTCCTGAAGACGGTGCTGATGAGGCAGGATGCGAGAGCTGCTGGGGGAGAGCCAGTGGGGCTCTAGGATGCTGGACTGCAGGCTGTCCCTGGCAGGCTGGCTCCTAGAGGCTGCTAAGTCGGGCCTGCAAGCAGACTGAGATGCTGCTGCTGAGGCGCGCGACATCTCATTCCTGCCGGCTGCTAGGCATAATGGTAGTCTGTGGTTGGAGCTCCAGTCACCGGGTGACAGCTGTGCTCGTAGTGGAGCAGCGCTGTGATGTGAGCTCGCTCGGAGCAACTGTCCATGTAAGGTGGAGTATGTCCGAGGAGAGCAAGCAACTTGTTGACAGACTGAGTCTATGTCAGAGCCGGCCCGTTTCTGCTCGTCGCGCGCCGACAAGTACAGCTGTGACTCAAACCATCGCTGTCCCTCCGATGACAACGCGCCAGTCTGATATTGGTACATGTCAATTCTTCGCACGCCAGGACCCCAATTGCCAGAGGACCGCTGGCTATGGCATACACACCATCCAGCCTTGCCTGCACTGTACACGAGCCAGCAGGACGTTGAAGAGCAGACACGTAACCGGAGGGAAGATGTCAAGGCAACAGTACCGGTACGGACAAAGCCGCATTATCGTATAAGAGGCACCACGCATCAGTTAGACGGCGTGTAGGCAGCAAGCAGCATTGACCATACAACCGGGTGATCAGTCTGGTACTCAACAAATTCACAGTACACACAAGTGCGTTCAACACCCGCAGACTACATCAATGAATGCTGGATCACGGCAACCTGATTAGTGCCAGCTCCTGGCGAGAGTTTGCAACCAAGCAGCGATGGCATGGTACACCCAGAGGCACCGGGGTTGCATATTTACCTTACGTTCTGCAGGCAATCCCTCCTTGGCAGAACGAGTCTAGCTGGGGGGTTTGCGGATGGCGGAACAAACGGCAAACTCCATCCGCGGACATCTGATCTGCTGAAGTAACTGCTGGGTGCATGGCCCGAGGACGCCTTCTAGCGATGTAGTATGAGCTAGAAAGCCGACTTGCAGCAAATCGTGAGAAGCGCCCCTGCTGAATGACCTAAGAATTAGAAGAAGAAGAAGAAGAAGATTACAAGCTTTGGCCAGCCAACAAGTCTGATCGCTCGTGGCAGAGCCTCAGCAACCCTGCCAAACGTCATTCATTTGTGTCAAACTAAATGTCAGTGACCTCCAGATA
>JAABUP010011121.1_pt1 | contig 10355 bp, 5 predicted proteins | sample 5559201 | NCBI WGS metagenome assembly JAABUP01 (sample SAMN10711887, study PRJNA513373) | rock metagenome | isolation source: Antarctica rocks | place: Antarctica | reverse complement strand
GGAATGTTCCATTCTCCGCAATAGAAGGGATTATCAGCGACTTCATCTTCTCCTGTATTGATCGCGTTATGAAAGAAGCTATTTCCCGCAACAAACCTTCGAATATAGAAGACTCCAAGACAATGCCCCAATAATGATGTACAGCAAAGGCTACTTAACTTTACATGTGCTTGAGCTACTAAAGCAATGTATAGCCCTTTCAAACATTCTCAATTTTCATGTCTTATATTTTTGGATCTGCATTTGTGTTAAGGATATCGCTCACTATTACCTTAACACATTTGCAGATCTATACTATACCATTTTCAAGTCCTACGTCTTATGCCTATAGATTAAATGGATCTAGTAAAGTGTTAAGGTAACGATGTGCGACATGCTTAACACAAATGCAGATCTATGCTACGCTATTGTAAATTCTATGTCTTATGTTTTGGATCTGCAAATGTGTTAAGATTATTGGACTTCTTAACACATTTGCAGATCTATTTGCCCCCAAAGATTGAACCTTCTACTAGTTCATTCGACTTGCAGATGAGGTAACCCCTTAACACTAGATTTGCGTCGCCATTAAACGAATGAGCTTCCTCCGATGACGTTCTAAGACAGCCAATGAAATTGCGAGCACACCATAGTAAGTGGCAGCCTCGTGCTACTTTGAATCTTGCCAAGAGATTCCCCGCCCAAAGATACTAGGTAAACTTGTCTAGACAAGAACACTCAACCCATTACTCAAGTTGTGCTTATATGAAGTATACACATCTGCTTCTAATATACACACGTACTACGATCTGCGATCATGTCCGGCTTCGAGATCGCAGGTCTTGCTCTGGCCGCACCAGCTGTGATCAAAGAATGCTTCGAGCTCGGCGACAAAATTATCCAGAAGATCAAAGACAACAAAGACTCTAAACAGTTTGCCGCAAAGGCCGTAGTGAAGGACCTTGATATCGTGGAAAAGAATCTCGACATCTTCTACACAGATGTCGGCCGTACGCAATTGAAATTAGACATGGAGCAAGGCCAAGTCGTCCTCAAGGACCCAGCTATCTCTGACGAAAGCAAAAAATCACTGAGTGATACTTTTGAAGTTGCCACGCGCTCGCTCAAGAAGATAGACTATGATGTAGCTGTCATTATAGAGAAAGCCTCGGCGATTTACAGTCGCTCCAGGGTCAAAGCCTATGCGCATATGAAGAGCGAATTGAGTGTCTTGGAGGAAAAACTATCAAAGTTTCGTAACTTGGTCATGACGTTTCGTAACGTCCAGATTTCCGAGTCTCCCTTTCTGCTCGAGGACCAGGACTTTGAGATCATTGGTGCCGAAACTGCCATAACCCGTATTAATGAAAGCACATTTGTCAGACAGGGCAGACCAACAAGGGACACTCAGAAAGCCAAAAAAGGGGCGGGACTTTTCCTTTTTGACACCAAGCCATACACGCTTAGTTCGCAGAAGTCACTCAAAAAGGATCTCCGGTTCTTGTCCCAAAGGCTGGCAAGCACATTAACCAGCCGCGGCATTCTTCCGCTAGTTGGTTTTCGGGATGGAGGCGATGAGTTCCAACTTGTATTCATGGCTCCCTCGAGCGTAGACCGGCTTCAAGCACTGTATATGGCCATGCAACGCACTCAAGGGCGGCTACCATCCCTTAATGTGAGGCTCAGTCTCTGTTGCCAATTGGCAGAGGCTGTTCTGCATGTCCATACTCTAGGTCTGGTACACAAGAATATTCGCCCGGACAACGTTCTCGTCGTATTCCCCTCGAACGATTTAGCTTTTGACAACGGCACGACCCCACAGACATTTCTGCTAGGTTGGGAGAGGGCAAGGAATGTCAGAGATAACCACACTACACTGAAGGGGGAGTCGTTATGGGAGAGAAGCCTCTATCAGCACCCAGAACGGTGGTCGGATGATGGTGAAAGGATCGTTGAAGAATTCTGTATGGGCCATGACATCTACAGCCTCGCGGTCTGTATGCTGGAAGTCCTCACATGGAAGCTTCTGGTTCTCCCGTCTCAGCCGGGAATTCCGGGCGAGCTCGAGCCGGTTGTCGGAGAGTGTCTGGTGAAAGCATTCTCTGAGCTGGGACTTGAAGCTTCGAGCAAACCAAGGACGGACTACGAGTCAGAGGGTGCGTGGGTCAGCCAGAACGCATCCAACGTCCAGAAAATGATACTCCACATAGCAAGCGCTGATTTGCCGGCCCTAGCCGGTCACAAAATGGCTGATTTGGTGAGACGGTGTCTCAGCTGCCTGGACCCGGGTGCTTTCTTCGCGGCGAAGATTTCCTTTGAGAATCGCAATCGAGAGGAGATCAGTCTGGATTTTATTGACAGTGTCTTGTGCGATCTTCGGAACGTTTCTAGCGTCATCTAGGTATTTCGAAAGGGCGTATAGCCCACGGTTGTGGGCTCTGGATTACCATTAGAGTACTAGACGGCGAATAGCATGTTTGATTACACCAGTATTAGCTATTTTCAAGTGTCGTTACAGACCACGCTCTGATTATGGAAGATAGAAGCCCGCTATGTGACCACTATTGTCAAGTACATAAGCGTCAGCCTTAGCTTCAATTAGACGATGGAACATCTCCAGATTTCCTTCCTGAGCGGCAAGGTGCAATGGCGTCCACCCAGAGCTCGACCATCTAGAGTTAATAGCTGCCGGAACCTTCAAAGTTTGACTGAACGCTACTTCTCGATTGAGCAAAACGGCCACGTGGAGTCTCATCTTGGGTGAACCTTGCTGTGTGTCAAATATTTGACCCGCACCATCATCGCACAACTTTTCAAGCCTCGAGATCAAAGTCTTCCGTCGAAATTTGACGCTTCGGCTTCCGAACCCTTCCTTCGTATCGAACTGACCTGCAATCATGTACAAAGCATCATAGAGATAGCCAAACTGCGATTGCCCCAGAAGTCCATGTAGATTAGATGTAGACAAAGGAAGTTCTTCTGCAACATGTTCTCTCAATATCTCGAGTAATTTGATGCTGCTTGGTCGATCCGCTGGCTCATCGGACATGCACTCTTCGAGAATAGTTTTGGGAGGATGGCATTCGCGATCCGATACAGCAGACCTGGTCCACAAGTCCATGAAGGTACCTGCAATTAAAAACGTAAAAACATTGTGAGGTCACCAGGCGGGAGTTAACCTACTCCCGTAGCTAGAGATGTCGCCTTTCGCAGTAAAATGCCCACCCTTATGCACTTCCTAGGTACATGTATATTTTAGCCTCTATCGTCGTCAGGTTATTCGTTCTCACATACCAAGGGCCAGTAACTTCTTGTGCCAATCTGATTAGTTTCTTTTGCTTCCTTAATCTTAGGGTTCAATCCCTTTGCTAGACCCAAATCGCAGAGTTTTGCCTGTCGCTGGCCACCTGGTGGTACGTCTAGTACAACTGTGAAAGGTCAGTGGCGAAGATTAGGCTGAGACAATGAGAGGCGTACTGTTGGATGGCTTGATGTCTCGATGTAAGATCTGGTTCCATTGTCTCTCGAAAGTGAACACCTGATCTAGGCGTAATGATAGCCCATGATGGAGGTAGGCAAGAGCGGCTGCAACCTCGTACATATACCGCCAAAGCTCTTTGGGCACTAGGTGAGGGACGAATCGAGCAGGTCGGTCGCTTTCGTCTGAGCTCTCTTCTTCGTCCCCGATCTCAATGGCTCGCGCGCTGTACCTATCCAGATCGCCACCGTTACAGTATTCGAGATAAAGCTGAGCCGTCTCTTGGTCATTGTCCTCCTCGTACCAGAGATAGCTTACAATAAAAGGGTGGTTTATCTTTTGTAGTATTGTATGCTCCCGTATGATTGCAATTCTGGCTGCTTTCTTTTTGGCCTTTGGTTTCTGTTTCCTTAAATGGAATGTTTTGCGAAAAACACTCTGGACTTGATCAGCTGTTATTGGAGCTTACAGATTCCGAAGCTGAATAGGTACCTTATGACACTCTCCAGAGTCAGATACCTGTTGCAGTATATGACAGGAAAATGCTTGGTTGGCCTTTTTTTTCAAATCAATAACTTTGTTGTAGAGCGAAAGGTCTAAACGTCTATCAGACCAAGCAAAGTCCGCTGGAGATTCGCCAGCCAGGTTCCGCTTATCGATGTCTGCGCCATGATCTATTAGGTATTGCTGAACATCATCACACTTGTAGCGTATAGCGTAATGTAGCGCTGTAAAACCAGCTTCATCAGGTGCATCGACGTCTCCATTTTCGTCGGCGTTGAACAGCAGTTGTACCACCTCTAGATACCCTTTCCTGGCAGCATCGCGGAGGCCTAGACTTACAACTTCTAAAAATACTTTGGATGACATCCTCTGCTTCAACGGACCAAGTATCAAATTTACCAAAGATGCGTCGCCGTTGCTAACAGCTGTTTGGAATGGGCTGCCTGTAATTCGATCTCCGTAGGTCATATCCGCTCCATACTGTATGAGCAGCCTTACCACCGATTGGTGACGTTTCAAAATAGCAGCATCGAGAGGGCGGCCATCGGACCAGTGCTCAGCATTAGGATTCGTTCCTTGCTGGAGCCAAAAACGCACTATCTCGGCATTACCATTATAGGAAGCTGCATGTAAGCAAGCTTCGAGCTCTGCGGCCGAGTACCTTCCCCCAACTTCGAAGAGCGACTCTAGGACATGTCGTAACCCTAATGACGATGCATACAACAGCGGTGAAAAAATTGTGTTGGGCTTCTCTACAGACTCTGCGGGACCTTCTGGAGCAGCCGGGTCAAGAGCCTTGAGCCAATTCGAAAGAGGGATTCCATTGTTGTCATTAAATAGCCTTATGATTAATCGCGTGGTTTTCGGGTGCCATGATCCGGCATTCTCGACTCTCCGCGCATGATAGGGCCAGTACTCTGCAGCGTAGGTAAGCAGTGGAGTGTCAGTTAGATCCCCATCCGGCACCGAGTTCTCTCGATCAAAACTCAAAAGGTACGATACGCAGCAGTCCAGCAGAATCCTATCACCATCTGAATGCTGGAGATCCAGAAAAGGGCTGAGTTGACTTTGTTGGCTTCGAAGGAACTCCTTGAACGATACATGTATCAGTCGCAATACAGGTTGAAGCGTGTCATTACGGGCTATGCCTTCATTGTTCTGGACAAGAAAACTGGAGCATGTTCTCATAATCACATCCGAATCGATGAGTCGGTCATCAGGATTGATCATTTCCCCCGTGGTGTTTAGTACAATAGCGTCGCTCATTTCTGCCACTGTCAGTTCTCTTGCAGAGTTCATGATCCAGATCAGTACACGGCGCACGATGTCATGATTTTGAGGTGGAATTTCTTGCAGTATTCCATCGTAAATACTCACCATTCCAGGAGGAAGCTCACGGAGAACCTTTCTGACTGCGTTGATGGTTGGGGCTCGACGAAGACGATCGAAAGCTAGGTGTGCGCATAAAAATCTAATTTCACAAGTTTCAGTATCGATAACCTCTCCGGAAATTAGCGTACGAACATTCCGTTGGAGTTTTCCACTATGGTATCCGAAATGAATCCTTTGAGTTCTGGAGATAATTTTTGAAATTTTCCGGACTCTCTGTCCAGCTCGTTCTGAGTCCAATTTTTGATATCGGATGTTGGGTCAACTGTCGCAGACATGGTGTACTCGCGAGGAAAAGCTCCCGACAGGACTGCTTCAATCTCAAAGACTATGCGGCTGGTTACCAGAATATGCAAAGTCTCTGCGCTTTCGGTGCCATGTGATCTGAGGGAGTTGATAACATTCAGCGTATCATTGAGCTTAGAGCTTTCATCAATGCCATCAAGCACAATGTAGCAGCTAGGCTGTAAAGACAATAGAGAGACCATGGTCTCCTGTAAGGCCTGAACTTTAGGTAGCTCTGTACCACCGGCAAAGTCGCGATAAAGTCTTCGAACAACAATTGGAACTTTCGCTTCTTTCGAACTCAACTGGCCAATCAATGACATAAGACATCTCTCCAAACTACTACCTTCGGGTCCCCGAGAGGCCGAAAAGTGATAGAAGGCTACCGCTTGGCTACTAGCAGTATCAAGTCGGAGATGTCTCACAATGCTTGCGCTTGACGGATGAATTAGATCATTGGATGATATTTGCTACGTAGAATTGGGAACCACATACCTGAGTACACTCTTGCCAGATCCAGCTAATTTCACAATTAGTCGGTGTGAATGATTCATCGATAGGAAGAAATACGGATTCCCCAGAGCAATAGAAGCGAGTTCTGAGAGTGCTTCCATTGTTCATACCCTGAAACATTTGGTGTCCATGCGCCTGCCTGTTCACCAATCATGCTGACAAGTGCAGTATGAACGTCTTCTTGGCTTGATCCAGCAAGCCATTGGCTTACTTTAGAGTCTTCTTCAGCACTATCGGCAATTGCCAAGGACCTAATAGATAGCAGCAGCTCTTGGTTACTTGTGTTCGCTTTGGAAAAAGCAGCCTTCTCCAGCAGGTCCCGCAATTTGTCAGTATCTTCAGATAATTGGTCGATTTGAGCCTCTATTTTCTTGGCTAAGTCATTTTGCTTCGATCTCCGTCTCGCCCTCGATAGTGAAGGCGGGTTATCTGTCCAACTCTGTGAAGTCTTTTCAAATGCCTGAAGGTCACGTCGTATCCGAGTAAGTCCGTCTCGCAACGGCTTTTGAAATTCTTCTTGTGTAAGTAAATTATTCGACTCATTAGACGTCAGGATATATCCTAATAAGGAAAGAGATTTGCTGAGATTCTTGATCTTAGAAGTAGCCCTCGAGTTAGAGAATTTTGAATCATTATAAATCGAGAAGCAGAGCTGACTCGTTGCGACGAAGTCCCCCACACTGAAACCAAAGGACATGGTGAAGTAGGCAAAAATACCGATCGCGTTTTTATATGAAAAGTAGACCTCAATGATACCCGTCGAGTGCCTTGAAACTATGCCGTGATTCTGTGTTGAGGCTCATTATCAAATCGTTCTACTCGGCTTAAGAGGTCAAGCTCTCATCATTAACCAGCGCTTTTCTTTTTGTCACGTTGTGGAGCCCGGAAGCGGGAGATCAATTATCCGGTGGATTTGGACTTAGTCAAATTCCTATTAAGCAGATTCTAGTTTTTATATATAACCCACTTAATTAATTAATTAACACCCACCTCTAAGTTGTAACTATATTTTAGTATCTAATAGGCGAGGACGAGCCTATAACTATAACTTCTTATCTCGTAATCTATCTAAGAAGACTTACTAACCGCCTACTATAAGAGATTCGGAAGAGTATAGAGCTACGAGCTCGACTTTATCTACCTCCTAGATAACTTATTAATAATATTAGACTAGATTAATAATTCCGGGCCTTAATCTCTACGTCGATATAATTATTATCTTACCTTACGAATTAATTACTACCGACACCTAACGTTTCTAGTATAAACCTAGGATTATCTTTATTTACTTTACTTTTAAGGAAGGAGCGGATCGTAAAAAAGAAAAAGAAAATAAAAGGAAATACTTAAGGAGGAAGGAACGTATATAAAAATAACTAACGGGGTTCCTACCTTACGAAGTATTATCCCTAGAGCTAACGAATAAGAAATTACTACTATTAAGTTTGGAGTTAAAAGATAACGAGAACGAGGAAGATAAGTCTTTAACTAATTAGATCTAGTTCTTAATTAATTATTTATACGCCTACTCTAGTAAAACTATATTACTAATAAGGGTGTTCCTTATATCTTCTACCCCCGAGTATTAAATCTACTCGTTAGCCGCTAGAGAAACCGTTAAGGCCTACTCTATAGTTAAAAACTCCCTCTTATCTAAACTATCTACTAATTATTAACCCTACGGCGGTGCCGCCGAGTCCCTTATACTACGGTAGAAACTTACGTTAGTTCCTATTCTTACGCATCCGTACGTAATTATCTAAACTACCGCTATTACGGCCGGTAGAAGTAAGTAAGGTAGTTAGGTTTACCCGATTAGTCTCGGGGCGGCTATTCCCCTTTACCTCCCGCGTTTTCCTTCTTCTTCTTCCTCCTTTTCCTAACTAGGCTCTTCTTCTCGGCGCCCCGTAGGAGCTATCGGCAAATCTCAAAAGTTTATTTTAGTACGCTTTTTTAGATATTATCGGAAAAATTAGGTTTTAGTACGATTTAGTACGTTTCGCACGTTCCGCCTATATCTAACGCTTTTAGCTATATTAGTAACCCCGGGTTACTAACACTCGAAACACCGGGAATAGTAACCTATAAAATTTAGCCGTATAAACCCCCGAAGTCCCCCGAAGGCCTTATAACCGTAGCCCTAAAGGCCTTACGTCCGTAGCCTCGAAGGCCTTACGACCGTAGTAGGGTACTACTATTATCGCTATACGCATAAGCCTACGCATTATCCCGAGCACTACCCCGGGTACTACCCCCGCGAGAGAATCGGCAGAATCGACCGAATTTAGGGTCTAATTTTAGGTAGTATTAGTAGTTTATCCCCTATAGCCTTCCCGAGTACTTTAGTCGATTATAAATATTAAAAAAATCGAAAAAATAAAACTTTTTAAAATTACGTAATTTGCTAAAAAATCGTGATTTTGCTATACCTGCTAAACCTACTAAACCTACTAAAATCGTAATATTAGTACGCGCATTTACTAATTACGATAAAATTACGATTTTACCCGTATTTCCGGAGTTAGTAAATCCGGATTTAATATAAACTTTTGAGATTTACCGATAATCCTCGACCTTTATTAGAAGAGTTATTATCCTATAAAGAGGAAGATATATATTAAGAGAAGGATACTCCTACTATAATAAATATATTCCCTATATCGAGTAAGATAGCTATCGACCTCTCCGACTTCTATAGTTTACTTTATAAGGATTTAGTAAGATAGCTACGTCTACTAGAATTCGTTTTCATCTCTATCTACTCTTAATTTACTATTAATTCTAGTATATCCGAGTAGGAAGCTAAGTTTTATTTTATATAATTAAAATATAAAAGTAAAGCGGTAGTATAGATATCTAATCTCCTAGACTCTTATTTATAAGATTAGGAAAGTATAAAATATATACTAATTAAACGTTTCCTAAAAGAGGTAAAGAAAGATAAGGTTAAGAATACTCTTTTAGCCCTTTTTAACTTAAATAGAAAGGAAGAAGTCTAGATAATTTCTTTAAAGAAGTTCGTAAAATTAATAATAGCCTTCCTACTAATCTATCTAGCGATATCTACGAAAGAGTTATTAATACCTTAGATTAATTTAATTAATTATTTTATACTCTACTATCTAGCTATCTAGTAGCTAATAAAGGCGTTCTATACTTTAGATACGTAAAGGAAACCTTATTAGGTGAAAACCTTTACTACTCCGCTATTTTTACTCTTATACGTTATTAGTAGCACTATATTACGCTTCTATTATATACTTCCTATCGCTATTTCTTCTTCCCGATTTACTTCTATTACCCTAAATAGTTACTCTTTCGCTAGAGAGAATTAGCCTAGTATCCTACGCCGTATTACCTACTAGGTTACGGCCTTTAGGCCCCGCGACGTTAATAGGATTATTATAGAGTCGCTAGTACCTACCTCCTAGAGTATAGCCTATCTACCTTATATATAGTCCGGGTAAAATATAATAATATACTTTACGTCTTACTTCCTCTACCTATACGGGTAGCTTATTATTAATATTCTAGGGACCTTACGTATATAGAGGAAGTTAATAAGGCCGATCTTTCCGGTTCGTAATTAGGTTACTACCGAGCTTATAGCCTTTACTAGCCCTTTATAGAGACCTCGTCTTCCTAGCTCGCCTTACTATACCGGGGACCTTATCGTCTCTAGGATCCTATCCTAGTACTTCTTCTATCGTTCCTTCTACCTCTTATTACTCTACCCCTCTATTTAGGCGCCTATTATCGCCTTCGCCGCCTTAGCCTAGGCCGGTATTAGGATAGGTAGGGGAGGAGGGGTTAGAGAGTCTATATCGCTTTTTCCTAGGGCGTAGAGAGACTACGCCTTCTTTTCGTTAGCCGGTATATTCCGTAGCGCTAGTCTTCTTCCTCTCTTCGGCCTTAGTCTCCGCCTAATCCTCGTATTACCCTCGGTTACGGCCGAGTATATTCCCCTTATAGCCTAAGCGCGGATTACTAGCTAGTCGAGGTATATCTCGATTAGTAGTATTCTCGCCTCGGCCTCTAGGACCGTAATTAGGGTCGCTTTAAAGGCTCTAAGGACTATATATAAATACTAGTTCTATATTTTCTCTAGTACCTTTACCTTTATTCGGTTCGACCCTAGCGTACCCCTAGGATTATACTACGATCCCGCTACGTATATTATCGCCGGTCTAACTACCGCGCTATATAC
>JAABUP010011119.1_pt1 | contig 10356 bp, 9 predicted proteins | sample 5559201 | NCBI WGS metagenome assembly JAABUP01 (sample SAMN10711887, study PRJNA513373) | rock metagenome | isolation source: Antarctica rocks | place: Antarctica | reverse complement strand
TCAGGCTGCCCTCCTGAAGCCATCATCATGGCCCTCCACTCGCTCAATGCGTCGGCTCCTTCGCACGCTCAACCCTCATTACCAGCTTTGCCTGCCCATCTCCAGTCTGATACACATTTGACAGCGCATCTGGCCAGTCGGTAAGCAAATTGCCCCCTGTGCACATGGAGGTAAATGGCTAAATATAAGAAAGATTCCATGTCTCGCTTCCGGTGTCGAGGCTTTCCTCACAGGCACTTATCTCGTTGAATACTTATACGTCCTCTGCGAAAGGCCCTGATGGCGGAAAATCTGGTAGCGCTATGGGCGAGGCTGAGGACCTGGCCGGAAGAGCGTGGTCGCGACTAGGAGGAAGAGGAGAGAATCAAGCAATAGTCTTCCTGTGAGTGCTAGAGCGGTTTGATCCGCAGCATGGCTGATACTAATCGTTGGAAGTGGTGAATCTGGTTCTGGCAAGACAACCATACGCTCACACCTATTATCTTCGATTCTTTCGTTCTCTTCTACGCCGCTATCGACGAAGCTTTCTCTTGCTGCCTTCGTATTCGACACACTCACCACTACCAAATCTCTGACTACGCCAACCGCATCCAAAGCGGGCCTCTTCTTCGAGTTGCAATATGACGCCTCATCGACTATGAACCCTACGCTCATTGGAGGAAAATTGCTAGACCACAGGCTAGAACGAAGCAGAACTGCATCGGTTCCAACGGGAGAGCGAAGCTTTCATGTACTATACTACTTGTTAGCTGGAACGAGTGCGGCAGAAAAAGCGCATCTTGGCTTGGATCAACCAGGCATCGTAGCAGAAGACGGCGTTGGTAATCGGTCCTCTGGGACGATTGGTCATAAACGATGGCGGTATCTCGGTCATCCGACCCAGCTCAAGGTGGGAATCAACGATACAGAAGGTTTCCAGCATTTCAAGACAGCTTTAAGGAAGCTCGAATTTCCTCGAGGAGACATCGCAGAAATTTGTCAAATTTTCGCTAGCATTCTCCACATCGGACAACTGGAATTCACGACCAGTCAATCTACATTGCCTTCAGCTGACGACAGCGGTGGCTACTCTCATGAAGGTGGTGAGATGGTGACTACCGTTAAAAACAGAGATGTCCTGGGCATAGTAGCTGCATTTCTCGGACTAAGCATACAAGATCTTGAGACGAGCCTAGGGTACAAGACTAAGACTATCCATCGGGAAAGAGTCACTGTCATGCTCGATCCCCAGGGTGCCCGCGCCAATGCAGATGAATTAGCCAGGACGCTTTACTCCCTCCTCGTTGCGTATGTTATTGAACAAATCAACCAGAGAACCTGCGCCTTGGAAGACCAGGTTGCAAATACCATTTCCATCATCGACTTTCCTGGGTTTGCTCAGTCCGCTGCGACTGGGTCTGTTCTTGATCAATTACTAAATAATGCTGCGACCGAGACGCTGTACAATTTTGCTCTTCAAAGCTTTTTCGAACGCAAAGCTGACCTGATGGAGAGTGAGGACGTCAGTGTCCCGGCGACCAGCTACTTTGACAATAGCGATGCAGTCCGCGGCTTGACTAAACACGGCAACGGGCTCCTGAGTATACTCAACGACCAGACTCGACGCGGTAGGACCGACATACAACTCTTGGACAGCCTGCGGAAGAGATTCGAGAACAAAAATCCGGCAATCACTGTGGGTAGCGCCACAGCAAAGATGCCTGGCAGCAATTTTGCAACGCATAATCCTGCGGCATCGTTTACAGTGAGACACTTTGCTGGTGAGGTCGATTACCCAGTCAATGGACTGGTCGAAGATAATGGAGAGGTCATCCCAGGAGACTTGATGAACCTCATCAACTCTACCAAGAGCGACTTTGTCCGAGAATTGTTCGGACAGGAAGCGCTACACACCGTGATGCATCCGAACGAGAAGACTGCCGTATTACAAGCCCAAGTCAGCTCAAAGCCATCAAGAATGCCCAGCATGGCACGTAGGAAAGGCGAGCGGCCAGGAAGGCTTGCTGCGCGCACCGCAAGCGCCACTCACTCAAATGAGGACCTCGACGCATCAACCGGAGACATTGGAAAAACATCCAACGAAGCTCGTAAGAGAAATCCAGTCCTTGGCGGCGTAGATCAAGGCGCGTCTGGTCAATTCCTCTCATCACTTGACAATATTATAAAATCTATGTCCTCGATCGACACCAATCCCTATTTCGTGTTCTGCTTGAAACCGAACGATCGGCGGATAGCCAACCAGTTCGATAGTAAATGCGTAAGGAACCAGATACAGACGTTTGGCATAGCCGAGATCAGTCAACGGCTACGTAACGCAGATTTCAGTCTCTTCTTGCCTTTCGGCGAATTTCTTGGCCTTGCTGAAGCAGACGATACTTTAATAGGTAGTGAAAGGGAGAAAGCAGAGACTGTCCTGAACGAGAAGAGGTGGCCTGGCAACGAAGCTCGGCTGGGTACCACTGGACTGTTTCTCAGCGAACGATGTTGGGCCACTATCGCAAAATCGAGCGAGAAGAGCTTCACTGGTGGACGCTTTTTCGATACGGACGTCAGCGATCTCGGTGAGGATGCCCCAATCCCAATGGAGGGGAATGACAGAGATTTTGGCGATTCTCGAGTCAATCTTATGGGATCCCACCAAAATGCTTTATCCCCAGGTGCTTTTATCTACGGTGACGAGACCAAGAAAGGGGCATTTCACAGTGGACGAGAAGTCGACAATCGATCCGAAGCAGGAGCCTCTGCCTTTAATTCTGGTGACATGTTTCGTAACCTGGAGACAAGGGAACAGATGGCTGTGAAGGGCAACAACAAAAGGATGGAGGAAGTTGACACTGTGCCCGTCTCTGGGAGTCGGAAACGATGGGTGGCTCTTGTCTACCTTCTGACTTTCTACATACCGGACTTCCTCATCAAATGGATCGGTCGGATGAAACGCAAGGACGTTCGACTGGCATGGCGTGAGAAATTCGCCATTAATCTGATGATCTGGATCGCCTGTGGATTTGTTGTTTTCTTCATTGTCGTTTTCCCCCAACTCATCTGTCCTAGACAGTACGTCTATTCTGCCTCGGAGCTAGCAAGTCATAATGGCAAAGGCAAGAATCCCTCTTACATCGCTATCAGGGGTGAGGTATATGATCTTGGTGCTTTCATGCCCAACCATTACCCTTCGATCGTTCCCCAGTCCGCGTTAAAGAAATACGCTGGGATTGACGCAACCGACCTCTTTCCGGTGCAGGTCAATCGTCTCTGCGACGGTACCAAGGTTACTAGTCGTGGCAGCAGCATTGATGATAGCGTCACGCTCGACTTCACCCCAACTAATGTTACGGGGTCAGCAACGGTCATTAGTAGTACCGACACTAACGCAAGATATCACGACTTCAGAACGTTCAGAAATGACTCCCGGCCAGATTGGTGGTATGAACGGCAAATTGAACTCCGGGCCCTGTACAAGAAGGGCGAAATTGGCTACACCGCAAAGTATGTCCATCAACTTGCCAACAAGAAGTCATTTTCTATCGCAATCCTCTACGACCGGGTGTATGATTTCACCAACTATGTCAAAGGCGGCCGTCGCCTTGAAGTGAAGCCTGGAGAGAAAGCACCAGCAAATGCTGATCCTAATTTCATGGACCCTCTTGTGGTGAACCTTTTCCAAATGAGTTCTGGCTCTGATGTGACAAAGAATTGGGAAGGACTAGCAATGGCTCCTGATGAGAAAGCACGCATGAAGACATGTCTCGATAACCTCTTTTTTGTCGGTGCGCTTGACACGAGAGACTCGGCCAGATGCCAATTTGCTCAATACATCCTGCTGGCCATATCTATCCTCTTGGTTTCTGTTATCGGGTTCAAATTCTTCGCGGCTTTGCAGTTTGGAAAAAGAAACGTACCGGAGAATCTGGATAAATTTGTTATCTGCCAGGTGCCTGCATACACCGAGGACGAGGATTCTCTACGCCGAGCCATCGATTCTGCCGCAAGGATGAAGTATGATGACAAGCGTAAGCTTTTAGTCATAATCTGCGACGGAATGATCATAGGACAGGGGAATGACCGACCTACGCCGAGGATTGTTCTTGATATCTTGGGGGTCAATGAGACTGTTGATCCCGAGCCTCTCAGCTTCGAGAGTTTGGGCGAAGGGTTGAAGCAACACAACATGGGAAAGGTCTATTCCGGCTTATACGAAGTCCAAGGTCATATTGTGCCTTTCATGGTGGTCGTCAAAATCGGAAAACCCTCAGAAGTCTCCAGGCCCGGCAATCGAGGAAAGCGTGATTCCCAGATGGTCATTATGCGATTTTTGAATCGTGTCCACTACAACCACCCTATGAGTCCCCTCGAATTGGAGATGCACCATCAAATACGGAACATTATCGGGGTCAATCCAACTTTCTATGAATTCATGCTTCAAATCGACGCAGACACGGTCGTAGCTCCTGACTCGGCATCACGAATGGTAGCCGCGTTCCTTCACGACACCAGGCTCATTGGGATCTGTGGAGAAACGGCTCTTTCGAATGCCAAATCATCCTTTACTACCATGATTCAAGTGTATGAATACTACATATCACACAACTTGACCAAGGCCTTCGAAAGCTTGTTTGGTTCCGTAACGTGTCTCCCAGGATGTTTTACGATGTACAGGATCCGAGCTGCAGAGACCGGCAAGCCCCTGTTTGTCAGCAGAGAAGTCGTTGAATCGTACTCGGAAATCCGAGTTGACACGCTACATAGTAAAAATTTGCTTCACTTAGGTGAGGATCGGTTCTTAACGACGCTGCTGCTCAAGCATCATCCAAAGTACAAGACCAAGTACACTTTCGATGCGCATGCATGGACTATCGCGCCCGACAGCTGGAAAGTCTTTTTGTCGCAACGTAGAAGGTGGATTAACTCGACAGTGCACAATCTCGTCGAGCTCATACCACTTCAGCAGCTATGCGGCTTCTGCTGTTTCAGCATGAGGTTCATTGTCTTCCTCGATCTACTCAGCACCATCGTTCAACCTGTCACGGTGGCTTACATCGTCTACTTGATTGTCAAAATAGCCATTAATCCTGATGTCGTACCAATACTGGCTTTCATTCTCCTTGGTGCCGTTTATGGTCTGCAAGCCATTATATTCATCTTACGGCGGAAATGGGAGATGATTGGCTGGATGATCATTTATATTCTGGCTATGCCTGTCTTTTCTCTCGCTCTACCGCTGTATTCCTTCTGGCACATGGATGACTTTTCTTGGGGCAATACCCGTCTCATCACGGGTGAGAAGGGCAAGGCGGTGGTCATCTCTGACGAAGGTAAATTCGACCCTTCATCGATCCCGCACAAGAGATGGGAAGACTACCAGGCGGAGCTCTGGGATGCTCAAACCCAACACGACGATGGTCGATCTGAGATCTCGGGCTACTCTTATGGCACTAAATCCTACCAACCACCTCAATCGGAATACAGCGCGCACTACCCGCCATCAAGACCTATGTCTCAGATGGAAATGCCAAGATATGGATCTCGCTTGTCGCTGGCTCCGTCGGAGATGATGAAGAAAGGATATGATGACAACATGGAGATGTCCGAGTTCATGGACCTGCCGAGTGACGATTCAATCTTGGCTGAGATCAGGGAGATCTTGAAGATAGCGGATCTCATGTCAGTAACAAAGAAGAGCATCAAGATTGAGCTGGAGATGAGGTTCGGTTGCAATTTGGAGCCGAAGCGGGCTTACATTGGCTCAGGTGAGTTCGCTCCATCTCGTTATATTTATGAATGCAGCTAACAGTCTGTTTAGCAACCGAAGCCATACTTTCAGGCCAGCTGTAGATCTGGAGTTGAAAAAATTGGGCGTGTACGATGAAACGAATGGAATGGTGCATTGGGACTGGAGTCACTGAAATCTTATATGGCTGGAAATTGCATGGGGAAAAGGCATCTTGCTGTTCATACGCAGGCTGCATTGGTTCTTGGATGATTGCAGGAGGTTTCACACTGTCCATATAGCCTGTTATGCGTGTAGATAGTAGCGACAGTAATCAGACCGGCTGTTGAGAATTGGTTGCATCAAGGCAATTAGTCTACAGATTTAGTTATGGTCTGGACGAATTGAATAATAATGCGGTACCTCAACCCATGAAAAGGCTTCTTGGATAAACATTACGTATCTTTTCGATCAGCCCGTTACTTATACACTAGATCTAAAAATCACCTGAAATGCCTCAGGATGTTTCTCTTCAAATCTACCGAGACTGTTTTGAGAAAACATCCACGTTTTCTCCTCACGTCACATCATCATTAATATTCGAAGTGATTTTCACTCCATGCAACGAACCACCACCCATCTCCCACGCCATCATCAGTTCTCCTCCCTCCTCACTCGACCTCTGGTCCTGTCATCTCGAGCATCATCACATCGTATGACTCCATCGCATCTAGTAAGGATCCCAGCTCTCCAGAAGATGTCTACCCGTCCCTCAAGGAACGCCACTGCGCCTGCTCCGGCTGTAGGTGCGAGATATTGTTATACTTGTGGGCGAATTATCAGTAAGTCGTTTTAGAGAGAACTTTGAGACTGTTTCTTGTTGGTTGTTCTGCGTGATTTTGTTTGGGGGATATTAGTTTCAGGATTAATGTATCATGTTCAATTTGGTTCTTCAAGCGAGGAGAGTAATTACACAAAGTCCAGTCCTCTGTATTGTTTGAACTTGCAAGGGAATTACTAGCATTAAGTGGAGGGAGTTTTGTTGTAGACAGGCGATGGCTTTTCTCAGAGACGGTTTTTGCCACCGAAACTGGGAAAAATAGGGGGACGAAGATGGCTAAATCTGTGTCTGCAGTCTGTCTTTCCACTTCATTTCCTTTCGTTGTATGATCTGTTTACAAGTACAAGAACAAAAGCATCCCCCTACTGCTCCCTCTCTCTAAGCAAAAACCCAAAATCTAACTCCACACCACTCCCAGCCCCCCGCAAATCCAACTCCCACACTCCACCCTCGACCCCGCAAAAATACTGCTCGGATCGCTGCCGCCGCACGAAGCCGTCCCGAGATGGCGGTATTGAAGGCACGATCGAGCAAGCTTTTGTACGGCTACTGGGTGGCGACGATGGACGGGATGAAGTGAGGGATAACGGCAGGATTGTGGGATGTGAAGAGGTGGAGAGCGAGGTTTTTGGGAGAGAGGGAGATAGGGAGGGAGAGAGTAGGAGTGAGGACAGTGGTGTGCGTGGCGGTGCCGATGAAGAAGATGATGATGATGACGATGAAGGAGGCGGTGTCCGATTATCTTCCACCAACAACTCACCCTCAAAAGCTACCACTATTACTCCCACTAAGCAATCAACCAAACATCTAACCCCCCAAGCCCAGGGTCTCCAACGCGCCAGACAAAGAGAGCAAGTCCGCCAGGCTGCACGGCGCGGTGCGGCATTCGGGTTCCCTTTACCGAGACGGAATGTTGGTGGGCAGGAGGAGGAGGAGAAGGAGAAGAGAATGAGGGTGGAAGCCGTCCAGAACGGACGGGTCGTCGAGGCGAGTTTTGCAAAGGGGGAGTGGGGTGTTAGGTTGAAAGGATGAGGGGGATCTCAAGAAGAGGGGAAGGGGGAAAGACATCCGTATAGCGCTTCTTGAACGCGGCGATGTCGTCGTTGTCTTCGAATCGCTGATCTTGTCGTCTAGATCCGGAGAGATTGGAAGGATCGCGGCGGTCGCGTGGTGCGTGGGTGTGGCAGCCACATGCATGACGTGCATGGTACTGGCAGCATGACAACCCTCGTCCAGTGCAGTACCGTACCAATGGTGTGTTTCGTATGTGCGGCTCGTCAAATTCAGCGAGATGTGGCAACTGAAACGGCGCGAACGGTGCGATTTGAACGAAAATATCACGGATTGTGGCACTCACGCAAGCATTACGATGATGAGGGAGGTTAGGAACAAATCGATCCATTTGTCCATATGCTATGTCATTTACAGATCCTTGCACGCCTTAAGGCAAGCCCCCGATACAAATCCTATATACAGTCTGTACACATCCCTTATCCAGTCAACCAGATCGCAAGCGTAAGTAGATCGACCCAAACAGACAAAGGTATCTAACCAGAGGAGGTAGTCGATGGATTGCCATCCATAATTACAAGGCAAGAAGGTAGTATAGTCGTCGTTCACAATCAAATCCCATGCATCATGCCGTGTCGACGTTTGAGAGACGCAACCGCGCTTCCAGTCCCCCTCCAGTGAGATCGGCCAAAGGATACCTGGACCACCCTACCGGTACCCTCGTACCATTGGGTATCTTAACGAATAATTGTAGAGAGAAAGTCGCCCACTAGGCTTTTCGCCGAAAGTCAGAGTAGATGCCAAGTGCCCAGCACCAACACCTGACTCCGTTCCCGCATGCATCGAAAGTATACAAAAAGCAGATCAAAAAAATGTTCATGTTTGGATTCGCCGTCGTAGAATCTAGTAGACATTGCCTCTCGGTAGAGCGACGATAAAGGCCGTCAACGGTACGCTGACGAGCAAAGCCCAGACGTGGCTCTGCATCACAATCTTGTCTTGTAACAATCGAATCGTCTCATCCTGCACCCAGATGCCCTTGGCGAAGACTTTCTGTACAATCGGCTTCTTCGCATACTTTTCGACCCACAGCTCATGGGTGAAGCTATTTGAGGTGCCGAAGGTGTCAAGCGAGATGCCTTTCCTTGTGCGGCTGTTCATGCTGAAAACGTCGTCGGTCGAAAGGTTCGCTTCGTCTTCACCCGCACCATCAAAACTGCTGACCGAAGCCCCGTCGCTAAATTGTTCCCATGGACGAAGCGCGCGCTGGTGGTTTGTATAAATGATGACGCACAGGCCCTTGAAAGCAGCCACGGCGATGTCAAAACCACAAAAGAACAGCGGAAAGCAGAAGAAGCGCCACCATCTCGCTAGGTGGCTTAAGATCAATAGGACGCCGAGAATAAGGCCGCCCACCACGTGGACGTAGCCCGACGTCTTCACGAACATGACTCGAGGCTTGTTGCCGTTGCAGATGGACCAGCGAATGAAATTGGGATGCGATTGGCCCCGCAAAGTAGCTTCCACCATATCTTTGACGAGCGAAAGCGCAGAGGGATGGGTGGTATGTTGAAGGGCGTGGAGGACGGCGGCACGATTACGGTGGGAAAGGTTGAGTTCGCGAGGAGCATTGGGCGCGAGATAATGGGAGATTACACGGTTGATTTCAGATCGGAACGGTTGGATCGTGACTGCGTGTTTGGTTAGTGGTGGGACTATGTGTGCTAGGATAGGAGACATACATGACTGCCATTTCAGACCCATCTGTGCATTCACGTCCTGCACTGAGTCTGCGGCGCTTGCTTTTGTAAGGCCTGTTGTTCCGGAGAGAAAAGACTGCTTATCGAATTGTGGGGAGCCGGGTGACATTGGAGGCTCGATGTTATCAAAGTCAACCTCATGTGAAGAGACGCCTGGCTTCTTGAGTTCTTTGGGGAGAGGGGGAGATTGAAGGGGTTTGTCCGATGGTAGGTCGTTGCTCGATGGTTGTGGTGGTTCTACCTGATACCACGGGGGTGATAAGACCTGATCTGACTTCGGAGCTGCGTAGAATCTCCTGGTGTAATCCTGCAACCATAGCCAGAATTGCAGATTCTCCGCATCGTGGGAGACGTAGACTAGATAGTCCTAAAACCCTCGCTATTAGCACCGTGGTTGACTGATGGTCTCTTATGAGAGTATAGAAGTAAGTCCTGGGTGTATACCATGAAATCTTGCAGCGCACACGGTGGTAACGCCTTATTCTGAATGACGTTTTCAAACGAGAGTTCTGGGGGGATGGCCCTTTTGTGTTTCTGTGTTCTTTCGACGTAAATCTGACATTGTGTCAGGTTCATCGGCCCCGGGACCCTGGCGACATAGTCCGGCCGCTTATACCAAAGGATTGACATGATTTGGAAGAGAGGATGTTTGTGGAAGCGTAGAGACTGTTGTCACCGTGGACGGATGGGATCCCCAGCAAAGCCAGGATTGCACCGAGACAACGGGAGATGAAGAAAGTATTGTCACCCACAGTCGGCGAGAAATCTAGGTTAGACACTTGCGGGGGAAGGAGCGAGATAGTATGCAGGCCAGGAGTGCCAGAGGATGATGAATGTCGCTATGGACGGACGGAGGGCGGCGATTGGCCGGCAGAATGCATTGGAGGCATTAGAGACATTAGCCTTTGGGCACGGCGCGGGAGGGTGAAAGTTGATAAGTGGGCTTATAGCAACGCTGGATAAGCAGAAAGCGAGCCATGTGCGACCAGGCCGCTAGCAGCCAACGTGCATTACCACTGCATTACCACTGCATTACC
>JAABUP010011118.1_pt1 | contig 10356 bp, 8 predicted proteins | sample 5559201 | NCBI WGS metagenome assembly JAABUP01 (sample SAMN10711887, study PRJNA513373) | rock metagenome | isolation source: Antarctica rocks | place: Antarctica | reverse complement strand
TTCTAACAGAAAATTCTTGGATGCGAGCTCAGCATACCACAGCGTTAGCTTTACGGCTTCGCTCGATGAGCAAGAATGCTTACACACCCTTTCCGCTGCTATCAAATGTGCTGTCCTAGCTCCAGCAGGGCCTCAACGGTCTCGTTCTCTGGCGAAGCTGTACAAAGACGAGCGAGCACCTCAGGTGGATGAATTTGGGATACTGGAGAAGATGTTCTTGGACCGACTACTGTCTAAGGGGGAAGTGGATAAGTTCGCCGCGGACCTTATGCCTCACCAACTTGCGAAGACTGCCGATGGGAGTACCGTGTTGGCCAAAGCTGTGGTGGAACACAATCTGCTTAGCGCATCCAGGCTGTACAATAACGTTGGGGTAAAAGAGCTGGGCGGGCTGCTAGATTTAGATGCGGAAAAGGCGGAGCAGTATGCCGCTCAGATGCTTGAGCAAGGGCGTCTGACCGGGAGGATAGACCAGATAGACGGTGTCATATTCTTCGATGGGGTTGAGGGGAGTGGTGAGAAGACCGCTGCGGGGAAGGGCAACAATTTGGTTGGGCATGACCTGAGAAAATGGGACGCAAAAGTGCAGGGCTTGAGTGAGGAAGTTGAGCGGGTTGCTTCGATGCTCCAGGCGGAGTATCCAGATTTCGCAGCTGCGACAATGGTCAAATAGCCGACAACTTGAACTTTCGTCCTTGCATTGAAGGGGCTTGCATCAGCGACTGCATAGATCGTGGGTATCGATGAACTACCCTGAATGGCGTTGTGACACGAAGATACCAATTAGCTACATGGTGGTGCGATATGACTTCCTGGCGTATGCAATATCAGATGTGCCTAAGAACTTCCCCTCCATTTTGAGACGCTTCAAAAATATCAGATGTGCCTACCCCAAAAGTCAGGCGAAGTGTCAAAAATAATGAGCATTTGCGGAGGCAAAAAGCAAAGTATGCGCAACATCTACAGGGAAACGGGCAAAGACTAAGCCTTCAGCGCTCTCGATGAGCTGCTCTGGGTATTTGTTGCTTCGGGAATAGATTGGACAGCGCAATATGGCGCTCACGCTTACATCGATCGAACAGAGACGATAGGCTTCACTTATCTCGAATCCAAGCCTGGCGCTAATGTGCAAAGATTTCCCTGTGAAGTACACTTTGAGTAGAAAATCCTAGTTACCGTACTCAATCCTCAATGTCCCTCAGTTCCCTCTCCGGCAGCAGAACGTTTTTCGGCACGCCCTCAAAGCTTCGGTCCCAACCCCTGCGCACATCTCGGAGTCAGCATTACTTCTTTGGGCGAATTTTACGTAATAAACATGTCTCGGGAGTAATTTTGAGGTGTGAACCCACAATCCCACCCCACAGACTGTGTTAAAACTTCGAAAAGTATCAAAGGGAGGAAAATACTCCGAAAAATGCCTTACCATCTCTTCGTCATTTCCTCAGGCTGTTCTCCCTTAAGCATCTGCACGACATACTCACCAATGATCGGTAGAAACTTCCAGCCATGGAATGAGCCCGCTGTAGCAATATACAGATTCTCACATCGTGGATGTGGGCAGATGTACCAGTTGTTGTCTTGCGTGATACCATCCCTATGAAATTAGTAAGCCAGCAAAGCAGGAATATCTTGTGCCGGAGGAGGCAAAACTTACCAGCAGAGCCTGTAATGGCTTGGTTGTAAGCCTTCGACTCCCTTGCCATAGCAGCCCTTCATCACTGTGTCAATCTCGTTGACAAGCTGAGTAGGCATATTGTCCCGTGACGTCCACTGGGATCTGTTCTTCTCGGTAAAAGGGACAGATATCTTCTGGTCAGAAGATGCGTGGTAGACTGTATTTTTCAGTGGCATGTCGCGAATAAATTTAAGTTGGTGGTCTGGAGTAGGTGGCATCGTCTCGCCTGTGACTAGTCTCAGCTTTCGTCTTGACATGAGGGGCGTGCGATATGGGCGCGAGTGTACCTTGAGTCTCATTTGCATCAAGCACAAAAGCTGGACCGTGCTTGAATCCTTCGGCCTGTTCTGGGCTGAGATCTACAGCTGCCTCGCAGACTGAACAGGCTGTGATTCGGTCTCCCACTTGTACTTCTGGTTGCTTTGGGGCGCTATCAGCCATCAGCTTTGCGGTGTTAGCGCCAGTTGATACAACGATCTTTTCTGCGGTGAAGGTCCTGCCATCTTCGGTCTGGATACCCGCGCAAGCTCCATCTTTAATGATCAGATTTGCTACGGGGGCAGTAACGTAGTGAGCGCCATTATCGATTGCGGCTTTTACCGTGGCTTCAAGTGCTCTTGCGGCTTCAGCCCAACCAGAAGATGGCGTCCAGAGTAAATCTTCCACACCACTGAAATCTGTGTCTGCAAACAACCCTTGGAACCTACTTCGCGCTTCGCCCGGCTTGATCAACTCGGCTCCAACTTCAACCCCAAGTCTCTTGTAGTTCTCAAAGATCTTGCCGACTAGATCTGCGGAATGGTCTGTTGCCTTTAGTAAACCGCTCTGGTGGTACCATCTCTTGAACAGAGGGTCCGTCCTCCACCGTTCTAGCGTCTTCAAGCCAAGTTCACAGTAGAAAATGTCACCATAGTCGGAGCGGACAATTTTGTTGATATCATGTGAGGCGGCGATTGGGCAAGGGTAAGGGGTTCTGTCTACCAGAATTATCGTTGGCGCTGGGATTTGCCTGGACAGATGCAAGGCTGATGACGCTCCAAAGACACCAGCGCCAACGATAATATAGGATGAGGCTAGTGGTGACATGGTGAACTCTAATCAGCGGGTATACGGTTGGAAGGAAAAGAGCGATATGGTGCAACTGAGAAAAGTGCAGCGGGGTTCGACGTCATTCCGCATAAGCTCCCACCTCTTTGTATTGCGTTGTAATTCTTGAAAGATCCTCTCTGTTGTTTGGTTCTGACGTGGATGTCTTGACGTGCTTCAAAGGATAGAAACACCACGCTCAAAAGCGTGAAGCATTGAGAGTTCACGATCCGACAGACGCTTGTTCTGCTCCACGCCTTGGGCTTCCTTTCAAGATGTACTCCTGTATTCTGGGGCTTTCCTCCAGTAGTTGCAACTCTATACGCCACAGCGGGCTCTCCGGCAAATCTTTCAGTCTGCTACCCTTTCGGCGATTTCGAGGTTGCCACAAGACGATAGGCGATCCACCGGCTGGCTCATCCGTCATTTTCAGCTTATAAGGATCCAGTGGGTGGCCGTCGTAAGTCCCGATGTCTTCTACACCAGGGCCTTTGAGCTTAATGCGCGATCGAACTGATGGGTGGATATATTGGTTCGTCTGCCGCAGAGGCTTGCCAGTTGATCGGCCAGTATCTGGATTAACCCTCGTGTATGCTCCTGGTGTTCGAGTGGTCCTCCCAGCTAGCATGTAGAAGCCTGTGAAAGACCTATAGATCTTACCGAAACTCCACGGCCTTGGAGTTTGTTCCGTCTCTTCGTAGTGTTGTAAGGTCTCGTCGTACTGATCAAGTATGTAGTGCTCGTCAAAATCAATAAAGCCTGCTACCTGGGACATCATCCAGGCTAGGGTAATATTCGCCTGTCCTTGATCGGCATAGCCCCCGCCGATGTTACTGTGTACACCTGAGAACCAAACTTGTCTCAAATTAGTCTCATTTCCTCGGGGCTTCTCCCAGACAGCAGGCGAGAAAGCAGCTCTGTGTTCATCTAGTGCTAAAGCCTGGAATGCGTTCTCAATGTGGTCATTCAGGGCAGTATCATAGAACAGATATTCCTTTGTAGACTTAGTTTGCAAATGAAGCCTTTCAAGCCACTCGATGCGCGGGATTCCCAGGGATCCAACAGTATCGAAGACTCCAATAGCTTTGATAGCTATGCTCAGCCTAGAGAGACCCTTCCTCACGAGCTCGTTTCTATATCTTGGATCCAAAGCACTCGGCTTTTCAAAGATCGGTGTGTTCGGATAGGCCGGCTTGTAATTTGGATTCTCTCGATTTTCGAAATCCTTGAAAACTTCCGCAAGATACTCCAACCCTTGTTTCGTCAAGAGACCAACGCCGTCAATGAGACCTGCAATGGATCTCGCAGTGAAAGCGCCGCGTGAAAAGCCGAAGAGATATATCTCGTCGCCCGTGGAATAATTCAAGGCAATGAACGTATAAGCACTCCGGATATTCTCGCTGAGACCCTCTGCGGTGGCACCACCAGCGATTTTGTTAATGAAGTTGCCAGTAGATCCTATTCCAGCCTGGTAAAAGACCACTTGCTGTACGCCATCGCTGCTCGTAGGCTTGATAGCTTGCGAAATACGTGTGATGTTGCTCGGAATTGGCAGCTTGTTTTTCATCAGACCGCCGGTCGAATCCAGCCACGTCCCATCACAACAGACGATGATCCTTTTCTTTTTGACGCGAGGTTCTTGACGCTGTCCTTCCATCATATAGCACAAGGCACGAAAGACGGCATACGGCCTTCAAGTCTGAACAATATACAAAGTGAAACTCGAAGTACACCAGGTGACTCTTGGTCTCCTACTCGATCTTGACATGGTGGGACGTTTCCCTTCGTCTGATGGATTGTGGCTGGTCAAGTGCTCATGAAAGTGTGATCAATAATCGCATGCGTTCTCCAGCACGGCAGCCTTGGACAAAAGAGACCCGAGTAGTTCCGCAGATTGTTAAACGGTAGGCAGCTATGGTTATAGACATACCAAGAGTACGATATTGACAGTATAGAAATGAAGCACTGATGTTGATCGAAGATGTCAACAATGCTATTTACAGGCGCTGCATTAGCCCCGGCAGCCACGCGAACAAGCGCCCCATGAGGCCAAGTTTCGGGGGAGCTCGGGCCAAGCCGCCAAGGCTCGGGGCGTTTTTTCTGGAGTCCACAGCCTCACGGGGTCAGTTGTCAAAGGGATTGAGGTTATGCGGGAGAATTTATGGTTGTGATGATACACTTTTTTCGCACATTCTACAGTTGGTGGACATTACTTCAAGCGCTTGTGCCACTCCAGACTAATAAAGCGTTTCTACAAATCGCGAAATATCAGTCGCATCTGCCTTGTCAACTTATTGTTTCTTGTTTTGAGAATAGAAGAAGTTGGCTCCTGATTACGATTAGTGTCATTTTAATCAAGGTCACAACCAGAGGGTAGAGCAATGTCTTACCAACAGGCACCAGGTCGTTTTCCTCTGCCCATTCTCTGACTCCTGCACCAATCTTCCCGTAGCCCCAATGTGGCCTGTCTTTTGGCTTCTTCAAGTTTTTCGATATTACATCCTCATCGGCAGGTGCCAGCAACGCGAAAACGTAGCGGTGATACCCCGTCTTTGGTGGAGGGGCTGGTGGAAAGTAACGCATAAGATCCAGGATGTCACTGCCTTCAGATTTTGCATCGAATAGGAGAGGCGAAAGTGCCTTGCGAACATCCATTGAAAGGGACGGAAGCGTAATGTTGGTAGCTATCCAGTGGCACATTTGGGCTTTGACAGGTTCGGAGCGAGATGTTGCATCTGGATCAGTAAGAACTATGGTATACGTGATATTGCTCTTGGAAGTCCGAGTCGGAGTAATATCTGAAGAGTAAATGTTGAAGACGGGCTCGGACTTGACAGCCTTGGGCTTCAGAGTGTTGCCTAGGGTCACAGACTTGTGTTTCGACGGGTAGGAAAGGAGAATGGAAACAGATAGCTCGAAGTCGTCGAGCACTTAAGCAGCAGTGTCAGTAAAGGAGCGGCAAAAAGAACAGGAGTCGTGCATGGAGGACATCTCCGTGCATACAAAGTAGAGAGACGAGATGGTGTAAAGAGCCTTTGAGTAGGCACGTAGAGTACGACATTCGTTGCAAGCCAGGAAAAGGATCTGGCAACAGATGGCAGCATTGCGAGTTTGATATTTACCATCTGGAATGATATTGGCCTCCTTGAGCCTATGACGAGTCAGCAGTGATCTTTGGTTGCCCATTTCCAGAGGCTTCATACACATCACGGGTATTCTTGCTCGCTTGCTTCTCATGAGTGAACGAGACTTGAAGGGCTTTGAGCCATGAAGGAAGGGCATCACAAGGCTGCAAGCTAACGCAGAGAAAGAGGAGCAAGTGCAAAATCAGGAAATGCATTGTACAGTAATTCTCAACAACAGCGACACAGCCCTTAGCTCGCTAGTCACAGTCTCGCAGTGAAAGTTCACTTGAACCTAGCCGATCAGAGAGAAACAATAAACCTATCCACCACTTTATGTATGCAATTGTTTTGACATCTAACGCGGGGAAGAGGGACGTCATTGCGGCTGCTTCGCTCAAATGCGCATGCCCTGCGTAGATCTCAGGCTAATGAGCAGTTAAGAGTAAACAATCCTAGCTTTGCTTGGCAGAGTCGATTCTTGGATTTTGAGCAGTAGCTTTCTCCGCACGAGACAGACAGTGCGCTGCCATCCGCTTTTTCGAGTGCTGAACATCGTCGGCTACTCTGTTCCACAGACCTATCCTAGGTGCACCTCACATAGGGTCACTCTCAACGACGCAGCTTGTGACGAAAAGGCGTGACGCGAATTTCCTACCTCCTCAACCAGGCTCTCTGAGTGGCTTCTATTGAATTAGGACAATCAAGATGGCATCTCTAGGGGAGGATCTCCTCGGCGTGGTCAATAAGCTACAAGACTTAGTCTTCAATACCATTGGCAATGACTCGCTAGATCTACCTCAAATTGTGATTTCCATTCCTTCCTAGGGGCATTGCTTATGAGCTTCGACTTACTTAACGATAGGTCGTGGTAGGCTCACAGTCGTCTGGGAAATCCTCTGTGCTCGAGAACATTGTGGGAAGGGATTTTCTTCCCCGGGGTAGCGGCATCGTAACAAGGCGGCCCCTCATCTTACAACTTATCAATGTCCCAAGCGAACGAGATGACAAGCCTGAGACTGACGAGGTCCATGTCCCTCATACTTCTGCAAGCGTGGCCGGGCAGGGTGAATGGGCAGAATTCCACCACCTGCCGAGCCAAAAGTTCCGTGACTTTGGGGAGGTCAAGAGGGAGATCGAGAACGAGACAGCAAGGATAGCAGGGAGCAACAAGGGCATCAACAGGCAGCCGATAAATCTCAAGATCTATTCACCACATGTCCTGAGTTTGACCTTGGTCGATCTTCCCGGTTTGACAAAAGTACCCATTGGCGACCAGCCGTCAGATATTGAAAGGCAGACGAGAAACCTGATCTCCGAATATATCGCAAAGCCGAACAGCATCATACTGGCAGTTTCCCCTGCAAATGTCGATATCGTTAACTCTGAAGCTCTCAAGCTTGCCCGCCATGTGGATCCCATAGGACGACGGACTATAGGCGTGCTCACCAAGATCGATCTCATGGACCATGGAACCAACGCATTGGACATACTCTCGGGGCGAGTATACCCCCTTAAGCTCGGATTCATTGGTGTAGTCAACCGGTCGCAGCAGGATATCCAGGGCAACAAATCTTTGGCAGATGCTCTTAAGGACGAAGCAGACTTCTTCAGACACAACCCTGCATATCGAAACATGGCAAATCGCTGTGGGACGCAATTCCTTGCAAAAGGCCTAAACACCACCCTGATGGCACATATTCGAGATCGGCTGCCAGACATCAAGGCGCGATTGAACACTTTGATGGGTCAGACGCAACAGGAACTCGCCAGCTATGGAAATATGCAGTTCAGCGGAAAGGAGCACCGGGGCTCTTTAATACTACAACTAATGACCCGATTTGCTTCCTCGTTTATCTCCTCGATAGACGGTACTTCTATGGAGATTTCGACAAAGGAGCTTTGTGGTGGTGCAAGGATATACTATATCTTCAACTCTGTATTTGGCAACTCCTTGGAAACCATTGACCCTACGACCAACCTCTCCGTCCTTGACATCCGAACAGCAATCCGCAATTCAACGGGTCCCCGTCCCAGTCTTTTCGTCCCCGAACTGGCCTTCGACCTCCTAGTGAAGCCTCAGATCAAGATGCTGGAAATACCCAGCCAGCGCTGTGTCGAGCTTGTATATGAAGAGCTCATTAAAATCTGCCACACCTGTGGCTCAACAGAACTCTCACGTTTCCCTCGCCTCCAAGCCAAACTTATTGAAGTGGTCTCGGACCTGCTTCGAGAAAGATTAGGTCCAGCGTCGAACTACGTCGAATCTCTAATTTCCATTCAACGCGCATATATCAACACTAATCACCCCAACTTCCTTGGAGCAGCAGCAGCAATGGAGTCAGTCGTCTCCAATAAGCGGGAGAAGGAGAAGAAAGCAGCCGCAGTAGAGGAGCGAAGAAAACGAGAAAAGCGGCGGATGAAGGAGCTGGGAGGGGCTGTCAATGGTACCGAAACCCCTGAGGATGAGGAGGAAGCTTTAGACGATGTTAGAAGCATACAATCCCTCCCCCATCGAGGCCATACGGTCAAGAACAGCAGAAGTATGTCTCCTGCGGTGGGTCGGAACCCCGAGAATGGTCACAATAGCATCGCTTCCACCATGAATGGACGATCCAGCTCACCGCCTCGGTTTGGCGGTACAGGAAACACTCGCGACTCATTCCTCAACTACTTTTTCGGCAAAGAAGGTGGCCTACCATCAGCCGGTGGCATGAATGCAGTAGGTGGTACAGCCGCCGCAGCAGCTGCAGGTAATCGTCACGTCAGCCACAACCAAGAGCCTAGCTTCAGCCAAAGCATACGAAGAGGGGACAACAGACACACGGAACGAGCACCTGACATGCGAGCTTCGTACGCTCAGGACGACTATGAGGTTGTGCGGCCTGGCAGAGACAGGGACTACAACGACTACGATTCGCAATATTCACAGTTTCCTCCCACTGATGGGCAAGGCGACCCTGAACTCACCGAACGCGAAGCACTGGAGACGGAATTGATTCGCCGCCTTATCTCCTCGTATTTCAATATTGTACGGGAAAGCATTGCTGATCAGGTGCCTAAAGCTGTCATGCATTTGCTTGTTAATCACAGCAAGGAAGCGGTGCAGAATCGGTTGGTGAGTGAGTTGTACAAGGAGGATCTCTTCGGCGATTTATTGTATGAGGACGATGGGATCAAGGCTGAGAGGGAAAAGTGTGAGAAGTTGCTTGGTATGTCGTCTAATGTCCTTTCTTTTACGAGGATCGATTACTAACGGTGAATAGGTACTTACCGGGAAGCTGCCAAGATCGTGGGAGAGGTGCTGTAGGGCGCTGTCATGAGAGAAAAAGGGGGATGATGTATTCTACTTGGTCTGTTGCTCTCATAGAATCTGGTTCAGGCGTTGGTCTCCGCTTGTTATTGCGATGGCCGCTAGCATTACCTGGGTCGTCCATCGCTGCTTCTGTATCTTATAGTCCAATTCGACTTACTCTTGGCCCAGGATTACAATAAGAAGACTTATACATGTCGTTTTGGTCCACCTTGGAGACGATGGACCAGTTTTGCGCTTGACTCTGCCCAGTACAGCGTCCCACGTCAAGGGGGCGGGATCAGTCTCTTCTCCAGTCGGCGAGGGGATAGATTGCACAGTTGCAAAGCGTCGAACGGTCATCAAAACTTTCTACACTTTCTTCTTCCCCTTCTCTAACCCTCTACCCCCTCTCCCAATCCTCCTATCCTCCCAAGCCCAAATCGCCGCACTCCCAAACACAACCACCGCTCCCATCGCCACGCCCGGCGGCAATTTATTTCCAAACAACCAAATACTAGCAAACAAACTGACCAATTTCCGTACATTGAGCGCAATCGATACGCCGAGTGCTGATGTCCGAGCGCCGAGGAGGTTGACGCCCCGGATGCAGGCGTATTGCGTAAGGGCGTTCAATCCGAGGGTGATGATGTGTTTTGGGATGCGGATGTTTAGGAAGGAGGAGAGGGAGGGGGCGAGGAGGATCGGTGGAAGTTGGCCAGATTGGGTGGGGGTGCCGGCTTTGGGTAATAGTAATGTTGGCTGGTCTAGTAAACTTGAAAGATCGAAGGATGTCGAGGAGACTAGCTGCTTGAATTGGTTGAGAAGAGATGGAAAGAAGGGGAGGAAAAGAGGGATTGAGAGGAAGTGGCTGTAGAAAAGGTTTTCGTGCCAGTAAGAGCCGTATTTGGCGTAGGTGAGTTGGGTGTAGAGGCCCATTATTGCGGATAAGAGCTGTGCGATGAAGAGGATGGCGAGGCCAGTGATAAGTTGAGGGTCGAATTTGGATGAGGAGTTGGACGGGGAGGTTTTGCCCTGTATGGAATAAGTGAGCTGTTTGTGATAGATGCAGGCTTTAAGATAGGCCATTCTTACCTTTGACTGAGCATCTGCCATTGCAGCCATGATGACGCCTATAGTGAGCATTGCAACACTGAAGACTACGCTATGTCAGGAATGTG
>JAABUP010011117.1_pt1 | contig 10358 bp, 7 predicted proteins | sample 5559201 | NCBI WGS metagenome assembly JAABUP01 (sample SAMN10711887, study PRJNA513373) | rock metagenome | isolation source: Antarctica rocks | place: Antarctica | reverse complement strand
AGAAGACGAGGGCCGGGTGGGTACGTACTTTACGATCCTGCGCGATGTGTTTTTGCGGGTGATGCTGGAAGGGGATGGCTGCGGGTTTGGTGGAGTGGTGCTTAGGATTAAGGTAAGGGATGGTTGATGGTGATGTAGTGGAGAGGTGCCAGATGAAAGGCAGGTATGGTCGGAAGTTGCCCCTTTAAGCGAGGGTTACACCGGAATTCTACCGACACACAACCACCGATTTCCCATTCTCACGACTCAATTACACATCCAGAACCAACTCTCCCGTGTATCTCCTACATTCCCTCATCCTACGCTACATATGATACACATCGATACAGGAATCCTAGAATCAGCCGCCGTCGTTGAATGATTCTCGTCCATGGCTACGCCTACGCCTGCGAAAACGAGAAGAAAAATCGTAGGGTTACATGTACGATAGCCTGAGAGACATGGCTCGCTGAGTCTGGTATCATGGAACAAAAAAGGGGAATCTTCCAACTGTTTCCGGTCTTTGATACAATGAACGCTGTTCGAAGGTGTACGGTGGGGTCGCTTTGCGGCGCATGAGGAACTATAACGAGCAGTCTATCCAATGTTTAATGGCGCGGCAATTCTCAGATCCTGTAGCTTTGATGGGATGCGAGATTGTGTACCGCGAATGCTTGTATGACGCGGGCTGAGATTGTAATTGGCGGTTGTGGGTTTGGCCATAGTGAGGTCAAAGCTGGCGAAAGCGTTCTTACACAAGGCATGTTGCATCATTTTATGCTCGGTGGCGCTCAGAAGTTACTTTCGTCTTCGGAGTGCCATCGAACGCATCGCGTTCAACTTGGTCCGTCAGGTAGAAATCTGGGTGAAAAGTCCAACTTGAACGTTGACATTTCGCCACGCTCGGACTAAGGTCGAAAGTTGATAATCGCAATCTTCCAAAATTAGTCTTCGCTCTTGAGATAGCTTGTACCCGAACAGGAAATCGACATACCTGACTGCCCAGCCCGTAAGCGAGTTTCCCACCGTCGGCATCCCAACTCAACGAGTGTGTTGGTCCCTCTTCTTCCTCTCCGATACCGCTATCTTGATCTATTCCATTGACCACAGGGCTCTGCCATTTTCCAGGTTCGCCTTTCCAGCCTGCTTTTGGCATTCCACCTACGTCAGCGTTCCATATCAGGACCCGGTCCCAGCTCGCTGCTGCGACAAGGTAGCCGTCTGGCGTGAAACTAATGGCCATAGGAGGTGTACTGTGGCCGAGGCTGAGAACATGGACTGTGGTGAATGGTTGGTTAGCATCCCAGATCCTTATGTTGCCGTCGAGGGATGAGGTTGCGAGTAGTCGGGGAGAAGTACAAGTGTAGGATGAAGGATTGGAAATTGGTTGGTAGGCAAGGGCGGTAATCTCGGCATCGTGAGCTGTGGTGGTTTTCAGATTACCCGTGGCATCGATGATTCCGAGTACTGCGGATTCTTCGGCCGCTATGGCAGTCGTTTTGCTTGCAGTGTCGAAACGAATGTGTGTCCAACTTTGGTATTTTTCTTCATCGGTGCGACTATGGAGGGCAACAATCCGTTGAGTCTCGATGGACATCTGTACAATGCAATTTTGACCACATATAGTAAAATTCTGATCATCAGACCATGCTGCATCCATTACAACGTCATGTAACTCAAGAGGGCACAGAGCATCTGATGATCGTGTATCCCAGACCATCAAGGCACTCCCCCCCCTCCTAGAGGATGTAATACCCAGCAGGTGGGTTCCAGAAGGGTTCCAACGGAACATCAGGATCATATCCGGTACTGTCCTTAGCTCATCTAGTGATCTGCCGGTTTTATCCCACAAAGACACGTCGCCAGTCCGGCCTAGAGTATCGCTCCGAGTTGCGACAGCGAGGATTTCACCGTCGGAACTCCATGCCATTGCCGTTACCGAAGAACCATCCGACGGACCCAGTGTATCGACAAACTGCTGCTGTTGCTGACGCTCAGGGCATGTGCCCTCGGGAGACAGGATGGTTTTGGTCGAGACGGTCCAAATGCGGCATAGCGCTTCGCCTCCAGTGGCCAAGATTTGGGGATCTTGGGGATTCCAGGCGGTGTGCATCACGTTTTTATCCGGCACACACAGCAGGCTTGTTTCGGGCCCTAGCTCGCGAACCTTGTCGCTCTGCACACCCACGCTCTCTCCATTCGTCAGGGTTAGTGTGTGCGTCCTAGTCTGAATGCTGCTGCTCGCATGCTGCTGCTGCTGATCGGGCGCACGCGCATCATCATCATCATCATCATCATCATCATCAACCCCTTCCCCATCCCCATCCTCATCCTCATCCATATCCATGCCGTTTCCAGCCCCTTCCGCTACTGCACCAGTCAATGCGTTTGGGATCTCTGCTGCCGGGGAATTACTGGCTGAGGTTGGCTCTGGCGCATCCAGTCGTGAATATCCGTTCTGGTCGATGTCCATGCTGTCGCTGCCTCCTCTGCTGTCATGGTTAATGTTGCCATTGCTTGTAAGATTAATTGTAGATGGAGTCGTCGTAATTTCAATGCCATTGCTTTTGCGACTTCGCTTAGCCGCCGGACCTGCATTTGGCACCTCTAGCCCAAGGCCGTTTGCTGTGTTTTCTCGACCGTGTTTGCGAGTTCGTGGGGAGTTGCGTGACTTGTAAGCGGTTTCGTCTTCACTTGCCTCCCCGTTTGCTGATGATGTGTTCCGTCCAGAAATAGGTCCAAAAAATGGTACAGGCGATGATAACGATGGGTTTTCATCGCCATGCTAACACATCTGAGATGCTAAATCACAACAAGTGGCGCTTTGTGACATACCTGATTTAATGACTGCTCAATTTCGTAATACTGCAGCCCTTTCTGTACCAACAACACCAAGGCGTGAGTTCTGATGTATTGCGCAAATGGCAGTGATCGCGGATCTACGTTCCAGTCACGCTCGAGTTTGACAGCGGCTTCGCCATGACCTGCACACGCAATTAATTCATACAGCTTGTCTTTTTTCGTACGATGTGACGGTCGCCAGGTCTTGTGATCTTACCTGATTCTTGAAGATATCTTTGTCCGATCAAACGGTTAGCGATAAACTCCTCGGTACCTGACAGAGCCTGTTCCGAACAGGTATCACGACTCACCTCCATATCAAATAATTGACATGGTCGGAATTCAGAGGTACAGCAGACATGGTGAATCCGGCCAAGCATCAATGGTACACATGCGACGTGAGCAACGGTCGTGACTTTGGTGTGATGGTAGAAGACGATCGGATAGTTGGATGAAGTTGGAAGTGTGGAAGGAAAGGTGAATTGAGAATTAAGAATTGCGGGTTACAGCTTTGGGTGTCTGCAAATCAGTAGCTTCAATCATGTGGACCACTGGAATCTCGACATGGGAAGCGTTAAAGACTTGGGTCTTTCAAGTTGGGGGAGTTTTGGAGGCCAGAGACTACATTAGTGGCCGACAGATGATGCGCGGATGGCGTCCTATCGAATTCAGCGTTTCGTCTTAGCCCTGGTAGGCTGGGACAAGACAAGAACGCCAGGGGTCCGGATAGGACTTTGAACTGGCAGGTCTTACTATTTATTGCTCGTCGGACGAGCTTGGTCTGAGAGGGGCTTGAGCAAGGCGAAAAGTGTTCAGCTCGTCTACGGAGTACCAGCAGCCTTTTTCCTTTTCAGACTGTGAGACGTGAGTACCATCCATACATGATCCACCTGCAAGGAATCGCTGACATGGAGAGAGATCTTGCGGGAACGCTTTGCCCTTAGCTCCTCGGTTAGCCCCGCAGCTCACGGAGGTTGCACCCCCCCCCTCCCAGGGCAGGGAGCTTCTATACCTCAGTGGGTCTAAAGTCTTAGTTCAAAAACTAACAAATACCGCAGTAAGGTACGGAGTACTCCGTACCTAGTCACCTTCGCATGATATCAGGGCTTGCAATTCTCTTCATTATTTAAGGTACAGAATTTGCATGACAAGACTGATTATCTTCAAGTCTTTTAGTGCATGATGTTCATGTTTATGATGAGTCATGAACAGTACAAAGCATTGTACACGTTTGTCACTTCGTTTTTATTGCTTTGCGACATTAGATGATATGTGGTTAGCTGTCAGTTAGGCGGCGGGATTCCCTTGCCTAGCCTTGACACTAAATCTTTAGACCCACTGAGGTATAGAAGTTTCCCCCCCCCCAGGGCTGGCACGACGGAAGTCGGACAAGCTACTTGTCCGTACAGAGAACCTGGAAAGTGGATAACTTCAACGTTGTTAAAGGTATTCATTTGTGTGAAAGTGACCTTGCACGTTCTACCTAGGCACTGGTACTACGGTATCCTTTCGGAAATGCAGCTACGTATCAATATCCCTCCACTGACCCGCGTTCTACTCGCCCTACTGCTGGCCATCTTCGTTACCTATCAAGTCACACGCGCCAGGCATCCGGAATTCCTTGCGCTCATACCACAACTGTCTCTACTCTACCCTTGGGTTTACTTTACCGCCACCTTCGCGGAGCAGAACATCCTTACCTTACTGGTCACCGCTGCGACCATTCTGTATGGTGGGAAATACCTCGAGCGTGCGTGGGGCACCACCGAGTTTGGGAAGTTCGTTCTTGTTGTAACGGTGATTCCGTACATCGCAGCAGCAATCGTCTATTTACTCTGGTTTGTCATCGCTCGGACAGATGCACATTCGTGAGTTGGAATCCTTGCAGCCAGTGGTACTCAAAGTTGATTGACGTCAATTCTAGTTGGGCAAGAATCCAAGGCTCGGTCGCTCTGCAAGGCGCCCTCCTTGTGGCATTCAAACAGCTCGTACCAGAACATACTGTTACTATCTTAAAGGGAATCGTTAAGATCCGGGTCAAACACTTTGTTTCAATTTTCCTCGTCGCGAACACACTGTCGGGCGTTATCCTGGGAACGGATACGGCGCTCGTACTGGCTTGGTTAGGGTTTTTCATTAGCTGGATATATCTAAGGTTCTACAAAAGGCAGCCAGAATTGTCAAGCGCCAGTACCGGAGGCAGTGGTATTAAGGGTGATGCATCCGAGACTTTTGCATTCGCCTACTTCTGGCCAGATGTTGTACAACCTCATATAGCGGCTGTTGCGGATGGTGTCTACAATGCGCTGGTTTCCCTGCGGATATGCACTCCATTCTCAGCTGAAGACGTTGAGTCTAGCAACGAACAAGCCACATCGAGAAGTGAGGGCGGGCTGCCAAGTCTCTTGAATCACGGAGGGCGACAAGGAGGGGCAGGGAAGAGGGAAGAAGCTGAACGCAGGCGGGCACTGGCGCTCAAGGCACTAGATCAACGACTGCACGCTGCAACTGCGAACAAGCAGCAGCCTGCTTCGGTCCCAACGTCAGGCCCTAGTATAGTGGAAGCCGTTCCTCCCAGCAGCGAGCCTCCAGTAGAGGATAGCCAGCCATAGAAAAGGCCTGCAATCTCTAGCGTTGCATTCCCAACAACGGTCAGAAGTTGTGCCCTAAGTTGTGCCCTTCACAGAGTACTATCGAAATCTCTTCTCGTCCGTCCAGGTACCCATATAGATCCACCACTAAGACGCCCAGCTACTTATATCATCACATGCATTCTCACCCCCATTCCACCGGTCTTGCCAACCAAGGTGGCAGAAGGAAAATGCTCCGATCTCAAGGCTCAGCATCTCCTTCACAGCAACCCCTCATTACTTTAAAGGTACCTTACATGGGGTAAAGGTTTACATCATCATTTGCTCACACATATTACGTCAACATATGTACCTTGGTAGTAAGATATATTAACTTCGCTCCCTCTTCTTTCCAAACTTTCTTTTGAACCACCATCATCCTGAACCCGAGCCACACTTTCGGACACAAAGTACTTCAAATCTATCAACCAACAAACCAAAAACCACAAGCACCATGTCCGGCAACAGCAACCCCGGCAACTTCGCTAACCGCCCTCAGGAGGAGGTCCAAGCGGCCGCGAAAAAGGGTGGAGAATCCTCCAATACCGGTGGCTTCGCGAGCATGCCTACCGAGAAAGTGGTACGTATCTACTTCCCTATTCTCACCTTGCGTAGAGGACGAGCGCATCATGTTGCTGACACATGTGACACTGTAGCAAGAAATCGCTTCCCAGGGCGGCAAGGCTTCCAGCGGTTCCTTCGAGAAAGGCAGTGAGGCTGCTAAGGAGGCTGGACGTAAAGGTGGATCTGCTACTGGAGGGACTTCTTAGATGAATCTGGCATGGCGGTACTATGATTGGGGCAATCAGGAGCCTAGGGCTTAAGCGGAGGATACCTGTAACTTAGAGGCTGAGCTGTATGATGGAAATGACAGAAAAACTACCTTGATGCTACTCGGGGTTCAGTAGGTACTTTATTCATAACTGCGACAAAGTCTGTCCCTCCCACTTGCCTCAGGTTCTCAGACGTGCCACTAACCTCGTTACCTGAGGCAACCTCTCACCTTCGAGCTAGGAAGATCCGGGCCGCAATTACTCCGTAGCGTTATCGATAACACCCGCCTACAGAGCCCTAAGCTCGTACTGTACTAACTGTATCATAAAATTCCGAGATTCTGAAAACTCATGGGTACGCTTGAGTTGTGGGTCAGCAAGATGTCTCTGGCCGAGAAATTGGACAAGATAAGGTCACCAAGGCTACAGAATCAGCGTGAGGTACTGCAATGATGCGGCCTCCTACCTTTTCTATTGGAGCTTGTCGCTAAACAATTTAAACAGACTGCTATTGTTTTGTCTGCTGTCGAGGACACTCTTAAGGACCAGAAAGTAGGCGCTTCGCCAACTGCATATTTTGCTGCCCTTCTGGCTTTATTAGGTCAATCCATCTCTCCATTGAGCGGCATTGTGAACAAAGAGCTGGCAACTTCTGTTGTGTATCTTCTTGATCTCGTCACGCCCCATGTCCCGGCGCCCCTCCTGCGGTCCAAATTCTCACAGATCCTTACAAGTCTTGCGCCTGCACTGACCCACCACGATGTCGATGCACCGTTCTTGCGCTCCTCAATTGGGTGCCTCGAGTCGTTGCTCGTCTCCCAAGACGCTGCGGCTTGGGCGCTACCCCAAACACAGATCGGTCCTCGAAGGGCAGTTGCCGGGCTTTTAGTGCTCGCTGCAGATCACAGGCCAAAGGTACGGAAACGGGCGCAAGATGCGATTACATTGGTTTTGAAAAGCCCTCCACCCAGTCCTTCATTGGACCACCCCGCTGCGGATATGTGCGCAGAAACAGCACTGCATAATCTCAGCGATGCCGTGGCGATTAGTGGAAAGCAAAGGAAGAAGAGCAAAGGCCATGCACAAGATCAACACCAGCCAGGCATGATGCATGCTCTGCAACTTGTCAAAACAATAGCGTCAGCGTCAGGCGGATGGCCGAGTAAGAAAATCGAACCGTTGTGCGAGGTCTTGATGAACATATCCAAATCAAATAACGAATATCTTACGATGGCTGCTTTTGAAGTATTTGAGATTATATTCGAAGGAATGGCGGACGAATCCTCTTCATCGAAGCTTCCAAGGCTAATGGAAGCAATTTCGGAGCTACGTCCATCTCAGAATGACTCGCAACTGCTGCCCCCGTGGATTGCTGTCATGTCTAGAGGCTACGATGTCTCTGCGCAGATGGACCCAGAGGATACCTTTCAGAAACTTCCCGAACTGATGGAATCGATCTCCGGATTTCTTGCTTCATCCTCGCATAACATTCGATTATCCGCGTCAGAATGTCTGATCTCTTTTCTAGTGAACTGCATCCCGGATAGTGTCATTCTCGAGCCGTCAATATACGATGAGAAGGTGCTCGAAAAGGTGGCTAAATCGGTAACGTCTCTGCTTAGCGTCAAATACCAGGCTGCTTGGATGGAGGTCTTCAGTGTTTTATCTGCTCTCTTTGGAGCACTGAAATGGAAATCTAGCCCCTTAGCCAACGATATTGTCCACGGTGTGGGGGAATTGCGAGGCAACGATTCTTTCAATGGGAAAAAGGAGGCCGATGCCGTCCTTGGAAAAGCGATCGAAGTTATGGGACCAGAAGCAATTCTTAGCATACTGCCACTAAACCTTCTAAAACCCCAGCCTAGACAGCCTGGCAGAGCATGGCTCCTACCGATCCTCAGAGATCATGTAACAAATACGTATCTTACCCACTTCAGGCTGGAATTTGTTCCTCTGAGCGAAGCAATGTTCCAGAAAGTTATTGACAACGGAGTCGCGGAAAAGACAATGGAAACCAAGATATTTGAAACTATCGTACAACAAACCTGGGCACTTTTACCAGGATACTGCAATCTCCCTCGTGATTTGACTGAAGCATTTGATCAGAGCTTCGCAGAACTGCTGGCCAATTTGCTTTACAAGCAGACCGAATTACGTGCGGATGTATGCAGAGCTTTCCAAATGCTTGTAGAATCAAACCAAGAGATTATTGCCCTTGACGCGTCTGAGAAAGACTTGCTTTTGGGGGCACGAATGACGAAGCAAGATGCACAAAGGAATCTAGGTCATCTTTCCAGCTTTGCAGGCAATCTCTTAGCGGTTCTGTTCAACGTTTACAGTCAAACACTCCCACAATTTAGAGGTCATATATTGCAATGTATCAATGCCTATCTAAGCATCACCCCTGAGAAGGTAATTTAGATCTGATAATAACACAATCAGTGTCTTACTGACATATTTATAGGAGTTGCTTGAGACCTTCACGCGTGTTACTACCATGCTTGAAGGCGCTTTGGCAGAAGCCACATCTCAGACCCAGGCTGACAAGCAAAAGCAAAAGCAATCTACGGATAGTATGCCCCCTACAAGCCACACCCTCATGGACCTAATTATCACGCTGTCAATCTACCTTCCCAGGTCTACTTTCCAAACACTCTTCTCCCTCGTCGCTCTTATCTTACCACAGGCCTCCGATCCCCAACTCCAAAAGAAAGCTTACAAGCTACTCCCCCGCCTTGCCACTTCCGCAGCTGGCATCCTCGCTCTCCAAGACCGCAACACCGAACTCCAGACTCTCCTCCTGAATTCTGCGTCGACGGCCTCCGGCCCCTCTCGCCGTGACCGCCTCGCCGCCATCGCTGTCGTAATCGAACACCTCCCGCCCTTAGATCTTCACTTCATCCCCTCCATTCTCTCAGAAGTCGTTATCTCTGCTAAAGAAGTTAACGAAAAAGCTCGCACTGCCTCCTTTGACCTTCTTGTTGCTATGGCCTGCAAAATGCAGCTAGGTGGCACAATTGCCCAGTCCAAGATCCCGCATATGCCCGCCGATGCCCCCAACGCGGATGCCTCCCTAGAAGAATTCTTCACCATGGTTTCCGCCGGTCTTGTCGGCTCCACTCCTCACATGGTCTCAGCAAGCATAACAGCCCTCACACGTATTCTCTACGAGTTCCGCTCGCAGCTTCCCGAACCCGTCATCGAAGATCTAGTGTCTACAATGGACCTCTTTCTCACATCCGCCAACCGCGAAATCGTCCGCAGCGTCCTCGGCTTTGTCAAAGTCACTGTTATCAGCTTGCCAGAAAAGATCGTGAAACCCCGTCTCGAAACCCTAGTACCGGGGCTAATGTCCTGGTCCCGCGAGCACAAAGCACATTTTCGCGCGAAGGTGAAACATATTTTTGAGCGTATGGTAAGGCGATTTGGGAGTGATGCGGTGGAGAGGTGGTGCCCGGAGGGGGATAGGAAATTCCTTGCCAATATTCGCAAGGCACGCGAGCGCCGCAAGAGGAAGAAAGAGGCCGGCGATGATGAGGGAGCCGACGGGAACGAAAAGTCCGCAAGACGGAAGTCCCGCTTCGAAAGCGAATACGATGAAGCCGTCTACGGCAGCGACTCTGACGCTTCGTCCGGCTCTGATGCTGCCGATAGCGACACCGGCGGGCCCTCGAAATCCTACATTGTCGAAGATGTCGACGAGCCTCTAGACCTGCTCTCCCGCTCTTCAATGGGGAATATATCCTCCCGTAAGCCCGTGACTATCAAACCGGTGCCTAGCAAAAAGCGAGGCAAAACTGACGCGGACGGTAAATTGATATTCGGTAATGGCAATGGTGGCGATACTGACGACGAAGACGACATCCTTATGGACTTAGGCGGAGACGGTGGAAAAGACATTTCTCTGGAAGCTGGTGTAGGCGCTTACGTCGACGCCATACGCGGTCGCGACGCCGTACAGCGCGGCCGCGGCGGCCGTCTGAAGTACTCCAACAAACGCGAGAAGAACCAGGGGGAGATGGAGGTCGATGAGGAGGAGCCGCAAGCGAGCAGGAGCGACCGAGAGCGACCGAATGGAAAGGCGCTTAGGGGCAGCGGTGGAAGGGGGCCTATGAGGGGCAAAGATGGAAGAGCT
>JAABUP010011115.1_pt1 | contig 10360 bp, 13 predicted proteins | sample 5559201 | NCBI WGS metagenome assembly JAABUP01 (sample SAMN10711887, study PRJNA513373) | rock metagenome | isolation source: Antarctica rocks | place: Antarctica | reverse complement strand
TCCACTTTCTGCCTTCCCCATTGTGACTTACCATTGATGAGGGTAGCAGGATTTCTTTAGGTTATCGTCGCCCTGCGGTTGATGAGTGTCACAGTATGGTACTATGAGGTTTACAGGTTGTTCGTTCTACTCCACATCGTGCTCCCTGTAAACAAGCACCGTGGCTCACGTGTGCACAGACGGGCTGATTGTATTCTCGTGGGTTCTTGCACAATGGTACCAACCCAGTATCTCTATTTGCTGATATCGTAGCGACCCTTCAGCTCTACCTTCAACTCATCAAAGACAACTCCTACGAAGCCTACAACAACCTTCTCGCAACCATCCAGTCTCTTAATGAAACGACATAGAACGGATGAGACGTCTCTCAGGGACCTTCTCCAGAAAAGGTCCCATTCATCTACCCGACGATAAATTCGGACCCGTGAGCAATCCACATAGTTTTTACAAGAAAGTACTTGGAACCTTCCAACCAGGCGTCTCACAAGGAACTCTCACAACCATACTTTCGGCGCCAGGTCAGGCAACGGTAAGGCCTCTCCTTCTCCCTTTTTCTCCAGTCTTTACTCACATTCGCAGCCCGGATTCCATGCCAACCAACAGGTCTACGTCGGCCGTCAGCTCGTTGATAGATCGGGCTATATGGAAGACCCGTTTGTATTCGGGCAGTCGGTCCATGTTCCCTACTGGATATCGAGAGTCGGATGGGATCGTAAAGTGAATTCTGGACATGTGTTGCTACTCATTTATAGATACGAAAGAGTAATGCTGACTTTGCAATGTGCTAGTGGAGAGAATGTTGGAAGGGTCGTGAGCTATGGGAAGGATTAAGTGGAGCGTGGCACCTAAATGGCGTGGCTTGTCGGAAGGAAGCTGGTATCATAGACAGACTTACTGAACGAGGCATGGAATATCTTTGATCCTTTGCAAGATTCCAAGATCGCTAGCCCCTCACGTGTCATTTCTTGGTACTTTATTGTTAATGCAGCCTTCGTACATATTCACTCTTGGTCAACACGTGACCGTCCACGGCCACGGTGTAGGGTGGTACAGTTACACAAGATCAGAAACACTAGATTTGAAAAAAGCAGCCATGCTCCTCCTTCATTTCTACACACCACCACTAAGATTCCATCCTCATTTTTTTAGTGAAAGCCATCCACAGAAGATGAATCGACTCAGGAATATCTCGGGTGGCAGCTCGAAAGAAGGAACCGTCCGCCTCCTCGACCATCCAAAGGTAGACAGAAACGGTGAGGGTCGACGCTTGAAGCGAGTATCTTGGTGGAAGCCCGGCAGCCCTTTTCCCTTCACGGTAATAATTCCTGAAACTCTTCGCACACTAATCATTACTAATAAGAAATTAGACCCAATTCAAAATCAATCAACTAGTCTATGTTCGTTATCGCGTTCCCCACGGCCCACGCTGGCTCTTCGGATACAGCGATACTTATCACGGACCATTTCGTATCTCCCAGACAGCATGGGACGCGAAGACACAACCTGAGCATTACACAGTCACGTTCGACGAAGGCCCCGACAGCCCTGAATGGCTGACGCCAGGAGGCAAAGAAGACCCGTGGATCGATAAAGTTTATCTCTTTAGTCTGGACCAGATGGAGAAGATGGAGGTGGAGGGTGTGAAACTTGTCAGGAGACAAGAACATTCCGAAGATTGGGTTGCTGCGAATGGACCGACGTCAGAGACTGATCTCGCGGGACACAAAAGGGCAGAGAAGGCAAAGAAGGAGTTGCTGATTATGGATAAACTCAATGGAGCTGGCATCTATCCTTGAGGTGGGCTTGCTCATTCCTCATGAGCTGTTCGATTGGAGAATTTTATTGGCATTACTCTAGCCATCCATGGAAGTAGACTCTGACTGGAAGGCCACGGCCCAGAGGGGCGTTTGCAGAGAAACGAGTTGTCATCCCCAGATACATATATGGAGCGGGCTTTGACTTACTAGAAGTGGTGAAACTATCTGATACTGCCACAGTTTCCCCACTGATCTTGTGTATAATGGTGCCGTTTGCTTCGTGTCGCTCGCTATATGGGGCGACTTCCTTTCTATCCATGCACTTCTCTCCAATCTTTCATTGAGATCCTGCCCCAGAGGGCAAGGAGAAAATAAACCTGCTCCATGCCTTGCTTGTCTCACCCATTACAACTGAATTTCACAAAGAGCGCACTGCCTCATTCATGTACCGTTCATCTGACCAAAGCAGCAACACATCGAAGTTGCACAGTCAAAGCAGGCAAAGATCATGCTTTTTATCAAAAGCGAGCTGGCCAATCACCTTTTCACATCTCTCACAGACAGTCTTTGATAGAAGATTCTACCACATCCTACCCCTACAACCCACTTCTACTGCACCATGGACCGATCCAAGCAACGAGCCCGAGGATACTTCTCGGGACACCAAAACTCCTCACATAACACTCCCCACCCCTACCGCGAGCATCCAGCATCAAAAAGCAACCTCACCGGCGACGCCAGCCACAGGTTCGGACTCATCGCTCGTCGTCCAAGACCACAAATACCAGAGGTAGTTCCCTGCCTTCCCCCACCCCCAGTTAAACCCATCTTCTAACCAAGCACCTTAGCCGCGTTCCAAAGTAGAACAGCAAGTCTGCGGCCTCCACGATCTCGCGCATGGCCGCTTTGAGCCATACTGAGTAGCGAGAGTCCGATTGGATCCACAAGAGAAATTCATGAGGTATGAATTGAAAGACTTGTAGGGACCCCATGATCGTGTGGTGGGGTGGTTCTTTGAGTGTTCTTTAATGGACAGGGGAGAAGCGGAATAGTGGTAAGCAAAGGCAAATATAGAAGCGTAGAAATGCGGATGGAAGAGAAACGATGATCTATACCTAGATTCGTCATGGCTCTCCCGTCGTCAACTGTCTCTAGACATTGGTCGTAATTTCATTACCTGAAGAAAGATCGGAAGACGTAGCTCCGGCAGCCATGATCGGAAGAGAAAACATGTTAGAAGTGAAAGGAGCTGCATCGCTCATCTGAAAATCATAGATCTCCCTATGTACGTAAATCAGATACACGCTGAAAGGGTAATCGTCCTCCAAGTCCTCCAGAACCGCAATCGACGAACGATTGCTTCATCTTCTTTATGCATGAGAACCCCTGATCTTCCACGCACCAATTCAAGTTGCCTTCGCATCAACATTCTTCCTATGCTCTTCTTCAGCCAAAGACTGCTTCTTGACATACTCCATCACGATCTCCTCCTCCGTCTTCTGTTTACTCAGCCCTTCCTCATGCTCCTTCTTCGAGGCTTCAATCGCCTTTTGGAAGTCCTCATCAGTCGGCAGCTCAACATCCGGGTCCTTGATGGAGGCAGATTTCGATTTCTCGATCGCAAGCTTCATATTCTCATCGTCATCCGTATCAACACCTGAGTCGTCGAAATCGACGCCAGTTGGGGGATGCGCTTGTTCTGAATCTGGATGCGCTGAAATGCTCCGTTGCATCGCTAATTCGAGTTCTTTGCCATGAGTGTCATGGGCACCGGCTTGGGCTTTCGGCGTCTGAGGCGCTTCGGCTACGCTGGCCTGAATAGCTCGCTGCATTGCGTCTCTGTCATCGCCTTCTTTCTGAGCTGATTGAAGTTCCTTCACGCTTGCGCGGATTGCTTGTTCGATCATTCTGTCTTGTTCTGGATCCCCCTTTGAGGTCGCGGCAACGGACGCTTTGATGGCTTCTTCAAAGTCTGCGCCGTCCGGGCTTGATGCGGCATCTTTCGGCTGTCGAGATTGACTGACGAAGGGATGGGCTGGAGAAAACTCAGTCATTCCGTCATCGTCATCGTGATGACCACCCTTCTTGTGCTTTCTATTCGCCTTCCTTTCTGCGACTTTCTTCTTTCGCTGCTCAATGGTTGCTTTGAGGTAACAATAATTGCCGCGGAAGTTACCGTGGCGTGCAAGTTGTTTTTCTTCCTCTATCTCGACTTGAATTGCTTGCCATCGGCTGACGACGTCGAGTCGCTCTGCTTGAGAAGAATTATGCCACTCTTCGTATCCTTGTGCAGTGCGGGCGGCAACGATGTAATTCTGAACGCTTGAACCAAGGTGCTTTTGCAGCTCTTTGTAGATACCTTTGAAGGTGTAGCCCGGTAATCCCCAGATAGCTAGACTGTCAGTAATTGCTTAAATAGCTCGGTCCTATAGGACTCACCTGCACCAGGTTTCAAGACAACGCCTCCTATGCCCTTACCAAAGCCCTTGATTAGGCCTGCAAAGCCCTCTTTCTTAGCACCCTCCAATGGCTGTGTGACCAAGCCAGAGATGCCATCGTAGAACCCAAAGCCGAATTCCTACCAAGGTTAGTCTTTAGTCACGGAGAACCAATGAAAATACTTACCTTGCCTGCAGCTTTCAGGCCACTCTGAAAATCTGTGATCTTGTCTGCCTGTCGAACGGTATCATCACCGTACAGCTTTGGCGCATTGTGGAAGCCTCGAGCTAGACTTAATGTGAAATCCATGGGTGACTTGACACCTGCACCAACGATCTGTTTGATACTCTTCCCCGCGCCTAGTGCCGCATCCACAGATATCTGATTAGCTCGATCGCCCGACATTGTCCTGTGAGGAAGTCCGGGCTGTCGGCTGGGGCTCGAGCTACGAGAAGATGACCTTGACAATGAGCCCCTCAGTGCAGTTTTCATAGAACTACGGTGGCCCATTTTGTCGGGTTGATTATTTGTACTCTGTGCAGCTCCAGCAGTAGGAGAGATTGGGTCTTCGCGACTATCTTGTGGCCTCAAAGGGCTCGCTGGGCTCATTGGATCTCCTGGACGCCCTGCGCCTGTCGGCGGCTTAGAGGATCCCAGTGACGTTTTCGAAGAGTTGTTAGACCGCGTTTGATCCTCAGCTGATGGTATTGCAGTCCCTGTCGAGGAAGCGTTCTCTGAAGACTTAGGCTTCAAAGCTCTTATGATCTCCACGGGGAAATCTGCTACACCCATCATGAGGCTGCCGAGAGTTCCCATAAGCGCAGATGCACCACCAGTGATAGGGTCCCAGGGACCATCCTCAGAGTCGTACTCGCGTGGTCGGTATAGTTTCAAGTTGTTAAAATCCAGGATTCCCTCGTTGGCCAAAGCGGTCGCAGCAAACGCACTCAGCCTTATTGTTGTTCGCTTCACACGCCAGACAGCTGCCCGACTCGGCGCTACTAAGCATCGCATTAAATCGACGTCCAATTGCTCATGGAAACTTTCCGCTCCAGCATCAGTGCCCTCCTCGGAAGCAATCTTTGCACCCAGCTCTTGTGCTCTATCTAGAGTAGTCGGTTTTAAGGCTTCAGCGATTGAGGCAGCTAACTTATCAGCCGTGAGATGCTTATACGGTACTGGCAAAGGCCCTGCTCCTGCTCTGGCACACATGGCTCCCCAAAAGGGCTGGTCACCGAAGAAAGGAACTACCACAGTCGGTTTACCTAGTGCAATTCCAGCTGCTGTCGTCCCCGCGCCACCGTGATGGACAACGCATGAAACATGTTTGAATAGCCAGTCATGAGGTACGTTGCCAAGCATGAAGACGCCTTCGGGGGTTCCAAGGGCGTCAGCTCCAAATCCTCCCCAGCCTTTGGAGACCAGAGCTCGCTGGCCACTCTTCTTGACGGTGTCAAAAATGAGTTCTGTCATTGCGTTGGGATCATCGACGACAATGGATCCAAAGCCAATGTACACTGGCGGTGGTCCAGCCTCGAGGAAGGCGGCAAGATCTGGCGCTGGAGTGTAAGTACTCGCCAAAGATAGAAAGTAGAAACCTGAAATAGAAATGTGTGGTCCCCAATCCTTTGGTTTCGGTATCAATGCTGGCGACCTGAGAGCACGAATGTCAACAGAGCCATACAATCCCAAAAATCTAGAGCACTTACCAACAGTATGTATATGGAATCTTGAGCCGACTTGCCATGCCAGGCGCCCACATCAAGCTCACCGGCTCTAGGTTCAGGCTCTTTTCGCGAAATCGATTAATTACGTCTCCAAGACCCTGCCATGTCATCATCTCGACTAAAGCATACGAGACGAAATTGGTGACGCTCGATTCAGCATTAGAAGACTGAATATTAGCCAAAGGATGAGGGAAAGCTTGCGTTGGCGACCAAGGCATACTATAACACTTTAGTCAGAATTTGGAGGCACTCAAAAGGTCGGTTTGGACTTACGTGAACATCAAGTGCAAGGGAATACCCAATTTCTCAGCGATGTGAATATGAGCAAAACTCGGCGGATTCGCAATGATAGCATCGGCCACAAAAGGCTTCGCAGCAGGATCGCCATCCATACCAATTCCACTATCAAGACTTGTACGACTGTCCAAATGATCGTCTGAGGCTCTTACACCGGTGCCGTCCCCAACTTCAATGCATGACCTCCAGCAGCCTTGAACAATCTCGTACATCCCTTTACGTCTTTTGCCAACGTCGCCGCTGCGAAGAGAGTCCATTCCAGGCATCAAGCCAGGATTCTTCACCATGAAAGCCATGAGCTCCGCCGGATCTCCACCAATACTAAAGAATTCCAAGCCATTTTCTTCGATGAATTGCCGAAACGTTGGGTGAGTAGCTAGCCGGACTCGATGATGGTATTTCTCCTTCAAGGCTTTGCCCAGAGCCACAAATGGCTGGACGTCTCCACGTGACCCAACGACATGTATGACAACATTCAAGGGTGGGGGAGGCTTTTGGCCAGGAAGCCCGCCGAGAGCGGATGGAATATAGCCTGGAGGATGTTCTCGGGGTTGTGGAACTTGCTGTATGTTCATCTGGCTGCGTAAAGCTGGCACCAAGAGGTCTGACAATCTTCGTGACTTCTGGTTGATGTTGATGTTGAGACGGCCATCATCTGGGCATGGTCAGCCCCATATCACTCTGAGTATCGATGAGTATTTCATACCTGCCACTTTTGCCTCGGTATTGAACCCATCTTGATGGAAGTCGACCTCGCCAAGTTTTGTGCCATATGCTATTGAGGGTACCTGCTCGATTGGGGTCTCTTCTGCTGCAGATTTCTCCTTGTTTCGATTCCCTGCTGCGGGTTTTATAGAGTGCCTAAAGCGTAAATGATTCATCAGTCTTACTACACCAAATGTAGGGCTTGGGTAGGGACGTGGGCAACTCACTTGGTAGACGTAGGCGCCAGAGGTCCTCCATCTTCTGTTTGGTCTTGACTGGCAGCAGCTTCGGCTTGGGCTATGACTACCTGTGGAACCTCCATGCTATTGTTCTGGGCATCTTTCGACTTCGAATTCTTTGGCGCCATAGTGAACGGTCCAGAAAAGAGAGGAGTATTACATCGAACTATTCAGATTACTCAACCTCATCGAAAATCTGAGTGACAAAAAGATCGGGCGATTATTGAGCATCACACATAAAGAAGCAAAGGAGCAAGAGATCGATTTCATCGAGGATCAGGCTGCCAACCATTTTGCTTGTGGAATAGGCTGTAGGATACGGTATTTAGCATACTGGTTAGTTGGAACGGCCTGCCAAACACGTTTGCCCCCACCATGACGGGTCCTACGGGATCGCCCACAGAACCTTGCCCTGGAACACAGATAAGAGGCGTGCTGCTTAGGAGCCCTTATTAGGCACCCACGCACCCTTATCCAGCATCCCCGCATGGAGTCTATTCTAGCGCGTCTTTAGGGCACCCTACAAGTTTACTAAAGAGACCTACTCTCATTGGCAACAAAGTCTTGTGAAAAGAGCGTGCTAGTGTGCTAGTATACTTTACTCAGTAGCCCACAGAGCAAGGTAACTATAAGAGCAATAGCCTGCTCTCACATCCTACTTGGGAGCATGCTGAACGTCCGGGCAATCCCGTCTCCGTTCGCTTGCGTAGCCTCGTCGTTCCATACATCAACAATACCCAGATATTCTCTCTTCTCTATTTCAGACCTCGGATTTCCATATAAGGCTGGTGAGAAATCTCGATAGGCAGCTATTCGACTTTTGTCCTCGATTTCCCATCCTGTAACTCTGTTTCTGCTCTTCTTCTGGTAAATGATTTGGTGATTGCTGGGAGTGTGCGCTTTTCATAGACTGGAGAAAGGAGGGACTCCTGCAACCTTGTGGACGTCCGCTACCCGTGCATAGGATGTGAGAGACGGTCTGCCTCGGCATTTTCAAGGGCCTTGGATTTGAAGCCCTGATTGCGTTCGAGTTGCTGAGTAGGAAGATGGTCAGACTTGGCCCTTGCGTGATTCCATTCCATCTCAACGCTTGCGTGTCTTTGGCTGGGCTTTCGACGTGCCATTCGCCCCTGAGCGTTTATGTTCATCGCCGCTTTCACCGCTCCCTACGCCATTCATCCATTCTCTACCTTCACCAGGGCTCTTGCGCCTCATTGTACCTGGTCCCACGGCAACAATCTCTTCTTCACTCTCACTATCACCAATATCTAACAAAACGGGCATATTGAAAGATTCTTGTTCAAATTCATTTTTAGCAGGATCAACTCTCAAAACGTCAACATTTTCGTCCTCTTGATCCAAACGACGCTTGTGGATCTCTTCAATCGGGTGTATATCGAATTCGTCTTCGCGTTCAATGTACTCCACATTCTCTTCAACCTCGGCGAAGTCAGGCGCAAGAGCAGACCAGCGTTGTGGTGTGATAATCGACCATAGATAGACGCGTCCGCTTTCAAGGCCAGAGGCTGCAACGAATGGCCGATGAGGATGCCACTATGGAGTTTTAGCACCACACGGAATTGTAGACTGCCAATTTCCTACCTCTACCATCCCGAGCTCCTCCCTGGGACCTTCTAAAATCTTGACGATGCTGCCGTGACCTCTTTCCCAAACATAAATATCATGATTCATATAGGTAGTTGCACAAACGTATTCCCCGGTGGAGCTGAATGCCACGTGATTCCAAGACAGTCTGTTGACGACGTCCTGAAATTTGTGCTCCACCTCGATGTTGATTCTATTTGGATCGAGGTCGGGTTGCGAAAATTCTGGTAGTGGGATTGTTCGGATAATTCGATCACTAGAATTAGAGACCATATCACGCCCAGAAGTAGTGAGACGGAGCAAGATTATAACCCCAGAACATAAATGATGCGAATGTATGATCGAACAGGTCTCGGTCTCTATGATATTCAACCAGCCTTTATTGGTACCAGCGACAATATGCCCACCCGTGGATGTGAAGATTGTGACACACGTTGCCTGTTTAGCATCTTGCGCGGCTTGCTTCTCACTAATCTCTTCTCCCTCCGCAAGTTGTCTCTTTGGGGTGGATGGTAATTTGCGCTTGATGGGGACGGTGTCGGAAACATCTACCAACATGGGCTGGTCTTCGAACACAGAGGCGACAAACTTGAAGCTACGCTATGTGAGCACACTCTGAGAGCAGCGTCAATCGGTACATACTGATCGTAGGGATGTAGTTCCGCGATGTACACTGGAGCTTCGAAACGGACGACTCGGAGTCTTGTACCCGTCTTGAGATCCCAGAGTATGCATTTCCAATCCTGTGACGAGCTAAGCAGGAATTGTCCATCGCAGGACCAGCTGTTGATAGTCAATTAGACAAGAGTAGCCGATCATCATTGTGCCCTGTACCTCAGCGATTGAATCTGTCTTGTATGACCACGGAGCTTGCGAGCGACTCCGCTGGTCTCGACATCAAAGATTACTATTGTTCCGTCGAGCTTCGGGGGCAATCAGTACCAGTCACGTAGATAGTATTGGGATGAGGCCGCACTCTGCCAGAGGCGAGGAAGTCGCCCCTGCGATTGAATCTGAGACAAGTCGCATGGCCAGACCCTTAAAAGGAATTAAGCCGAAGGATCAAGACACGATTAGGTAGTCATACTAAGCTTGCCTGTAAGAGCTTCCGGGTAGTCTTGAGCGAGAATGAAGGGATCGGTCAAAGCGAGATTCATGACTCCAAAAGAGGCTGGAGGTCAGTCGCTCGACGGAGACTGAATTAAAGAACCATTGCAGGGTACGAGAACCATGGTCTGTATCTAGAGAGTCGTGATTTGATCAACGCCCTGTTCTTGAGAGATGTAGTGGAAGATCATCAGGATACTTATAAGCGTATACAGATGCGGCTCTGACTAGCGCGGCTGTTACGCGCTAAGTTCCACGCTAAAGTTACCAAATTTACATCGTCGCCTTGTTCGAGGAACCCTCATCGCTTTCAACATCTATCACCTTTCGGCACCCTCATCGAGCTCTCGCGAAGAGATCAGCTTAGACCATCGTGAAATCATAGCCAGAGACTCCGAACATATATCTGACATTCTGGCTGGAAATTTGGGAACTCAAAGAGGAGGGGGTTGAGTCACGGTGAGAGGCGCCCTTTGTGGCCAGC
>JAABUP010009970.1_pt1 | contig 10360 bp, 12 predicted proteins | sample 5559201 | NCBI WGS metagenome assembly JAABUP01 (sample SAMN10711887, study PRJNA513373) | rock metagenome | isolation source: Antarctica rocks | place: Antarctica | reverse complement strand
GACGTCGTGTCCGCCCAGGGCTCGGCCAGGCTGCGCAACCCGGCATCCGCGTCCCGCAGCCGCTCGGCGATGTCGAGCAGGTCACGCGTCGAGCGGGCAAGCCGGTCGAGGCGAGTGACCACGATCACGTCCTCCTCGCGCACGTTGTCGAGCAGCCGGTCCAGTTCCGGCCGGTCGCGACGCGCACCGGATACCTTCTCCGCATAGGTTCGCCGGCAGCCTACCTCACGAAGCGCCTTACGCTGGAGGGCGAGGTCCTGGTCATCAGTGGACACGCGGGCGTAGCCAAGCAGCATGGGGTGGAGACGATCCGGCAAAGTGGTGCAAAACTGTATCGGAACAGTAGACTTCTGCAACACACTTCTGCGACAAGGAAAGTGCCCGTCCCGCTTGGTCCGTTGTCGGTGTCGCAGAGATTGTGATTTCCACGACAGTCGTGACCATCCAACAGGGCCGGGCACTTTCCTGTTGCAAAACTATGTCGCATAATGTCGACGTTACGCGACAACTTCTGCGATGCCCTTATGCTCCTCGGCTACGCCCGCGTCAGTACTGACGACCAGAACCTCGCCTTGCAGCGCAAGGCATTGCGCGAGGCTGGTTGCCGGCGTTTCTACGAGGAGAAGTTGTCGGGTGCCCGCCGCGACCGTCCCGAACTGGCCCGGCTTCTCGATCAGGTGCGCGACGACGATGTGCTCGTCGTCACCCGGCTGGACCGCCTGGCCCGTTCGACGCGCGATCTGCTCGACGTCGCCGAGCGGCTGCGGGAGGCCGGAGCTGGCCTGCGCAGCCTGGCCGAGCCCTGAGCTGACACGACCAGTCCCGCCGGCCGCATGGTGCTGACCGTGTTCGCAGGCATCGCTGAGTTCGAACGGGCGCTGATCCTGGGCCGCACCAGCGCCGGGCGCATTGCGGCACAGCAGAAAGGCGTGCGCTTCGGCCGCCCTCCCGCGCTCGCCCCTGACCAGGTGGCTCTCGGCCGTAGGTTGGTCGCAGAGGGTCATCCCGTGCGCGAGATTGCCAAGCTGCTCAAGGTTCATCGCGCCACGCTCTACCGCGAACTTGCCAGAACCTCGGACAGTCCGGCGTGACCTTGCATCAAGCGGTGTGGCGGCTTTGCCGGATGGCGGCGCCAATCTGCCGGCTTTGAAAGCTGAGCGGCATTGCGGTTCCTGACGGAAAGGTAGGATGGCTCCCATGAAGCTCCTGATCGTCGAGGACGAGCCGAAGACCGCCGCCTACCTCAAGAAGGGATTGGAGGAGAACGGCTTCGTGGCCGACGTCGCCGGCGACGGCGAGACTGGCGCCTACATGGCGCGGCAGGGCGGCTACGAGCTGGTCATCCTCGACGTCATGCTGCCGGGCCAGGACGGCTGGTCGGTGCTGCGCGAGCTGCGCCAGCGCCGCAACCAGGTCCCGGTGCTGTTCCTGACGGCGCGCGACGGGGTGCCCGACCGGGTACGCGGGCTGGAGCTGGGCGCTGACGACTACCTCATCAAGCCGTTCGCCTTCTCCGAGCTGCTGGCCCGGCTGCGGACCATCCTGCGCCGCGGCGGCATCCGGCAGCAGACCACGACGCTCGCGGTCGCCGACCTGGAGATCGACGTCGAGCGGCACAAGGCGACCCGGCGCGGCAAGCCGCTCGATCTCACGCCCAAGGAGTTCCTGCTGCTCTCGCTGCTGGCGCGCCGCGTCGGCGACGTGCTGTCGCGCACCCTGATCGCCGAGCAGGTCTGGGGCATCAACTTCGACAGCGGCACCAACGTGGTGGACGTGCACGTCCGGCGGCTGCGCTCCAAGGTGGACGACCCGTTCGACACCAAGCTGATCCATACCGTGCGCGGCATCGGCTACGTCCTTGAAGCCCGCACGCCGGCCGCAGGCGCATGATCAGCCTTCGCCCCTGGACGGGATCGATCGTCGCGCGGATGACGGCGTGGTACGCCGGCTCCGCCCTGGTGCTGATCCTGGCCGCGACCGGCTTCCTGTATTGGGTGCTGGCCACGAGCTTCGACGCCGAGGACCGGCGCACCCTGGCCAACACCGTGACCGACCTTCGCCTGCTGCTGCGCGCGTCGGGCGAGCTGCGCCTGCCGGAGGCGGCGACCCCGGTGCCGAGCCACTCCCTCCGGCAGCCGCAGGAGATTTGGGTGCGGATCGTCGATGCCGAGGGCCGGACGCTGCTGGAGTCGCCCGGCATGGACGCGGAACTGCCCTTGGCGGTGTTCCCGCCGCTGGCCCAGGTCGAGGCCGGGCAGGACGTCAACGGCGAGGTCGCCACCGCCTCGGGCCGGCTGTTCCAGGTGCTGAGCGCACGCGCCCTGGCCGACCCCGGCCACCCGGACGGGCGCGTGCTGCAGGTGGCGATGGACCGCGCGGCCGAGGAACTGCTGCTGGTGCACTACCGCGAACGGCTGTGGCTCGTGCTCGTCGTCGCGGTCGTGCTGTGCTCGGCCATGGGTTACGTCATCGCCCGGCGCGGTATGCGGCCGATCGAGCGCGTGACTGCGACGGCGCGCCGGGTCCGCTCCTCGACCCTGCATGAACGCATCGACACCACGGACCTGCCGGCCGAGCTGCGGGCGCTCGCCGCCACCTTCAACGAGATGCTCGACCGGCTGGAAGAGTCGTTCGAGCAGATCTCGCAGTTCTCGGCCGACGTGGCGCACGAACTGCGCACGCCGATCAGCAACCTGCGCGGCGAGCTTGAGGTGGCGCTGGGCAAGGATCGGGCCGCCGACGAGTACCGGGACGTCCTGGGCTCGGCCTTGGAGGAGTGCGTGCGCATCAGCCGGGTCATCCAGAGCCTGCTGTTCCTGGCCCGCGCCGAAACCACGGCGGCCGACGCCCACCACGACACGATCCAGGTGGGCCAGGAGATCGAGGCCGTCCTGGAGTTCTACGAGGCCGCCGCGGTCGATGCCGGAGTGACGCTCCACGTCGAGGTAAAGACGGACCTCGCTGCCTCCTTTGACCGCACGCTGTTCCAGCAGGCTGTCGGCAACCTGGTGGCCAACGCCATCGCCCACACCCCGCCGGGCGGGCGGGTGACGATCCGTGCGGGCAGCGACGGCGCGCTGCTGCGCATCGAGGTGGCCGACACCGGCCGCGGCATCGCGCCCGAGCACCTGCCGCACGTCTTCGACCGGTTCTACCGGGCCGACCGCGCCCGCTCCGGCTCCGGCGGCAACCTGGGCCTGGGGCTGGCCATGGTCAGGAGCATCGCCACCCTGCACGGCGGGCGCGTGGCGATCAGCAGCCAGGTCGGCCATGGCACCCGGGTCACGCTGGAAACGCCGCTCACCGGGACCGCGGCGCCGTCCAGGGCAGCGCACCAGCTCGCATGACGGAATCGTCATGTCGGTGTTCATCAAACGTCAGATGAGCTGGCTACCCCTCCGGGTCTGAGGAGCACTGCCCCGGATGGCCGGCCAAGGCGGATGCTCGCGGCGCAACCTGCGAGGACGAAATGACCCCGACCGATACCGGCATCCCGGACATCACCTTCATCGACCTCACCTCCTATGCGGGGCTAGTGGCGACCGGGCTGCTGACCTTCAACCTGCTGCTCGGGCTGCTGCTGTCCACCCGCTACAACCCGGTGGCGCGCTGGCCGCACCGGCGCCTGCCGCTGTTCGACCTGCACAACTGGACCGGCTACGGCGCCCTCGCCGTGGTGCTGCTGCATCCCGTGCTGCTGCTGCCCTCCGCCACGGCCAAGTTCGGCTGGCTCGACATCGTGCTGCCGTTCTGGGCGCCGGACCAGCCGGTCATCAACACCATCGGCGCGTTCGCGGCCTACGCGCTGATCTTCGTCGTGGTCACGTCCTACTTCCGCAACCGGATCGGCATCCGGGCCTGGAAGAGGCTGCACTACGTCGCCTACGCCGTCACCGTCGCGCTGTTCGCCCATAGCATCTTGACCAACCCCAATCTGAACGACGAGCCGATCGACTACCTCGACGGCGGCAAGGTGTTCGTCGAGGCTTGCACCGTGCTGGCGCTCGCAGCGATCACCTGGCGCGTGCTGCACGGCGTACGGCATGCGGCGCTTCGTGACGCCGCTGCCGCGGCCCCCTCTGGCGCCTTCATGGACCAGCCCACGACGTGGGCCGGCACGCTGCGGGTGGCGCGCATCTTCCAGGAAACCCCCACGGTTAAGACCTTCCGCATGGTCTCCACCGACCGGCGGCGGCTTCCGTTCACCTTCAAGCCCGGCCAGTTCCTCACGCTGTCCCTGCCGATCGGCGGCCGGGAGGTGCGGCGCACCTACACCATCAGCTCGCCGCCGACGCGGACCAGCTACGTCGAGATCACCGTCAAGCGCGAGGCCGAGGGCGTCGCCTCGCACTACCTGCACGACCAGCTCCATGAGGGCGACCTGATCGACGTCCGCGCCCTGGCCGGCCGCTTCACCTTCACCGGCGGCGAGAGCGACGGCGTCGTGCTGATCGGCGGCGGCGTCGGCATCACGCCGATGATGAGCGTGCTGCGCAGCCTGACCGACGCCGCCTGGGAGCACGATGTCTGGATGGTGTTCGCCGTGCGCACGCCGCGGGACATCATTTACGGCAAAGAGCTGGTCTACCTCCAGGAGCGCCACCCCAACTTCCACCTGCAGATCACCATCGAAGAGACAGCCGGGACCGACTGGCAAAGTCCCATTGGGCGCATCACCGCCGGGCAGCTTTCCGCTTTCGTGCCGGAATTGCCGTCGCACCGCATCTACCTGTGCGGCTCGGCGTCGATGATGGAGGCGGTTCGCTCCATGCTCGAAGGTCTGGGCGTGCCGCCTGACCAGGTGCTGACGGAGCTGTTCAGCACGCCGGTGGAGCAGATCGAGCGCGACGAGGCGGCCGCCCTGGCGCAGGGGGCCTGCGCGGCCCAGGTCGAGTTCCGGGCGACCGGCAGGACGGTGCCGGTCACGGCCACGCAGACGCTGCTCGACGCGGCGGAGGCGGCTGGGGTGAAACTCGACTACTCCTGCCGCAACGGCACCTGCGGCACCTGCCGGGTCAAGCTGCTGTCCGGTACGGTCGCCATGGCCCACACCGACGCACTGCTGAAAGGCGATGTCGCTGACCGCCTGGTGCTCGCGTGTCAGGCGAGGCCCACCTCGCCGGAGCTGCTCATCGATGCGTGACGCCTCATTTCTCGCAGTCTGCCGCGTCGCTCTGGCTTGCGTTACCCTTATAGGAGGTGCGTTGCCGGCGCTCGGCCAGAGCGCCCCGGCGTCGCCGGCCACCTCGCCGGCTGGCCGCGAGCTTCCGCCAGCATCCACCACCCCGCCCAATGCGCCGGCGCAGCCCACCATGCAACCGGGCTTCAGCCTCAACGACAACGGCGGCAACTACCACGTCGGCGACTTCACCTGGACGTTCTGGGGCTACGGCGAGCGCATCTTCAACCCCGGCAACGGCTCCAAGGACTTCTGGCGGCGCTTCCGGCAGGGCAGCGAGGTCGACCTGCCGCGCGTCACCACGGGGCTGCGCCCGGCGATCGTCTATGAGGTGGACCTGACGGACAGCGCCTTTGGCCGGAGCGGCTTCGGCGGCCGGCTGGGCTATGGCCGCCGCAACTTCGAGAACCTGTTCATCGCGCTGCAGGACGCCGAGGACGCGACCAAGCTGCGCGGCCTGGTCGGCGAGAACACCCACATCCTGTCGCGGGAGGACAACCTGTCCTCCGGCAACCTCACCACGGTGAACCGCTCGCTGGTGCTGGAGGAGCACAACGGCGCCGGCATCTTCGGCTCGCAGTTCGGCATCGAGTACGGCATGGCGCTCTCGCCGCAGTGGAGCATCGGCGTCGCCGCCCTCGACAACCGCGGCTCGCTCAACCGGGACCAGCCGCAGTTCACGATCAGCAAGGCGTTCTCCGCCAAGCTGTCCGGCACGCCGGTCGACGACGCCGAGCACGGGCGCAAGCTCACCTTCGGCTTCGGCGTGGACCACACCCGCGGCATCCAGGACCGGACCTTTCCGCTGCTGACCGCGACCTTGCAGAACCAGATCGGCGGCTTCCAGGTGTCGGGCAACAAGGTCACGGCCGAGGCGGACGTGGCCTACACCTTCCCCGCCCTGTTCTCCAAGCCCGCCACGGCGGAGGCGGAGGGCATCTACTCGCGTTTCGGCGGCGGGACCAACGTGGGCGGCGCCTACGCCATGCTCAGCCACCAGGTGTTCAGCGCCGAGCGCTACGGCGAGCTTGACCTGTTCGGCCGCTACGATTTCGTCTCGGTCAGCACGGCCGCGGTGAGCGGCGCCGCCTTCCAGCAGGCGACGCGGCTCGGCGCCAACTACAACCTGCCCTACGCCCAGCGTCGGGTGAACTTTCATACGGAGTATGCCCACAACCGTGCCACCGGCCCGGCCGACATCGTTCAGTCGCGCGGCTCGGACGAGTTCATCCTGGAGCTGCGCTTCAGCCTGCAGCCCTACATCCGGCATTAGGCCCTGACCAAGGATGTTGAGGTTGCATCGTCCACAGCGGATCGGGGCGAACCTTCCGTTCAGCCTTCAGGGCCGGCGCCTCGCGCGGAGGGCATTCCTCGGTTCGTGCGCGCTTTTGCTGGCAGCGCTCCTCGTGCAGGCCTTCCTCGCCGGCGTGGCCGCCATGACGGGCCCGGGCTGGTGGGAACTGCACAAGGCTTGGGTGCATGCCTTCCAATGGCTCGTGCTGCTGCCGCCAGCTTGCGCCGCGTTGGCCGGGTATCCAAGGCGATTGATCTGGGCGAGCGTCCTCCCGGTCGTGCTCATCTACCTTCAGTATGTCTGGGCCGAACTTGGCCGGGACGGTACTTGGGTCTATGGGCTGGGTGTCCACGCCGCGAGCGCCCTGCTCCTGTTCGGGACCACGATGGCGCTCTTCGTTGCGGCGCTCCGCGCAACCCCGCCGCGCGCCTGATCGGAAGCGACCAAGGGGTAGCCATGGCCGCTGGAATACAGCGCGCGCAGCAGATGCACGAAGAATAGATTGAGCACGGCTGCCACTGACGACCGCTGGACGCTGCGCGCGGCCGACCGTGCCCTGCTCGGAAATAAAAGCGGCGCGACGCGGCTGGGCTTTGCCGTGCTGCTCAAGCTGTTCCAGGCGGATGGCCGTTTCCCGCGCCGCGCCGAGGATGTGCCCGCCATCACTGTCGAGACCGTAGCCCGCCAGGTCGGCGTGCCCGCCGCGGCCTGGACCGGCTACGACTGGCGGGGCAGGACCATCGAATACCATCGCGCCCAGATCCGCGCGGCCCTGGGTTTCCGGGAGGTCACGGACGAGGACGCGGCGGCGTGGTTCAAAAAGTGCCATTTCCAGGCAACACCGGAAATCGATAGAGCTCTGATAGTAAGGAGATTTCTTGTTTTGGGTGTTACCCTGATTTGAACCACGCCCCGTCCCGTCGTGCCTGGACACGGCCCACAAGTCTGCGTGCACTCGTCCGAGGTGATACCGTCGACAGCAAAGTTCCATGACCACAGGGCGACGCCGGCCGCATCGGTGGCAGTGCGCAGGCGATCTCTTGGCGGCGCTGTAGACGCAGATCAGGTCGATGAACATACCCATGCAGACAGAGGCGGGAATTGGTGCTTGTTTGGAACGATGACCAACACACCCACGGTTCCGCCGCCGCAGCCGCGAAACCTGAGCAGCTCACTCAAGCGCAACATCGAAGCGCTCGAAGAACGGCGCCGGCAGAAAGCCGCCGACGCCACCCCGCAGGAACGCCTGGCCGAGGCGATCACCTCCTTCACCGGCAGCATGCGGTTCGTCTACCTGCATCTGGCATTCTACTCTGCTTGGATCCTGGCCAACCTCGGCATCATGCCGGGACTCCCGAAGTTCGACCCGTCATTCGTGCTCCTGGCCATGGAGGCCTCCGTGGAGGCGATCTTCCTGTCCACCTTCGTGCTGATCAGCCAGAACCGCACGGCTGCGGCCGCAGACAAGCGCGCGGACCTTGACCTGCACATCAACCTGCTCGCCGAGCACGAGCTGACCAAGCTGGCGGAGCTCGTGACGGCGATCGCCGCACGCCTAGACGTGCAGGTCGGCGATACGGCCGAGATCGAGGAGATCAAGAAAGACGTGGCACCAGAAGCCGTCCTGGACGAATTTGACGCAAGACAAGAACCGGACTGAGCTTCAACGACGTGCGGGACAAACGCGCGCAACGCGGCCGGCCGACCTACCGCTTGCTCCTAGGGGACTGGGTCGACGGCGGCCCGCCATCGCTTGAGCCGGACGCATTGCTTGTCCTCCAGACACACCTCGCAGTAGACGGCGTCGGTCACGGCAAAGTGGCCGGTCTCTCCGTCGCTGAAGCCGCAGTCTGGGCAATGATAGCGCCAGAGCGGCACGATGGTTTGCTTCGTGGTCGTTGACATGGGGCCTCGCTCAACAAGTATGGCGAACCGTGTCAGTCGTTATAGGATGGTAACTTTCGCAACGATTTGCCATTGCGTGGCGCCCTTCTCGCGTGCAGGCCGCGTCGCCAGGACCGCCTCCTCCTGGAATGTGGAGGATGACGGCTTCTGACAGTTCCCGCGCAGACGTATGGCCCGAAGCCTGGGAATGAATGTCGTTGTAGCGGCGCGCGATGATGGACGCCTCGGCAGGGCAGGGTCTGCGCTGCCATCGCTCCTGGACGCGCGCCGGCGGCTCCAGCATCCTGCCTGCCCATGTGCAACCTACACAGGCATCACCAAGGGCCAGGCAGCGATCCGAGCAGCGATCCGGGCCTGGTGGACCACACCGGCAACCTGCCGCCGCTGCCGGGTGTCTTTCCCGATCAGATGGCCCCTGTCGTGTGCAGCGGCCCGGACGGGCGCGAGCTGGCCATGCTGCGCTGGGGTTTTCCCTCGCCGCCCGGCGTGCCGGGGAACCGGCGGGTGACCAACATCCGCAACACGGCGTCGAGCTTCTGGCGTGCTTGGATGAAGCCCGAGCACCGCTGCTTGGTGCCCGTGTCGTCGTTTGCCGAGTATGCGCCCGGCAAGCTGGACATCCCGCACTGGTTTGCCCTGGGAGAGGACCGTACGCTATTCGCCTTTTCCGGGCTGTGGCGGCCCTGGTCAGGCCCACGCGGCAAATCGGACGGCCCGCACGAGCTATGCGCCTTTTCGACCACGGAGCCCAACACGGGGCGGCACCGATCCACCCCAAGGCGATGCCCGCCCTGCTTACGACGGCCGAGGAGTATGAGACCTGGCTGACGGCCCCGATCGAAGAGGAGCTGACGCTGCAACGGTCCTTGCCGGATGATGCGCTGGTGGTCGTGGCCCGCGGAGCGAAGCATGACGGCTGACGCCGCCGGATCCGCCGCAAGACTGTAGCGAGCGCTGGCAGGTGGCGCGAAAGGAAATGGACGTGCGCCTGTGACGCGCCCCGCCGGTGCAGGAGGTGGCACGATCTGCCGAGTGACGCCGCAAGCTGTGACGATCGCCGTCGATAACGCGCTCGCCGTCTCGGGCCTGCTGCAGGTCCCGCGACAGGCCCGTGCCTGTTACGTGCTGGCGCATGGCGCGGGTGCCGGGATGACGCACGCCTTCATGGCAGCCGTCGCAGACGGGCTGGGCGCACGCAATGTCGCGACGTTGCGCTTCCAGTTCCCCTCCATGGAGCGCGGTTCGAGGCGGCCCGATGCTCCCCGTCTCGCGCACGCCACGGTGCGTGCGGCCGTCGCCGCGGCGGCGCGGCTCACGTCGGCGCTTCCGCTGTTCGCCGGCGGCAAGTCGTTCGGGGCGCGCATGACGTCGCAAGCGCAAGCAGAAGCTCCGCTGCCGGATGTTCGCGGCCTCGCCTTTCTCGGCTTCCCTCTCCATTCCGTAGGAAAGCCGTCGGCTGATCGTGCTCAGCACTTGTTCGATGTTCGCGTTCCCATGCTGTTCCTGCAGGGAACCCGCGATGCATTGGCGGACCTGCGGCTCCTTGTTCCGCTTGCCGAGGGGCTCGGTCAGGGGGCGACACTCTCGCTGGCCGAGGACGGCGACCATTCCTTTCACGTGCGAGCCCGGTCAGGCAGAACGGATGAGCAGGCGTTAGGTGAAGCGCTCGCTGTCCTTGTCGGGTGGATGGGGACGCTGCTGTAGACCTGTGATGGCGTCCTGGAAAACGGTTCACCGTGCAGCAATGCTGTATCATGTCGCTGGTCGTGGGGGACCGCACAAAGCGGGGCTTCAAGGCCGCCGGACGCTGCTCACCAAGCATCGTTTTCGGGAAAGTCGAGCCAATACGCCTTTACGACCTGCTAGATTAGCCTGAATAATTCACGAGGGTTGGCGGGCATGGTACAAGCCCTTGATCTGGCGTAGAATGTGGTTCTCGAGGCCAATTCTACGGATCCGGAGCGCCATGCCCGCCAAGGTTG
>JAABUP010011114.1_pt1 | contig 10362 bp, 11 predicted proteins | sample 5559201 | NCBI WGS metagenome assembly JAABUP01 (sample SAMN10711887, study PRJNA513373) | rock metagenome | isolation source: Antarctica rocks | place: Antarctica | reverse complement strand
AACCTGTTAGCCGTGTTAGCCGACTATACGGTACCCCTATTTCAGTAATGATAGGCCATTTTTGAATTTTACAATAATTAAAGGCAAAAATAAACCCGTATAATATCGGGCTCCGAATATCTGTGTTCCAAGCAATGCTACCCTGCTTTTAGGTCTCAAACGAAGTATCGGAAGATTTGTGTGATGGTACCGATTCAACTCGACCACACCACCCCAAATCTATTTGGTACGTTGCCAGACCAAACTACCTCGAAGTAGGGATCCATACTAAGTCTTTTCATAATGAATTTGGGTGCACCTCACCAAATCCAAATTCCAAAACTTGAAGAATGGCCTATCATTACTGAAATAGGGGTAACCTAATTGGCGGTAAATTGTAAATTACTATAGTCACCCAAAAACGGATCTCAAGGGCGCCAGAGATTACACTTATAGGATCCGTCGATTCAACCCAGGGCTTCGAAGCCTGAGGCCCGTCTATCTAAACAACGTAGATTTGGGCAAGACAGTCACAACCTAGATCTCACAGCTATTGCAGGCTTGGAAGACACCCCCTTTTCTCTCCCAACCCAATGTCGGCACAAGCATTTGCTTCTTATACAAGCTACGGCTGCACCACATTTCTAGGCACCACATCTGCGAGCTCCCCACACTTCTTGCACTTCCTCTTTTCGTCTGAGGACTTGAACCCATTAACAGCCTCCTTGATCTGAGTCCCAAGATCTGTGCAATGGAAAGACTCTTCGTTCACAATATTCCCACAATTCTGGCAGTACCACCTAAGCCTGTCTTTGCTTTCTGCCGGCCTGGGCTGCTCTAGCACTATGCCAACGGTATCCGCAAATCGAACAGGGTTATGAGGGGTATTCGGAGGCAGCAGGAACATTTCTCCTTCACGGATGGGAATGTCGCGAAAGTTCCCTTCATCGACGACCTTGAGGAGCATTGAGCCTTTGTATTGGTAAAACCATTCTGCTGTCACGTTGATATGGTAATCTGCTCTAGCATTTGGTCCGCCAACAATCTGAACTAGCGTGAGCACGTGAGACCCTGGGTTTGAGCGCTTGGCAGAGCCTACCATGACGGTCACATCATCATTGTAGACGCAGTAATTGTTGATTGGGGGTTTTAAGAGATGCGAGTTCTCTTGCAGCCTGGTTTGAATGTGAGCTTCTTGTACAATGGCAACTTGGCTCTACATACCATTTCGGCAAATTTAGTGGACTTGAAAGCATTTCGAAACGCTATTGTTGGAGTATTGAAGGTGTAGTACTTTCAGTCGCATGGTGAACTACTCATAATTCGGTTTATTTGAGTCATGTGGAGCAATATGAACACTCAATTACGCCTAAAAGCTTACAAATGCCGCAAATACAGCTAGAGCTTCCCGCAATATCTTACCGTATCGAAAAGTTCCAGCTCCGCTACTCACTGTCTAAGCATCGCAACGCTGATTGTCTTGCGCAACCAAGAACTACGACAGTTGATACGGCCCATGGGCATGACCATGTACTTGACTGACACCGTGCGATGAAACAGATAATATTGCTTCAATGTCAAACCCACCTCAAGCACCACTGCGATTCACATCGCAAAAATCTCTTGCACATCGATTAGTTCTCTCCACACTCACAGGTCGACCTGTACACATCTCCCAAATACGTCCATCGTCTCCCACCAATCCTGGTCTTGCGCCGCACGAAATATCATATCTCCGATTGCTGGAAGCGGTCACCAATGGATCGCACATAGAAATATCCTACACGGGAACTACATTGCTATACCGTCCTGGATTGATTACTGGAAGTGCACCTGGGTCTGGCGCAACTGGGGGTGTCATCAAGCATGAGCTGCCCGCTGGTTGTACCAGGGGTGCCAGCTACTTCTTGATTCCGCTTTGCCTGCTAGCACCATTCTCGAAGGCGCCAATGAATGTTATGTTCACTGGCCCTGGAGTCATTACTTCCGCTACTCCTGCAGGAGACATGTCCGCTGATAGTGTAAGGACAGCTATCCTTCCACTCTACGCTCATTTTGGAATCTCTAACAATCTTGAATTGAGAATATTGAGGCGGTCTAAAATGAGTGCTGGCGGTAAAGGAGGAGCAGGCGAGGTTCAACTTGTCTTTGGACACCAAGTGCGACTGCCAAAGACTGTACACATACTCAATCCAGGAAGGGTGAAGAAAGTAAGAGGTGTTGCGTATTGTACAGGAGTCTCCGGTTCAAACAATGCTCGAATGATAGAGGAAGCAAGAGGAGTGCTGAATCCGATGACTGGAGACACATACATCTTCTCGGATGTATCCTCTGCTCCATACATACCGTCCGCGGACAAGTCGATCCCAAAAGGAAAGAAAAAGACAGGAGTGGGATTCGGTCTGTCTCTCGTTGCAGAGTCATCTACCGGATCCCTGTACTCTGCAGACCTTGCTTCGCCGCCATCAGGAGGCATATCGCCCGAGGATGTAGGCCGGCAATGTGCCTACCAGCTTCTTGAATCAGTCTCACTTGGGGGAGCTGTATCCCTGCCTGCAGCGCCGACGGTACTTACCCTCATGGCCATGGGCTCAGAAGACGTTGGAAGACTACAACTGGGACGCGACGTGCTTGGTAGCGAGTCATTAGTCGGACTGGCGAGAGATCTGAAAGCTTTTGGCGCAAGCGGCTGGGGATTGCGAGAAGCTACCAGTGGACAGGATGGAGACTTTGTGGTCAGCGTGGTTGGCCGAGGTGTTGGTAACGTTGGAAGAAAGATTGCGTGAGAGACGATTCGAACGAATTTATCTCAAACTACAAGTGGCTACTCGGCAAGCATTCCAACGGCTTACCTTGAGCCACGATCTCAGAAGCATTATTGCAGCTCAACGCCCGTATTACCGCCACCACCAATCTAGCCTGCATAGTCGCCTTGGTGTAAAAGGTGGTGTATGACTCGAAACATAGAAGATTTTACTGGCATCAAGGGCATGAGATCAAGGCTCAGCTCCGGACATTCCTGCAAACTGAGGCAGGCTGCATCACCTGAAAGCCAGCTGAATCGTTGAAGAGAGGCAGACCGCGAATATCACTTCAGACGTCTATTCTGTGTGAATTGAAAATTCAAGTTCTTAGGTTGACTGGGGGCAGTCTTCATCGGCGAGTGAACTTTGACACTATTCATTGTCTCAAATTGCTCTTCAGATAGCCGAATACCAAATTTTCTCCCTCAGTCCAGCATCCAGCATCCATACGGATCAACAGCGATGACCTTTCTCTCGCGCTGGAGCATAAATCATACATCTATGCCAGTCCAAACTTCCCAATGCCAAGCAGCAATTAGCTTCGCTTCGAACCCAGGAAACGAGTCTCGATACTCATTGAGTACAAGAGGACTTCGAACGAAGCTACTCAAAGTTCCAATTTTCAAGACCAATGTGCAAATCAAACAAGCGGATAGCAAGCCATGGGTTGAGGAGTTCATTGAGTTCTATTGCTTGCAATTGGTAGAACCATCACATTCACGTGGCCCAAGTATTGCTTGGTAGGAATAAATCTCGTTCGAGGTCCTTCTTCATCTTAAACTTGCCTAAATGCATATCCGCCAAGGCTTTGTAGATGTTCGGGTCTACATATATGTATGTATATAATTTCGTCCTCTCCTGTCTCCTTGCTGCTTTATGCGTTCCAAACAGCCACGAGGAAATGGAACAATGTTAGTCTAATGATGAGAAAAGACTCCTTCACGCTTTCATACTCGCCCTCATTTTCTCTGCAGTTGAAGATCCTGAATGTGGACAACCAGCTCTGAGAGAAAAGAAGATGTCCGCCCTGAACAAAACCCCAACTGCAGAATTGAGAGGAAAAGACTCTGATGGCTCCTCTTAGGACCCAACCGATTTTTCTTTGTTTAAAAATCAGAACTACTGTGATTTTCTATCTTTGATCAACAAATTGAGCTCAATTTGCGTGGCATGGTGCCCTTCATTGCGAACGTAGCTACCTGTCGACTCAAGTCCTTGATTCACTCTAGCAAGAAGCCAACTTTATCCAAGCGAAGCCTCGGTCAAAAAGTTCTCAAAAGCTGCTCATGAGGCCTAACGAAGACGCCGATGTGAGTCAGAAGCTGGACAACCCGAGATTCAAGTATGGGACTGCACTGATTTGAGAGCCGGCAGGGCAATATCGGGCAAGAGCTTTTGAAACACAGTAAGCTGCCATCAAAGACTGGGCACTACATGCTCAGTGTCAGGCTGTAATATTTCTCCGGTAGCGGATATCAAATCAGCCACTTCATCGATAAAAGTGTTTGGGGACTCTTTTCGGCTTTTGATTTTGGTACAGCGTCCCTACAGACCATTTGGAAGCAAATTGCTAAGAAGAAGCTATGCTTCAAACGCCAGCGAAGTCGTATCATGCCGCTAATGCCTTTGGTCTGTAAGGCTCAATAAGCTCATCACCGCTTGAAGGAAATCATACGTATTCGTTTGGTATATTAAAGACACAGAGCAGGGAATGTTGGCGCATAGCTGAGTGATAGCTAAGACTTCACCATGGACCCAAGAACTGTGAGGATCAGCCACATAATTCTAAGAGAATTTGCAGACGTCCTTGGTGATAGTGCCGAATTGATATCACCGTTCGTCGTCAGACACGAATATCAAGACCGACCAAAGCTAAGGAAGCCGAGAGACCTCAGCAAGCTCCCTCAACAAAACATCGTTGACCCCACCAATGTCCAGGCGCAGCCAGTGAAGTCTGAGAATGACGTGTTCGCCTCGCATCCAACGAAGCATCACAAGAAGGCGAACGAGCAGGAGGTGGTCGCACCGCCTTACATTTTCCCAGCAATTCATTGAAGGCTAGTCCGCAAAAGAGGGTGGCACAAGAAATCAATTCTTTTGGCAGCTGCAAGAGATCGTCGTGCCGTATACCAATGATATGGTGCAGTAACGCGGAAATTTGTACGGAGCAATAATGTGTCGCGGGTGATTTTTGCAATTCAGTTCAATATGAGAAATCAACGTGCGGCTCTCTCAAGGGTGCCTTCGGCCGTTCAGGAGGAAGGGCTGCAAATCATTTTCGATCTGGCAAGCTTCCTTCGACTCGTGCTTATGCTTGATTGTGTCTCCGATGCCAAAGGCGAAAGTCTCAAGTCTCACGCAGTCTGCATCCTCACTTACGTGACATTCCTTGGCTGGTACTCGAATGCCCATACGGTATTCGTGCAATACTGGTAAAAGGCACGGGGAGGACAGATTCGAAGCTATCAGAGCGTGGCTACGGATTGAGATATTTAGAGGTTTGACAAAAGCTGGGGAGAATGAGGTTGACGTTGATTTTTATGTCTAGCCGATCGAGCACGCCGAGGAGTGGCGGTGAACGAGGCCTGGACGAATAGTAGTGGTGTGATTTGAGACGTGGTGAGTTTCCAAGCGTTTTCCTGATCATGTGCAATCGGTGTCGCTACTCTTCCGAGCAACCTCAGGTCCACGTTTGCTATCTTGGACTAACTGCCATCTACTCTGTATCTATTATCTTACTGTGAGCTCCACTTTCCCGGGAGGGGCATCTTTCTAGATCCTCTCATCACTTCACGATTCAGCATGCACCATGATCTTATCCACTCCACCACGCCTTCTACCTCGCTACACTTGACAATCTCGTTCCTATTGACAGCGTCGTTTCCTTGTCAACTTGCTCCAATCATAGCGGCTTTTTACAATACGTCTTCTCCAGCCACGCAAATATTTCTTCCTCGAGAATATTTCAATGGTGTTTACACCTATTTCGCCGATAGAGCGCGATTTATCATCAAACGATGGTTCTGCTGTTATCTGCCGGCCCACGTATGAGGATACATCCCTTCGAGCTCAAATCGTCATAGGATACCCCAAGAGGGATTGAGCACAAAATCTGCTACTGGACGGCCGCTCGGGGAAGCGGTGAATGACCACAGCGAAGACGAAGAGCTCAAGGAGCAGAAGAAGCAAATTTCGCCGAATTCTCGAAGTAGGTGTACGAGATTTTTCTCCGTGAAATCGGTCGTAGAGGAGTTGAGCACAATACCATATTCGGAGCCTGAAATGGACAAACAACGAGACCCTTGATCTTTACGTTTTTTCATTCGATGAGCTGGAACAGCGTCATGTCTCATACTATGTCAACTCCTGATTCAGAGCCAAGTCATCAGTAATTCGATGGACGCAATCAAAGATGAGTAGGTCTTCAAAGAGCCTGAAGGAGAACAGGAGAGCTCAGGTTCTGGTGTTCCTTCCCTATACCGCGAGTGCCTGGTGTGAAAATTCTAATAATGTATTCATGGCTGGACTATCTCTTGTACTTTACGCAAAGCTAGCTCCGTCTGAAAGCGTCAATTCTAACAAGACTTGGCATCGAATTTGTGGCGGTAACCACAAAGTCGACTAAGGTTTGATATTCGAATACCCTCAAAAGCCTAAAATTCGGATATGCTCATAAGGCTTGATATTCGAATATTCTTCAAAGTGGGCCCTCTAGTTGACTCATGATCTTGCATTCGAAATAACTCAACTACTTCTGGGCTACTCTCGCCTTTGGTCGTTTCTTTCTTCGTACACACTCTCGTCTTTCATCTCTGCACTTTGCGCTAGCAGAAGACCTCGTTTTCACTAAGCATTCACCACCATCAACCCACTCTTTAATTGGACGTCACCACCGCCACCAACGCCATGGAGTCCATCGGGTCCGTGTCCGCAATGCACAAACGCACCAACTCTCAATGCTCCTCCGACTCTGACTTCTCTACCTTCATAAAGGAGAGTGACCGCCGGGCGGAGCACTATCTCGAGGCTTTTGGTCAGGAGGCCTACGAAGACCACCTTGAAACCTCTGCAGCCATCAGAGCCCACAACAGCGTACAAGACCGAGAAGAGGCTCTTGCAAAACTTGCTCGCAAGGCTCGGGCTAAGGCTATCGCCCGCAGTCTGCTAAGCGTCGAAGCCTTGATCGAACGCAAGATTGCCAGCATTATTACCAATGCCGTTGGTAAGACTTCAACTTCATCGATGCGCCACCGCTCCTGAACTCCTCCTGCCGCATCCTGGACCGGCCTACCGTACGGCTTCAGCACCGGGGCCCTTCGAAAAGCGCATCGCCTCACCAACCTCGATCTACCCAGAGTATGGCCGGTACCTTTTGACATCCACGACAGCGACCGACCAGACAGTCCGACGAGGCCACGACTCGGAGAAGCTAGCCGCGGAATATCAGGCTGTCTGCGGAAGCGAGGATACCTCGCTACCACTACCTCGCCGCCGCCGCCGCCGCCGCCAGTCATTGGGCCGCAAGCTCGAGGACTTACTCAAAGCACTATCGTACTTTTCTTGATGTTCGCCCGACACCCTTCCCAGCGCTGAGGATAGGGGTGCAGGTTGACTGTTTTAGTAAATGTCCTCAATCTTCTATTGCCGGATCAAATGACCTTAAGGTATGTCTCTGGCCGCCCCAGGCCCCAACCTAATACACCGACAGAGAAACAAGTGGCGGACATTACGGCTGTCAATTAGCTTGTCCCTTTGGCATTGCTTCCCACCAGCGAAGCTCTAATCACTCTCACCTACCATACCTAGAGCAACACGCTCTATATATCACCATCTCACCATCATCGAACTCGAATTGCTGTCACCCCTATTCGTTAATTTCCTCGGACCCGGTTTGATCAATACCACCCTTCTTGAATTGCCCTATCAGGACATGGTCGGCTTTATTAATCTTGACTTGCCTCAACTCTGTCTTCCCAACGCTCTCGGCTGAACGATCGGTGGATGTAGAAGGCCCACTTCGCTATCGGAGAGGAAATATTTCAGGTAATCTGGGAGCACGATACGGGAACATGTCGCTTGTGGCACTGTAAGACGACAATATATGAGGAGTCCAAGGACAAACGACACCCCAGCTGTTTCGACCGACCATATTCGATGGCATACATATGGGGATGTACCCGCATAGCATGCTCAGACAAATACTACCGACCTGACATTCTTACCAGACAAGGGAAAGAGGGCTGGACTGAGTTATGGGAATCCGGCAAGGGCTACTTGTACAAGGGCAGAGAGTAAACCATAGAGCCGAAAAAACTTCTTTCTAAGCGTTGCAAACCCCATGACCGCAACTCGCTCCCTCTCGCGGATCTTTACAAGTTGGCAACCCTGATGGAAACTTCTGGTGGACCCACTCCGGCATTGACGAGCATGGCATCGCTGCTGTGTCTGTGATTGAGCGTTCGAACGACGTCACCCGTCCGCGTCTCCACGACCAGTACTAGTGCGCCGAAAGCATGGCTGAACAGGTCAAGCGCGACCAGAAGGCGGCAAAGAAGGCCCAGGAGGCTGAGAACTGAGGAGGAAGACATTCAGAACGATGATGGAAATTCGTTTCACACGGGGATGAACTGGAATGATTCTTTTCAACCCCATCTGCACCTTGCCAAACCCACTCCCAACTTGCATTTCTGCTCAACTAGCCTTCCAGAAATCCCAACGAGCCATGGGCCCTTTCGCGATGCCTCGTCGCCCGAAGTACACCTTCCCATCGTCAAGCTACGCTGGTAGCATCGTCGCCGAGCCACGAATACTATCGGGTGTCTCGTCTATCTCCATACTCGACGACTTCGGCGACCCCCCAGTACGCATGGCCCCCAAGAAGCCAATGGCTACCTAGAAGCCATTTGCGATACCTCGATACCCGAAGTACGCCTTCCCCTCCTCCAGCTACGCCGGTAGCATCGACGGTTGCGGACCCCGCAAACCATCCGGAGTCCTCTCCCACTCTTCTCCTTCTTCACACACACACACACACACACAAAACACAACACAGCGGCTCAATAGCCAGCGAAGCTCGATTGAGCATAAATGGGCGTTTGCGACTGATTTCTTGTTTTCAACATGCAACACACCAAGGGCTTTCAAGCCCAGGGATTCGCCCAAAAGACTTCAATGGTCTTGGGCGCCTTGTACACTAGAAAAACCAATGCAAATACATAAAACCTCTTCACGCTCGCTCACGTGACAACAAGAGTAGTCTAGAGGTCCACGGACTAGTTCGCAATTCTAGGTATTTACTGGCAAGAACCCATTCATGAGGATGTCCCCGTACCCAAATCAGTACTACCAACCAGACACCTACTCAAGACATGGAGAATGATGCCGGACCGAGATCTGGGGATCCGGCAAAGGTTTGCAAAAGAGACACATCCTATGAAGTCGAAGAACCTCAGGGAATGCGCTTGCTGATCGCTTACCCAGGAATCTGCTGCTGACACTGCCACTCACCATGATGACAGTGGTGGCCTGAATGGACTAGGCACTCGCAATTGACCGGACTACGGAAACCATGGCAGGGGCCGTGTCGTTCCTCATTCTGCAAGGTTGGAAACTTTGTGGCTTTTGTACTTGACTGTAAAAGCTTGATTTCGAAAGAATGGATCATATCGGCCTTGACGCACAATGGTCACATTCTGACATTTTCCGCAGTACCGCAAAAGATGGCCTTTGAACCTTTGGGTCCAGAGCGCAGAGAACACGCACGTACCTTAGTTGGAGTAATAAAAAGGGGCGAGATATGTAGGTCTTGTGGGGTTGGGTATTGATGCTTGAGAAATTGGTAAGGATTGTGCATTAAGCATCTGGTGATTGGTCGTTGCTTGTGGGGGATATCTTGGGGAAGTCTCATCATTGCTTGGGCTCAAATAGGGGAAGAACCTTTGTGTTCTTTGTTGCTTAGAAGCCAGATAGAGAAACGAGTAGTATTACTCAACATTGACCCAGCAAGAGGCCCAATTGCTGGAGCGTCCCAGTCGACTCTGCGTGATCCATGGTTCGCAGTGAGCTAACACATGCAAGGCACGCTCCTTATCACCCGATGAAACGTGCTTGCTAGCTTTAGTCTTTCCACGTGGAATTGAATCTTCATCGTTGTTGATATTTATTCTTGCCATTTCTTGCTCATCGTCCGCCTTCACAGAAGATTCCTGTACTTGGGCCAGAGACTGGACAGTGCTGTGAAATGGACTGTGCTTAGAGAGATGCCCTTAAAGCGACGGCAACCAATCGGGCCGCTGCAGTCCGCGACAAACAAAACACGAGACTCGTGGGATTAATTTGATATGGCGACCTCTACACCTCAACGCCGTTCCCTCGGTCGTCCTCGTCTATCCCTTGGCAATTCTCCCATCAAGACCGCTTCGACTCCCAACCTAGTAGCCTCCTACACATCTCCACAGCGACCTCCTCCTCTTCCCACCTCACAAGCCTCAGCCCGACGACCCAGCGCAAGCGGCGCCTTTACTCGCAAAGCGTCTATGAGCCAACTCCCGAGCGCTGGCTTGTCTACGATAGCTGATGG
>JAABUP010011113.1_pt1 | contig 10363 bp, 12 predicted proteins | sample 5559201 | NCBI WGS metagenome assembly JAABUP01 (sample SAMN10711887, study PRJNA513373) | rock metagenome | isolation source: Antarctica rocks | place: Antarctica | reverse complement strand
AAGCTGCTTTTCGTCGTGCTCATGTCGAACCTCTTCGCCATCTTCCTGCAGTCTCTTTGCATCAAGCTCGGCACCGTGACGGGTCTGAATCTTGCAGAGATGTACCGTGCTCATATGCCGCTTTGGCTGAATTACACCCTCTACGGCATCGCAGAAGCGGCCATCATAGCCACAGACATTGCCGAAGTCATCGGGACCGCCATCGCGCTGAATCTGCTCAGCAATGGCCGTATACCGCTTGTGGCCGGCTGCGCCCTGTCCATCGTCGACGTCCTGTTCATCCTCCTCTTCTATCAAAGCTCCGGTCGGAACATGAAGGCGTTGCGAGCTTTCGAGTTCTTCGTCATCCTGCTGGTTCTAGGCGTCGTGGTCTGCTTTTGCTTTCAGCTCAGTCTGATCCAGCACACGGATGTCGGTGAAGTCTTCCATGGCTTCCTCCCGTCACGAGCACTCGTGCAAGGCAGGGGCTTGTACCAGGCCTGCGGTATCCTCGGAGCGACAGTAATGCCGCACTCACTCTACTTGGGCAGCGGCATCGTCCAAGCGCGACTGCAGGAGTTTGATCTCGACGAGAAGAAACGGCAGCGTCACGAGACAAACAGCCGCAGGCCTCATGACCACCACCCAGCACAAGACCCATCAACCTCCTCCGATGAATTCGACACAACCTCCTCCTCATCCTCCAAATACCGCCCCTCCCTCCCCGCAATCAAAGCCTGCATGTCCTACTCCATCACCGAACTCGCCCTCAGTCTCTTCACCTTCGCCCTCTTCGTCAACAGCGCCATCCTCATCGTCGCCGGCGCCTCGCTCTCCAACAACCCCACGGCAGCAACCGCGGATCTCTTCAGCATCTACCACCTGCTCTCCGGCTCCCTTGCGCCCGCGGCCGGAACCATCTTCGCGCTCGCCCTCCTGCTCTCTGGCACAAGCGCGGGGATCGTGTGCACGATCGCGGGCCAGATGGTGAGCGAGGGACAGCTGAACCTGAGGTTCACGCCGTGGGTGCGGAGGTTGATGACGAGGAGTATTTCGATTACGCCTAGTATCATTATTGCCGGGGCGGTCGGGGCGAAAGGGTTGAGCGCCGCGTTGGAGGGGACGCAGGTCGCGTTGAGTGTGATTCTGCCGTTTGTGAGCGCGCCGCTGATCTACTTCACGTGTCGGGATCGGTATATGACTGTTGGCGTTGTTGGGTCAGCGGGGGGGTCGAGGCAGGGAGGTGGTGCGGGGAGTATGGGTCATGGTTCGGGCGGTGGTGGAGCTCGGGGAGGTGATGGGGATGCCAGCGTTGTGAGGATGCGGAATCATTGGGTCACGGCGACGCTGGCTGTGTTGATATGGGTCGTCATCGTCATTATGAATGTGGCGCTTCTTGTGTTGTTGGGACTAGGTGTACAGTAGGTACATGTACGCATGTTCAGTGTGCGAATGGCTGATATGTCGGAGAGTGATGCTGGCTCTTCGATCACAACCTACACCGGGTACCGGGGTACCCTGTTCCTATGCTTCGACGTTCCTTCTACGTTGTGGCCGGGTCGCGCATATGCGAGATGGGAATGTCGGAGCCGCTAGTCGCTTGGATGAATCCTACAGGAGACGTGCACAATCGAGAGGAAGCATACAACTCATTCACCTGGACCGTACGTCAAATGTCAAAGCCACACGAGGTCGACCTTAGTGTGATGACACACTGCCTCTTCCTACCTATCCAGCTGCTACATCATCTTGCCATTCTCGGTAACTCAAGAAACAATCAAAACGCCCCCCCCCAGTTCAGTCGCGGCAGGCTCCTGTCATTCAGCAAGCCAAAAGTGCAAGCAAGACACGCACACCCGACCCCAATATCGACACCGCCCGATAGCGCATTCAGGAAGCGAAGCGCATTCATGTTGCATCCTCGTCGCGCACCCACGCACCCGCACATCCCACCCTCTTGTATGCTGCCATCGCATCGGTCATGCCCGCAATGCGTTCGAGCTTGATGATCGTCCGCTTACATGGTGGTATTGTCAGCGAATATCAGATGCATCATGCCAGTGAAGCTCGAGCATACCCGAATCGCCAGAGCAAGCTCCGGGTGAACGTGAAGCTTAGATGGGACCGATTTGACGAAGCCGAGAACGTCCCGCCCATCGTGTGAAGCCTGGTGTAGTTCATGTAGCCACGACCCACACATCTGAGTTGGCTGCGGTCTTGGCCTGTAGATGTGACTTGTCGGCATGACAGGATGTTTCCGGAAGCGGATGTCAGCGGCAGCGTGGTGGGGTCATGTGTTGTTACGTTACCGGTAATCGACCTTTCCAGAAGGCCGTTCGTCACAGTAGTGTCGCTTGCCACCCATCCGGCGATGTTGACGGATGTGCGATTGAGAAGCTTCCTCCCGGCCACGATGCTGACCACCATCCCCGCCGCCTCCGCAAGAGTTAGGATCCGGGAGATTCTTTTGACATGCGGAAGCAGGCGAGCGACTGAACGGAGTTTGACGACTGCGGGAATTTGACATACTTCCTCCACGAGTCCGAGGACGCACGTCGCATGCGATAGAGTTGTGGTGATGGGAAGGATCAACTCGTGGAGTGGAGCGACTATCTCGAGAGCACTGAATCGGAGGCCGAGGCTTGAGCAGAGAGCTGGTAGACGTGCTCTCGGCACCGTAGTACCCAGATCTCGGGAGATGGACGAGGGCCAGCCCATGTTGGTCGGTTTTATGTTATGAAGATTGGTTTGGTCTGGAGCCTTGAGATGCCGTACAGCTCTCCGAGTCCACTTCAGTACCTGGTTGAAGGGAAAGCGCTGCAAAGGCGGAAGTAAGAGATGTGTCTGAGAGTGTGAAGATATTCGCTGTACACAATCTCGAGTTATATGGCTTTTGAGTGCTCTAACAGAAAGCCATTGTATTCTTGTCCAAGATGTCGCATAAGACAATGGAGCAAGGGCATGGCCCGAGTGAATCAGGTTTAGTACCCGGTGGCAACGCCATACAGTCTTCACTCGTGCCGTGTCTCAGCACAAAGAGTGTGGTTGCCTAGCTCGAGCGTACACTCCGAGAAGGCTCCGTAAGCAAGGCGAGAGACCGGACCGCACGGCAGCCACTGTGTCGTGGAAAGAAGAGTATAGTGAGTCGGCGAAATTGCATCCGGGCGTTTGATAACAGCAAGCTGGGTTGGATTAATTCATGAAAGGAAAAGGACTCTCCTAAGGGTATCTGACGAGCTGAGTGTGCATTCATGACTTGATCCTGGGTGACGGTCATCGGCGTGCCCTCGGAGAACCGCCAGAGCGAAATGCCAACCGCTACGGTCTTCCCATCGAAGGCAGTCGCACCAGATGTGCATTTCGAACGATCTTGTACGAGTACCTCAGGTGGCTTCATAGTACTGCCAGATAGCAAGAATGTCGCGTGATCCATGCCCTATGCCTGTATGCAAGCTCTGTGGTGTTCTCTCGAGTATACCATACAGGTCCGGGAAGGGGAGTGTTTGCTCTCATCTGGAAACGCTGCTTCATCCTCATCGCGGCGAGCTGCGTGCAGGGCTCACCTACACACACTCTTGTAGGCCTCTGTCTGGATACTTCGGTGTTGTGACAAGGGAGGATTCCACATGAACGAAGCATGAGAGAGCAGTCTCCGCGATGAGAAGAGGAAGTGAAGTGCGTCGCAGCCAATGAGAAGACGGCTCGGTTGCCGGCAAGCGAGGCCAAATCTGGACGTGCAGCCTGCACGCTTCAATCACGAACTTACCATGTCTTCCCCCAAGACTTCGGTCGTGTACAAGAAGGCCAATGGCAGCCTTACTTGCGACAAGAGGCATCTCTTCTGGAGTCCGTCCGCACCGTCCGGTGCAACGCCCCCCCTGAAGATTGCCGTCGCGGACATCACCAACCTGCAGCAGACGGGTGAAGCAAGCGCCAAGGTCGCGCTGAAAGTACTGGTGAAGGACGACAGCTATGTCTTCAGCTTCACGAGCAAAGATGCGGCGCGGAAGGAGCAGGTGGCCGTCACCGACACCCTGAGGGATGCCATTGCCACCATAAAGGCCGGCGCTGCATCGTCTCTCGCGCCGGCGGTGGGCACTCCGGGAGCCGCGGAGAATGGCGGTGGCGACGCCGGTCAGAGTGCCTCCATGGCGATAGCGAAGGCTTTGTCAGCGAAGCCGCAAGACGAGGGTTGGTACGATGACAATCGTTTGAAGTCCGATTTCCAGCTGCAGCGCTCCCTCCTCGAGTCCAGTAAAGCGCTTGATGAACGTTTCAGGCAAGCCTTGAGAGACAAGCCGGACACTGTGTCCGTGCCACAGTTTACTGCGCAATTTTGGTCCACGCGTCTACACCTCCTGCGCGCGCACGCGATGGAGAAGTCGCAGAAGGAAGGCGAGTACAACGTCCTACCGGAGATCAAGTACAACACCATCATCGGCGCGGATGGCGAGCCCATCAAGACGCTCAACATGACCAAGGAGCAGGTCTCACTCATATTCAAGCAGTACCCAGTAGTGCGACAGGCCTACAACGAGACCGTGCCGAAGCCATTCGCCGATCCGAAGATCTTCTGGTCGCGATTCTTCGCCTCACGCTTGCTGAAGAAGCTGAAAGGTCTGCGCATAGAGAAGAACGACCCAACTGACCCTGCGTTGGACCCATATCTGGAATACCAAGAGGCGTCGGGGCCGGCGTCTACAGCTCACATCCCGCACATCATCGATCTGGAGGGCAATGAGCAGAACACAAAGTTCCACTTGGAGGGAGACTACGAGATGCGGGCTGCCAAGCACGACCGTCCGATCTTACACTTGCTGAATCAGATGAGTGAGAAGCTGCTCAGCCACGTCGCGCCTGAGGATGGCGACGCGCATGCGCCGATTGGCATGGACGAAGGCACGTTCGAGCAATTGCAATTGCGGGATCTCGCGATGCAGGATACAGACAATCGGGTTGTGCTCAACGTGCGAGAACAGCAGCGCTATACTGGCGCTTCCGGAGAGGACGAATTATCCGCCGATGCAAGATTATATGCAAAGCAAGATCCGAACAGAGTCATCTCGTCCCTGCAGAATGGTGTGCAGCCGCGAAACCTCGGAAGCGATGAGCAAGGCACTCTCAAACTCGATCGCGTACTCGGCTATGACTCCGATGATGACGACGAAGACGTGGACGATGAGCCCAATGGCGGTCACACGAACGGCACATCAGCTAAGAAAGTATCGATTCGCGTCGGAAGTCACACCGCACTCACCGGGGCCTCATCTTCTATTCTCTCCTCGGTGTCTCAACGCCGCCGGAATGCCTCATCGGACGCCCATGGCCTCAATGGTCTCAGCCAGTCTGTCTTTGACACCTTGACCATAACCCACAGTACCACGACCGAGTTTCTCCACTACTTCTGGACACTCTTTCTCTCCGGTGACAGCTCTCGCACCTCCGAACTTACCGGCCTAGTGTCCACCCTAGACCGCTCGCTCGATCGCATCAAGGCTGTGGGTGAGCAAGCCGAGAAGGAGTGTCAAGACCGGTTGGAGAAGATGCGGGGCCAGGTGAAGGACTACTTCCAGCGGACGGGGAAGAAACGGAGGATCGATGAGAGTGCTGTGGGTGGCGGGAAGGCAGCGGTGGATGAGATGGTTAGGCCGACGGTGGGAGCGCTAAAGCAGGCGAGCGAGGCGTATAGGCGGGCTTTGGAGGTGCAGATGAGAGAGGTGGCAGTCGGTGGGTAATGGAGTGTAGGAGAAGGGAGGTATGTAGGGCTTGTATGGCTGGTTCCGAGCACAGCCTGCATTGTTGCGCTTACTCACCTGACAGTCGATAACGCAAGGGTAGTCACTTGCCACGTGATAGATGACTTAGGAAGTCGCCCGGCCCTGGAGCTTTTGGACGCTTATGCAGGGTCCAAGCTCTCGCCTGAAGGGACAGGTACATGCGGCCGACTACATAAGGTACATACATCGCAGGCGGATACCATTACATCCAGCTGTGTACCGGTTCGGCTAAAGACGCCGTTGTATTACAATACTTACCAAGACGCTCACCCTACTTACCTACAGTCTATCGACACTCACACGTAATAACTGGCACACCATGGCGCATACGACCTCAAGCAAGAAGCACGCGCAGATGGCCATCAACGTAAAAGACAGGCCAAAGTACAGCAAAGACCAGCTCCAAACGTACTTCAAGCGGATCAGACTCCCGCAGAAATACCACGACTCGCCAGTGCTCTCCGACCCATCTCTAGCACGCACCAAGCAACACGGCCTCCCCCTCGTGCAAGCCCTCGCCCGCTACCACGTCTGCAACGTGCCCTTCGAGAACCTCGAAATCCACTACTCGGCGCACAAATCCGTCAGCCTCAACATGGACGACCTGTTCACCCGCTTCGCAGAGCGCGGCCTCAAATACGGCCGCGGCGGCCGCTGCATGGAGAACAACAGCTTCTTCGGCACCGTGCTGCGGTCTCTAGGCTACGACGTCCGGAACTGCGCGGGCAGGGTGAGCCGGATGATGAGTCCCAATGCTGAGACTCGGGAGCAGCAGGGGCAGACGTACGATGGCTGGAATCATATGCTGAATCTTGTGCGGTTTGAGGAGGGGTGGTGGGTGGTGGATGTGGGAATGGGAGCGTTTGGGCCGAATATGCCGTATCCGTTGCTGGATGGTTTCGAGTGCGAGAGTATTGCTCCGAGGCGGATTCGGTTGCAGTGGCGGAGTATTCCGGAGCATGCGGCGGAGAGGGAGGAGGATGCGCAGAAGCTTTGGTGTTATGATGTTTGTTTTCAGCCTCGCGGGTCTGACGGTGACAGCGAAAGTGGGCAGCCGGACAACTGGGTGCCGGTGGTCTGCTTTACGGAGATGGAGTTCCTGCCGCAAGACTATGAGATGATGTCGCGGTAAGATCCCGATGGGTGGCGTGGTCTGGAAGATGAGTCGAGCACTAATGACTTACCTTGCGCTTTGCAGGTATACGTCGACGTCGCCAAATTCTTTCTTTACTTACATGGTTCTGTGTATGAAGATGATAATGGATGAGAATGGCGAGAAGATTGTGGGTGATTTGACGTTGGGAGGCGACAAGGTGCGCAAGACGGATGGGCCGATGATGTGAGCCTGATGAGTATGACCTCTAAGTGAGATACCGAGAGACTAACATTTCTTGGGATGGACAGTGGCGGGAAGAAGGAGGTCATCAGGGACATGAAGACGGAGAGGGAGAGGATCGATGCGTTGAGGGAGATCTTCGGGGTGGAGCTGACTGATGAAGAGAGGGAGAATGTGCGGCCAGAGGTGCGATTGGAGTGAGAGGTGCAGATCTAATACCTGCTGTCTGTAACTCAGCGGAAACACCGGCTATCTCTCCAGCTTTATGGCGATATCGGCCCTTGGGAACCCGCTGTAGAAGACCTGGGCTTTGCAGCTCTGCCGGAGGGCCATGATGGGTTCACGGGACGTCGTCGACATCGTCGAAGCTCCCGAGTGCTGACAAGGAGACCCTGCGGATGGGTGTAGATGACAAGACTACGGACCGGTCGAGTGTCGGCGATGAGAACTCTGTCCCGGCGCCTGGTTTGGCTCGGTTCCAATACCTATACGGATATGAATGTGATACCGCAGTCTCAATGCATATGCTTCCGAGATGTCGCCTGTGCCGCGAGCCTACGAAGGGCCCTCTGACCAGGTATTATGTAGTCGGTCAGCACCGTGCCTTGCACTACCGTCGTGCTGACCCGACGGAGACTCATCGTGGTGTTTGGCTTGAGGTTGGGAAGGTCCATGTTGGCCATGAAGTACCCCGTGACGGTGGTATGGACGCCAAGACCATCCCAATATACTTAATCGTGCCTTCCCCTCTTCTGCTCGAATAATACGGTACCTTAGCTGCTGGTGATATCCGGATGCAGTACACCGTCGGTACTTTACTCACCAGTTTTCGTGATAGGTTAGGCTCGACCATCTAGCGTGGGGCAGTTCCCGGATAGTCCGCTGCATGAGTTCATGACTTCGATCGTCATCGCACCATCTCGATTATCCAGCAACTGTGCCATTGGTTTGCTGGATGCAAGGAGTCAAAAGATCCATCCCGTATACCTGCGCTCGCCCGCACTACGTTCGACATGTACGGACGCAGCATGTGCGTCTGGCCTCCCGCGCAGCTTCGCCACCCGAGAAGCGAAGCAACGACGACAGGACCGATGGAGGGCCGGAGCGAGAGAAGGGAGCGCTGTCCCGACGTCTGGAGCAGATGAGTGAGGAGAGCCTGGAGACGGGTGGCAAAAGCGCAATAAGAGCGGTCGAAGAAGCGGGCTTCGGCGAGGATCTGAAGAGGCAGCTGGAAGAGAAGATTGCTAGTGCCACTTTCCGGAGTGAGAATGCAAACGCTCTCGCCCAGGCGGGCCTACCAAGCAGTGCCGGGAAATTTGAAAGAGACACAGCGGCAGCGCAGGTGTGGACTGGGACGGAGAGTGTGGCAGACGCGTCTCTCCGCATGCTAAACGATGCGCACAAGCCGCTGAGACTTCCGCCGAGGCAGCCGGGTGTACGGCTACCAACGAGAGTGGATACAGGGCGGTCGGGCGGCAAAGCAGGAGCCGGAGTCAGGCTTGCGACTGCTCGAGACAAGACGTCAGTATACGCCACTTCGAAGGACCCGAGCCTCTCTGAGAACGAACGCAAGAGGCTGCGCGCAGAGCTGAAGGCCCGTTTTCAGTCAGGCGCACGTCAGGTACCGGCCACGGTGCAAGGGCTGGCCTCGCTGGCTAATGAGCGCATCGAGGATGCTATCGCACGAGGGCAATTCAAGAACCTGCCAAGAGGGAAGGAGATCGTGAGGGATTACAATGCGAGCAATCCATTTCTCGACACCACCGAGTACTTCATGAACAAGATGATCCAGAAGCAGGAGATCGTGCCTCCCTGGATCGAAAAGCAGCAGGAGCTCGTCGCCAACGCGACAAGGTTCCGGAGTCGGCTCAGAGCGGACTGGAGACGACACGTGTCGCGGTCCATAGCGAGTAGAGGCGGGTCATTGGAACAGCAGATGAGGCTCGCGGATGAGTATGCATTTGCTGAGAGCGAGACGAATCCTCACATGAAGAAAGTGGAGCAGGTCAATACCATCGACGACGCGGGCCAGCTTACCCAGATCACGCTCTCTGGCGAGCTCAAGCGAGCCTCTGCGTCCAACGAAGCGATCGACACAGATATAGAGATCCTCGAGCAGACGTTTGACGACAACGGCGATCTCAAACCCCCGGAAGCCGTGGTAAAAGCCACCACCGACCAACCCGAGCTCTCCTCAATCCCAGAAACGCCGCGAAAGCCAACCGTCCCACCCTTCCGAGACCCACAGTGGGAGCAGACCGAAACCTCCTACCTCAAAACCGCCATCAACAACCTCAACAGCCTCACGCGGTCCTACAACCTCATGGCTCCCGACTTGGCCAAGAAACCCTACTTCTCCCTCGAACGCGAATTGCGGACTTGCTTCGCGGACGTGGCGCCCACGGTCGCGGCGAAGATTCGCGAGCGAGCGCTCGCACCGAAGATCAAGGGCGTGGAAGTCATTGGACATAGGCCGGGGGGTGTCTTGCAGAGGTTTTCTATGGATGGGCCGGCGCATGTGTTTGATGAGGTGAGGCCGCAGTATGGGTTCCGGCAGTTCTGGCGGGACTTGTTCGCGTCGAAGAAGGACTGATTCTTGCGCGCCTGGCGCGCGTGATGCCGCGTGGGGCAAGGCAAGGAGGTGAGGTTGGATGCATAGTGCACTAGTGCTGCGAAGCGCAGCGACGTAGGCGGGTCGGCAGATGCCGTCCCCAATGATGCAGCGCTTGTGGAAATGTGCATGTACATGTACTCTTCGTCACAACCACGGCGACAACACCGACCTCACCTCCGTGGCTTCGCTTGCAACGGGTTGCGGATGAGACACGCCGATAGGCCCGCCCACACGCCCATATGCTCTGTGATGACGTTGTCACGTGGCTGGGCCGGCACATTCCGGCGTCCCGCGTCACCGCGTGGCCACGCCGAACAACCCATGCACATACATGTAGCAACATGCTGCATGTTCAGTCACTTTCCACGCCCGGTCATGATCCGATGAACGAGATGCACCTTTCCATCGCTCAAAAACAGTGCAGAACTGGGCCTTTTGTCGTTTTCGAGCCTTCTGACTGGCTGTCGCGACTCCCGCTCCCCAAAAACCATGATAATGATTGGACGTGCAAAGTCACTGTACGCCGCCGTGACATGAGATTAATATTGCGGCAGATCTGCGCACACGACATCTGCGGCCGGAGGGTGTGCCTCGCAAGGGCTTGCCCAGATGGGTCACACGGGCACGGTCGCTTTTGCGGCAGAGACCCACGGCTCA
>JAABUP010011112.1_pt1 | contig 10363 bp, 10 predicted proteins | sample 5559201 | NCBI WGS metagenome assembly JAABUP01 (sample SAMN10711887, study PRJNA513373) | rock metagenome | isolation source: Antarctica rocks | place: Antarctica | reverse complement strand
GCCCTGATGCTTTCCGCAGGGCGGCTGCGCCCCAGCTGCCGCGCCTGCTGTTGGACGCGCGCCTCCAGCCGCAGCCATGCCTGCGCGCAGCTGCCGTCGCGCATCCCGCCCAGGCGCCGCACCGCGGCGCCCGGGCGTGCGCAGCGCGCGGAGCCAGTCCGCGGGACACTGGCGACTGCGAGCGCTCGCGCGCGTGCGACGCCGGGCGTCCGGCGACGCTATGTCGTGGCTGCGCGCTCCGCCGCGGCGGCAGATTGTGAGTGTGAGCGAGCGGGGTTTGGAGCAGGCCGAAGGTGTCCGCGTGTTTTGTGGGGAGCTGAGCGAGGCGTGATGAGCGAGGTCGAGAGGGGAGCGGAGGCAAGCAGGCTGAGGCTGAGACAACAATGCAGGCGTTGAAGGGTTTTGGTGAGCCGGGCTCGGCCGCCTGGTGCTGAATAAGGGCTCTGGAAGCCGCGTGGAGGCAGTGCGTTTGAAGCTTGGGCGCCCCCTGCTGCGCCTATCATAGAACAATGCTGTTCTCTCTTGGAACACTGTAGGTTGGGCGGGGTTGGCCTCTTACTTTGGCCGGGTGCGCATGCAGCAGACCGCCTCATTGTGCTGCGTCTGTGCTCTGCAGAGCACACAGCAAGCTGTGAGCGTCAGGTCTGCAGCCGCGTGCCAGCCGCGACGCTGTGGCGAGCGCCAGCGTCGGCTGCAAAGCCGCGCCTCCAGTTTTGGGTCAATGTCAGGGGCTTGACGGCCCTGTGGATGCCCCGGGGCGCCACGAACTCGCCGCCTATGTGCATGCCTCTGCTGTTCTTGTTGAATCCAGTGTGCCTGCGTGCGTTAATATGTTATCGAGTGGCTTTCACAGGCAGGACGCCGCGCTGCGCACTAGCACGACGTGTAGCCAGCATGTCACGTGGCATGTTGCTCTGCTACAACATGTCTGCTACAGTGTGTCCGAGAGCATAAACGTCAGGTCTGGTATGCAAATGCTGCCCGCCTCAACCATGGCCACGCTGCTGGCTGGCGCAGCCGCGACCTGCGCGGGCGGGCCTGCATACATTCCCACAGACTGCAAAGGCGCATGGCCGTTGGCGAGGCCAGACGGCACCCCATTGGTATGCAGCCAGGCATCGTAATCCTCAGACCCACTGCCTTCATGCCTAGGAGTGGACGGCACGTCCGCTAGGGCGTGGCAGTCTGCAGCCTGCCAGGCGCCCGCGGCCGACCCAGCGCCGCTGAAGGCGGGGGAGACTGCGCCGCCAAAGCTGCCCCAGCTGGACGCCCGATCGCTCGCGGCCAGCGGCCCCGCCGCGCCCAAGCCGCCGCCCGGGGCAGGCAGCAGCGGGGGCAGCTCGCCGGGGGCCGCGAGGGCACGAGCACCGCCGGGGGCCGCGGGGTTGCGAGCAGGGTCCGGGTCGCCCTCCCGCGGCAGGCCCAGCGGCTCGTCAGCGGCCGCTGTGGCGAGCGCTGCCGCCCCTGCATGGTCCGCTGGCAGCCCAGGTGGCCCAGCGCCCACACTGCTGCCCTCGGCCGGCCGCGCCAGGCCTGAGGTGCCGCCACCAGCAGCCGCAGCTTGCCCGCTGCCGGGGTCAGCCTGGCCAGCCAGCTCCACGGCCGTGCAGCTCTCGGCCGGCTGCCCCAGGGCGGTCTCGACGCCGGCCGCCTCCGCCGGCAGGGCGCCTGGGTCGCCTGCGGCGGCCGGCTCCGTTGCCACGCCCTCCACGTTCAGCAGCAGCCCAGAGGTCGAGAAGAGGGCTGCCAATGGGTCGGCGCCGAGCGCAGGATCCGTGCCGGCATGATTGGCAGGCGGCGCGGCCGGCGTGCCCGCAGCCGCTGCTGCCTGCCCCAGCCGCGCCTCACCAGAGGCGCCTCTGCCCGTTTCCATGGCAGGCCACGCCGCCAGAGCGGCCCCTGCAGGTGTGGTTGCACACGCAACGACCGCCGTTGCATCCGCGGGCGGCCGCTCAGTGACGGCCCCAGCGTCTGCCTCAAACCCAGGCCACAGCGCAGCAGCGGTCGCATCCTCATGCAGCTGCTCCGCAGCCACCCCAGCGCCTGGCTCGAATGCCGGCCACGCCGGCGCAGCTGTCGCGTCCCCAGGCAGCTCCGCACTCGCACCAGCGCCTCCCTCGAATGCCGGCCACGCCGCTGCAGCTGTTGCATCTCCGGGGAGCCGCTCCGTAGCAGCCTCAGCGCCTAGCTCAAGCACAGGCCATGCCGTTGCACTCGCTGCGTCCCCATCCTCTCGCTCCGCACTCGCCCCAGCGCCTGGCTCAAATGCGGGCCGTGCCGCTGCACTCGCTGCGTCCCCATCCTCCAGCTCCGCACTCGCCCCAGCGCCTGGCTCAAACGCAGGCCACACCGCCGCAGGTGTAGCACCCCCGGGCGGCCACTCCGCAGCAGCCCCAGCGCCTGGCTCAAACGCAGGCCATGCCGCTGCGCTCGCTGCGTCCCCATGCGCCCGCTCCGCACTCGCCCCAGCGCCTGGCTCAAACGCAGGCCACACCGCCGCAGGTGTAGCACCCCCGGGCGGCCGCTCCGCAGCAGCCCCAGCGCCTGGCTCAAGCGCAGGCCGCGCCGCCTCAGCTGCTGCGCACCCGCCTTCCCGCTCCGCGCCTGCCCCGGCGCCTGGGTCACCTGCCGGCCACGCCGCAACAGCGTCCGTCGGTGCGGCCTCCGGCGCGGCCGCCGTTGCGGCGCCCTCAGGGCGGGGGCTGGCGTCCGACTCAGCCGCCGCGAGCGCGCCAGAAGCGGGCCATGCGGCCGCAGCGTCCTCCGCCGCAGGCGGCGCCGCCGCACCCCCCTGCTCAGCCGCCAGGCCAGCGCCCGCCAGCGCAGGCCGCGCGGCAGCCGCGCCGACCGCCGCAGCGCCGCGCTCCGGCTTTCGCCGCTCACCGGCGTTGTCGGTGCTGGCGCCGGAGGCCGGCACCTCCGCCGCGGCGCACGCTGGCGCGCCGGCCGGGGCCGCGCCCCCGAGCTGCCGCTCCGCAGCCGCCCCAGCGCTTGCGGCGGCGGCGACGGGCGGCGGCGCCGCCCAGGCCGCTTCCTGGCTCGCGGGCGCTGCACCCCTGGCCTGCTCATGCTGCCTCACAGCCTCGGCGCCCTCAGCGCCAGCGCCCGCCCGAGCGCCGCCCGCTCTCCCACCCCGCTCGCTGGGGTCGGCGGGGCGGGCCGGCTGCAGCCCTGTCGGCTCTGCCCGGCCGGACTTGCCGCCCGGGCCAGGCGCCGGCGGGGCGGCGGGCGGCAGGGGCGCCGCAACCGTCGGCGCGCGCAGCGGCTGGAGCGTGTTTGAAGCGGCGGCCGCGCGGCTAGGGCCTGCGCCGCATGCATGCCCGCTCAGGGGCGCATCAAGCGCAGCCCGCAGCAGAAACTCCATGTTGCTGGCCAGCAAGCTGTGCAATTGCAGGTCATCTCGCAGTGGGTCCCGACTCAGGCCTGCTCAGCCGCAGCGACGCCCGGCAGCAGCACATGTCGGCACCCGCGCACGCCTGCCGCCATGCACAGCGCATATCCTGCAGCCTGATTATGCAACGAGCCTGGCGCCGCGCGTGGGACATCACGGCCGGCGCATCCAGAGCAGGGCACCTGCGGGTGGGGCATGCTGCGGCCAGGCCCGCATGCAGAGACCAGACGCGCGCGTGCGCAGGGGGCGGCCGCGGCGCGCCTGCCCTACGGAGCTGGCCGCCGCAGGCGGCGCCACAGACGCCGCGCACGGCTGCAGCCAAGCGCCGCTCTGCGCCTGCCTGCGGCGCCGGACAGCCACGGGGGCGGCGGTTTCGAACCAGTCTGTAAGCATACTAACCTTGAAGGTGAGCAACGCTTGGTAGCAAGCCAGACGCTGATCCCCTGCACTGAGCAGATCCGGGAGCCCTGACTGGCAGCTGCGACTCTGCATATTCACGTCACCCAGGCCAGGGTGGGAAGCATGGGTGGCGGCAGCGTCCGCTGCTGCCCGAACACCACCCGAAGCGCTCACGCTAGGAAGCCGGCGCAGCAAAACAATGCAGTCATCGCCGGTGTGCTTATGTGCAGCGCCGCGCCAGACAAAGGGGGGCGGGGCACTGCCGCCAGAACCAGAGCCACACCTAGGACAGCGCGCCCCTCACCGGGTTGCCGCTGGCGTCAGCGGCCGGCCGCGCGCGCGCGTCAGCCGCCCAGCGCTCCTCGAGCGTGGCAGGAGGCGCCTCAGCATCGGCGCGCGGCCTCGCGCGCACGCCACCACCCAGCGGCCGCATGAGCTCAGTCACCTGTTCGCGAGGGGCGCGCCGCGTCTGTAGGTGTATCAGAGCGGCGCACCGCTCCAGTGCAGGCAGGCCTGCGAGGCTGCAGGCCTGCATGTCGGCAGCACCCTGCTCGCTAAGCTGCAGAACTGGCGGCGCGCCTCATGACAGCTGACAGCTCAGCGCTGCTGACGTGGTGGCTTGAAGCCTGTTCCTAGGTTGGCTGGACACGCGGCGCCTGGGCGTGGCAGGCGTGCGGGCCCATGAGAGGGGCTGGGGAAGCGCCGCACCGCGGCGAGGAAGCCCGCATCGTCCAGCGCCATCAGGTCGGCGCTCGCAGGCGCCGCCGCCGTTGCCGCGCCGCCGCCGGCGCCGCCGGGCGCGGCGCGGGTGTCGGGCAGGCCGGCGTCCGTCGCTGGGCTGGGGTCGGCGCCAGGGTCGGCGTCCGCGCGCCCGGCCGCGGGAGCAGCGGCGGGCTGCTGAGGGCTCTGTTCGCCGCCGGCGGCTGCTGGCGCATCCTCAGCATCCTCGAAGTCTGCGAAGCCGTCGTCGTCATCGTCTGCGTCACCGGGCCACTCGTCTCCCGCGCCCGCCTCCTCAGGCGGCGCGGCAGCGGCCAGCACGCCGGCGCCGCTGCCGCCGCCGGCGCCGGCGCCGCCGCCGCCAGAGGCGTCGGAGCCGTGCGCGGCGCTGCCGCGCTCTGCTGCAGCGGCCCCGTCATCGTCCGGCCTCGCCGCCGCGCCAGGCTGGGACTCTGCAGGCGCTTCGTGCGGCGCCGCGCCTGCGCCAGCCCGCTCGGGCGGCGCAGCCAGCTCGCTGCCTCCGGGGTTGCCACAGGCGCGGATTCCGCTCGCCGTGCCCTCACCCGCCGCTGGATCGACCTCGCTGCCAGACAGGCCCGCCACTGGGCCGGCCTTGGACCCGGGTGGCGCGGCGACGCTGGCGCTGCCCAGGCTATTCTGCATCGGCGGCGCAGGACAAGCGGGCGCAGCCTCGTGCTCGACCATGCGGGCAGGAGCCAGCGCGGCCTCCTTGCGCCCCTCCTGCTCGGCGGCAGCGGGCGGCTGCGCCTCCTCAGGCTGCCCCGCGCTCGCGCCCTCGGCCGCGCCAGCGTCTTTATCCAGCTCAGCCGACTGGGCGCCCCGGACGGCCTGTCCGGGCTGCTGGGCGCTAACATTGGCGCTCCCACGCCCTCGCTCCTGCGCAGCGGCGGGTGCGGCCTCCTCGGCCCCCTCCTGGCCAGCGGCAGCGCGCGGCAGCGCCTCCTCAGGCTGCTCCATGCTCGTGCCCCCGGCCGCGCCGGCGCCGGCGCCCAGCTCAGCCGACTGGGCGCCCCCGACGGCCTGTCCTGGCTGCTGGGCGCTGGCCTCCGCGGCCCCCCGCCCTCGCTCCTGCGCAGCGGCCGGCGCGGCCGCCTCCTCCCCTACAAGCCGCTCCGCGCCGGGGCCCGCAACCTCCTCCGCAGGCTGCCCATTGATGCACCCTGCGGCGCGGCCGGGGCCTGCATCGGGTTGCTCCGCGCCTGCGCCTGCGCTGGCGCTGGAGCCGGGGACGGCGCCACACGGTCCCGCGAAACTTCCCGCCGCCGCAGAGCTGCTCGCCGCGCGCAGCTGCTCTGCATGCCCGCCGCTGTTAGGCTCGCGCAGCTCCGCCGGGCCCACAGCCGCCACAGCCGCTGCGCGCTCGCCCGCAGCTGCTTCCATGCCGCCCCCGTTTGAGCTGGGAACAGGCACGGCACGCGCGGCCTCGGGCGGGCCTGCCACTTCGCTCGCCGCCGCTGCGGTGACAGGCTCGCGCGCGCGCCCGGACAGCCCCGGCCCGTCGGGGGCTTGTCCCCCGCCCGCGGCCGCGCCGTTGCCGGCAGCCGGCGCCGGCCCAGGCACGGGCGCCTGCACGGGAGCAGCCGCCGCGCACGCGGGCGCGCCAGGACCGTCTGTGCCAGGGTCGTGCGGCGGGACTGAGCGCTCAGCGCCCGCTTCGCCTCCCGGCTCCTCCCAGCGCGCTGCGCTGGCCGGCGGCGCGGCGGCGGCAGGCGCCGCAGGAGGCGCAGCCGCCGCGCTGTCCCCCGACCCCGGCGCACGCCCGGGGCCAGCTGCGTGCACGCTTTCGGGCGCGCGGGGCGCTGCTCCAGCCCCGGCGCTGTCTGAGGCCGCCTTGCCGCGGGGCTCAGCCGGCGGCGCAGCGGCGGCGGGCGCCCCAGAGGGCGCAGCGGCTGCGGCGCCGGGCTGGTGTGCAGGCTCGGCGCTGGCTGAGCGCAGCCGGACGCGCATCCACTCCGGGCGTGCATCCTCCTGGCTGTCCTGCGAGACCCGCGGGCTTACCCTGGGCGGCCTCGTGCCGACGGCCTGCCCTGCTGCAGGCGCGGGCTGTCCGGGGCTGTCGGGGGTCGCCGCCGCGACAGGCGGCCGCTGGAAGCCCCGCGGCTGGTCCGGACTGCTGTCCAGCTGCCTGAAGAAGGCGCGCGCCGCTTGCGCCTGCCGCGGCTCGGCCGCACCGTCCGCCATGTGGCGTGGTATGTCACTTGGTCAGACGAGGGAGCGGAGGGAGCAGGGGAGTAGGGATGCACCCAACACCTGCACATGACCCTCTATCTGTGCCATTCAAATCGAGCGTCCAACCGCCACGATCCGTGGTGCCTCTGGGGCTTGACTTGCGGAGGCACAAGGCCCCACTAAGCTTGCATGTTTTTGTAACCGGTTCTGCATTTGCAGGACGCACCTGCTGGGCAGGACTTGTTAGTGTTGCTTGTGGATGCGGCGCATGGCGCACGCACTGCTGCGCAACTCAGCGCTCTGGGGCTTATACATAGCAGTGGCTGCTTGGCTACACGAATGGGGTGTTATTCACAGAGCACTACTGGTTCTGGCTGCCAGACTTCTGGCAGTACCAAGTGCTGTGTAGGGGAAGGCACCCAACACACCACCCTGCAGAGAGCAGAATTTCCGCTGCAGAAGTCGATGCATGAATGGAGCAATGCATCGCAATGTGCAGAACACACGCAGGCCACAGCATGTGTGCAGCCCCAGACCCGTCTGCGCAGCTGCGCGCAGCGGTCGCGCGTGACCAGGGCGCCCCGCGCGGCGAGTACCTGTTTCTGCCCCCCTCGGCCCTCCGACACCACCTCTCCAGCCTCCTCAACGACTCGCGGGATGCACCCATTGCATACTTGCTTTTCAATCTGATTGCCACCGCCGCGCCTGCTGCTGCGGCACTGTTCCTGCTGTCGCCTTCGCACTGGCTCGGCGCAGCCTACTTTCTTGCGCTGTACGCGCTATACCTACCGCGCTTCCTGGTGGCGCTCCTGCACGTGACGCAGCACCGGCGCCTCTTCAAGCCTGGTGCGCTTAACTCATGTACGTCAAGGTATCTTTGTTAAGCGTGTCCTTGTGTAAGTGAGACCTCAGCAGCGTGCAGGCTATGAGCTGCTGGACTGCATCGCGCCCTACCTGCTCGCTCCGCTGTTTGGCGTACCGAGCGGCCTGTACGGCTTGCACCACGTCGTCATGCACCACACGGCACGCAACCTGCAGCGAGCCTGTGCCTCCTTTCTGGCATCTACTTTTGCGGTCCTCAACGCGGTGCGCGAAACTGGTGTGCTGGGCGCCCCAGGAGGACAACCACGCGCCGGACGACCTGTCCTCGACAGAGCGCTACCGGCGCGACAGCCCGCTGCACTTCTTGCTGTGCGCCCTGACCATTTGTCACCACCATCTTAATATGTTCAGCACGCGCCACTGCTCCCTCTGCTTACAAATGCTACCTTCCGTGCCACCTGCCCGCTCCGTTCGCTTCGGGTATTTGAACACCGGGGGTAACACCGGGGCGCTTCAGGTATTGAAACACCGAAACAGGTGTTTCAGTACCCCAGTGCCGAGGGCCCTGCCAGAACACATGGCAGCAATGGCGAGCGCGCAGGTACTGGCTGCGGCACACGGCGGGCGGCCTGCTGGAGGTGCCGCTCTATGCTCTGCGCAAGCGCCGGTGGGCCCTGGCAGCGCGGTGCGTGGCTTCAGAGTGTGCGTACCTGGGGACCACGCTTGCGCTCTGGCGCGCGCGCCCCACGGCCACGCTGTGGGCGCTCCTGGTGCCCTACATAGCTACGTCGCTGGCGCTCATGTTTGGCAACTGGTGCGCCTATGCATGCTGGGCACCTGAGAGTCAACTCACTGCGGCTTAATGGTGGTAGTCGCGACAGAGCAGCAGTCAAAGACATTTGTCCTGCCTGGTACCTGCATCCTGCGACTGTCCAAAAGCTGCCTCATAGTGGTGCAGCTGCTTGTGACGCAGGTGCCAGCACATCTTCGTCCGCGCTGGCTGCCGCGGCGGCACCAGCCTGGCGTACACGTGCGTCGGCGATCCTGGGAACGCGCTCACGTGCAACGATGGCTACCACGTGCGCAGCAGCTGCGTCTTGCCCAGCTTCTTGTTGCGCCCGTTGCAGCGCTGGCTGCATGTAGGCTCGTCCCTGGGAAGCAACAATGCGCTTGCAGAGCAGTCGGACTTGCACCGGCCCGACGTTGACTCTTGACGCCGATCGCACATCAGCTGTGCGCCTCCTGGGGCAGCCCTTGAGCCGCTCAAGCGGCCGCATGGTCAGTGCTGCACGGCGAATCAGGGCGCGAGGTGTCGCGCAGGTGACGCACCATGAGAATTCTCGCGCGCACTGGAGCGAGCTGCCGGCACGCTTCCTGGAGGCGCTGCCGGCGCATGACCGAGCGCATGGCACGCACCCGCCTGCTCCCGTGCTGTCTGCACTGCCTGGCCTGCAGCCGAGCCGCAGCCCAGCGCCTGTTCTGCAGCGTATCGATGTGCGCTTTGCTGCAGCGTCTCCTGCCGCCGCCGGGCGCGCCAAGCCGCGCGCGCTCTGCTGCGGCATCCCTTGCCGCCGTTGCCGGGCGCATCAAACAACCTGCCCGTCTGCACAGCGCTCGTCTTCGAGGGCATCGGCGTGTTTGATGCGGGCATCGCCTGCTTCCTGGGCCGCCTGGACGCCCTTGCGCGGCGCTGGGTGCCGGCCGGGCCGGCCACCGCGGCGCTGACGCACGCCGACAAGGTGGCGGCGCTGCGACAGTGGCTGGCGCCGCTTCCGGCGCGCTGCAGGCGCGCCGCCCGCCGCCCTGCCAGACGGCTTGGCTGCAAGCAGTGCAGTGCCTCAGCATGGGCACGCTGTGGGGTGCACTTACAGCGCCAGTGGCTTTGCACAGGAGGCGGGAGCAGCGAAGAGGCGCTGCGACGGAGCAACTGGCTCATCCGCAAGCAAATTAGTATGAAAGCTCGAGCGATTACCATGTTTGTAAAACATTTTGCAAACGGCCTGAGCAGATGAGCATTAGCATGCTGGAGCATTAACATCAGCTGCCCTATGGCCGGAATTGTTTGCATGCTCACCGCGACCAGATTAGAAGACTCTGTGCCACAAACCTTTCAGTAAAGTGTCACAACTTCAAAGGTGCAGTTCAGACCATATGTTTCACCCTGGTGCATGCGACACGCAGCACAGGTCAACCCGCAATCAGCTGGGCGGCAAGGTGCGCGTCGAGCGTAGGTAGTCTTTCTCAAGCGCCACGCTGGCCTGCTCCAGAGACGCCTCTCGCACGGCAAACCCTGCGGCGCGCAGCGCATCCGCCGTGCGCTCGAGCACGTGCTCCCGAGCGGGCACATAGTCGCGCAAGCGGCACACAAACTCCAGGTGGTCGCGGCCCTGCGACACGAGCAGCGCCTCGTCAGCCTGCGATTGCAACGAGCGCAGGTGCGCGCGCGCAGACGTGTGCACGCACAAGCACGGCACCGACAGCTTATAGATGCGGGGTGTGGGTGAGTCTTGAGTGGCCTCTGGACCAGGGCAGCAGTCAATGTGTATGGCGCACAGCCTCCAGTCACCAGCCTGGCGCAGCTCGGGCTTGCAGTGCACTGGACGCGCGCGTGCAGGGTCGGTGCAAGAGCGGTAGCCGGAGGCGCCTGCTGGGCGGGCGGCGCACCGCGCGGTACTCTGGCGCCTTGGAGGGGTGCTTCAGCAGGCGCATGCGCGCGTCGCTAAAGTCCCATAGCAGCGAGGTGTGGTGCAGCCAGCGCGCCTTGGTGATCGCCTGTGCGTTGCCGCCAAACTTGCGCTCTCCGAAGGCATAGTCTGCACCCCAGCGAGGCTACCGTTCAGT
>JAABUP010011110.1_pt1 | contig 10364 bp, 7 predicted proteins | sample 5559201 | NCBI WGS metagenome assembly JAABUP01 (sample SAMN10711887, study PRJNA513373) | rock metagenome | isolation source: Antarctica rocks | place: Antarctica | reverse complement strand
CTCGATATTTGAAGCCCGCAGAGCAGAGGAGGTCCATATTTCGCTTGTCGAATATCGTTGCATCGCTTGCAAATTGCTTCGCGGTGGTGCCGGCAATCAGATTGTCAAAAGAGTCAACCTCGATGCGAAAACTTTCTCTTCAGTTGATGTCATTCAGCACGAAGTTGTAAGTATGATCAAAGCGAATTTCTAGAATCGAATGTATGAAGAGTATCGCTGTGAGGGTTCGAGATTGAAAGAGGTATCTAAGCTGTCCGATGAGAAATTCAAGGTCGAAAGATACATGTGATCTTGTCATTGGACGAGGAGCTGACTGCAGACAATGCGAGAGGGCTTGATGAGTCAATGAACTTCGATCGCGCAAAATCTGCCTAATGATTAGAGGTTTTAACAATTGCAGCGGAACTAATTTACCTTCTTGACCTCAAAATATTTATGATTTTCTTCGAGATGCCGGCAAAGGTATCAAGATAGGCGGCGACTCAAGTTTTCATGCTGGAAAACAAGTTGATCTACAGACTGTTTCTGATATTCGACTGCATGCCTCAATCAGTCTTTAAACGGGATCTTCCTGAACAGCGAACAGCTCTCTTCGTCGATGTCAGCGGCAATTTTTCCAGCATTCGTCTCGTTTGCTGCTTTGTACGGTTTTCAGCTTCAGTACTTCGACGAGGGAGATTGTGTCGATTCGACTAGCCCCAGTATCACTTCGATCTTTTGAGCTTTGCTCAGCTTAGCGACCGCTTGGTGGTCATCTCTAAACCTGATAGAGTGAAGATCGATGAGGATTTCACCCAGCTGACAATCCCAACGATGTTGCAAAACTTGTCGAAGTGAATCTTTGTGCCCATACAAGCGAAATCGAAGGATTTGTGTTATAGACTGGAAATCCTGACCGCGAAGAATCGTTTTCGCCTCTGTCTCCCTCTCAAACGCCTCGTAGTTTGGTGGGGGCGACGCCAATTTCGTGTAAGACGGTAGATCGTCAGATACGTTGTTTGCTATGCACTGCAGGAAATCCAGTGATGGTCGAGATTCATTGACACTCTGATATGATTGAACTTGCGAATCCATGAACACAAGGCGATGAGAAAGGCAAATGAAGGTGCATGCGGCTAATGCAAGATAGAAATGTACGTTTTGATGTAACTGAAGGCGTACATTGCACGGCACAAGACAGTAAAAGAATAATCGATCAAATGAGACTGGTAAAGGGAAATGTCCACTCCAGTATATGAACTCTTTGAGCAACATTAAGACCAGAAAATGATAGATATAATGACGCTCTAAAGATCTCTTTGCCAACTCATGAAGAATTATTTTGTGGCTTGAGAGTTCGATTCGGCTCCGCTGAGTGTCGTTGTTTGCAATGCAGCAAGATCTTATCACTCTGACATTCATTTTGAATATCTCGATGTGACAGTACCTGCATAGAATACGTCAATTTCTCGACGTTCTGGCATTCATTTGAGATGCCTCGACGCTCTGATATTCATCTGAGATGCCTCGATACGAGTCTTGACGCTCTGATATTCATTCGAGATGCCTCGATACCAGGCTCGACGCTCTGACATTCATCTGAGATGCCTCGATGCTCTGATATTCATCTGAAATGCCTCGATACGTGTCTCGACGTTCTGACATCCATCCGGGATGTCTCGATGTGATAGCACCTGCACCACGCTATAAATCACTGGCGCGAATGTCTGTTTGAGTCAAGGATCTTATTTCTTCAACCCAAGGCCTTTTGTTTTTCTACATCTATACCAGGTACATTTCTGCACCCGACTGAAGTTTGCAGTGACCTAGGTTTACTGAAGCTGATAGTTGTCGTCACTTCTTTCAATCCTGTTGCCTTGCGGTCGTTGACAGTCTTGTCTATTTCAAGATGAGGCTCTTGAGGCTAATTACTTATACCTTCACCATGAAACTATCATATAGCAAAAGTCAGTCAACGAAGATCGATTCTTGTGAGTCTACTAAAATTCTGCAAATACTAATTAGTATCTTTTTACATATCTAGAAATTCAATGATATACTCTTTGTTGCGACTTCCCTTAGCAGCCCCGATTGTGATCTTGAAGATTCAACAAACACACTCTTGCAAGTGACTCTGTTATCATGCTGGCCTTCGTGAGTGATCGTCACGTGCCAAACTTGGAAGGCATCGAAGTGTCTCACCACAGTAGCGCATTGTCAGAGACAAGTCTCCCGCGAACAAAGACATCTCAAAGACCGAACAAACGAAGGCGCAAAGAACAGATGAATGTCTCACAAGTCCTTAAAGACTCTGGCATTGCTGTGGTGAGGAACATCGATTCAAAACTTATTGAGAATGTCAGCAAATATTCTCAATCATCAGCTACTAAGCAATGGCAGTATCAGCGACAGACTGAGCTGGAGTGAAATGACGACTGCGATGCTATTTTCGACAATTTCGAGACAGTAAGTAGGCAAAGAACGTCAACTGATCATCCCTCGTTGTCCTGACCAAAGATTTAGCACCTGAAGCCAAAGATAGAAACACTGAAAGACAAATCTTGCCAGAATCGTCGACTGATTCTCTTTCACGAGTTTTTGAACAGCTCTTCAATCCATCGACCCGCGAATGGAAAACATACAGTAATCATCATTATTCGAAAGGGTTCGAGATTTCCTCTCATCTGCAAAGAATCACATGTTATCGATATCACTTCAGTCGCTACAAGTTCTATGAAGGATTTTCCGCAGGCGGACGAATCAGTGATGATGTTCAATGCTGGTCTAGCATGTCGAAATCCTGCTGTTAAGAATGATGGCGGCTGTGAGATTCTACTGATGTATTAGGCAGGGCTCTGAAGTTCTAAATTCGAGTTTGCATTGCATGATGAGCTTGAATTGACGAGAAAGAGGAATGAAAATTCTTGGGTGTCTAATATAGCTCTCAGACAAGGTAAAAGCAAATTTCTTAGCGTGATGGTTGAACCTTGACTATTATTCTACTAGCCTTCGACATCGTGGCTAGATGTATAGGCTGGTGTAATGCTATCTAACGAACCTACTGGCATCATTGAGAAGTCGTGAGCGTGGTTTAAATCGTTCTGTGATGGTGAAGGCACATTGTCATCAAGAGTCTCTCACCTCTTGTCTCAGGTGCTCTTCGTTATCCCGTGTGCGTCGACGTAAAGGCCGTCCCAATTCTTGTCCCAGACGCTCTTCACAATCCCATGTGCGTCGACGTAAAAGCCGTCCCAATTCTTGTTTCAGGCGCTCTTCACAACCCCATGTGCGTCGACGTAAAGATTGTCTCACGAATCAGGTCCCCAAAGATAGTTTGGCTGATCCGGAAGTCGATTCCTTCGAGCCGCGGCTAAAACGAAGAGATCTGAAGCATTGGTTTTGCCTGACATAGATGAGGTTTCGCTGCTGCCAACTCAAGAGTCTGTATTGATGACTTTCGGACCCGTCATCGGCGGAGAAATCACGTCAGGCATCAAGCCTAGGCTATTCTTAGCTGACAGCTCAGATGCGGGTGCGTTATCTGTCGATGTCGATATGGCGAGGTGCTGTATTGACTGCGAACTCAAACCCTCAATCGATGTATTCTTTTGGTCTGAAATAGGCAACCTGTCGAGCGACGAAGCCTGAGAACTGTTGGACTCGTGGATTGATTCGGAGGTCGACCTAGTCCTGTACAAGATTTCATCGTCTCTGTCAGGGTCGAAACAATTAGCGTCTACAATGCACAGAACAATTTTTGTGCTTACCGGCTTGATGAATCGTGAACGATCATTGAATCGCTTGAAGGAGGCGACAGTGGCATCGATGTACCAAGGAATTTATCAAGTCTTGACACATATGTTTCGTCATGGATCTTTTTTTCATGCCTGACAAGATCAAACGGTCTGCTACAGGTCTTTGAACAGATCGAACAGTGCGTTTCATTGATAAGGACTGCGAGTGGTTCATGCGTAGAATCATTTTGGTCGCGGATATGCCTATATAGATGCTCCAAGTTCGTGAAAGATTTTTCGCAAGATAATGCTGAGCAATTATGTTTGATTGAAGTCGTATGCAGCGAGGCATAAGCCTGGTGAAGGAGTTTTTTCAAGCTTGAGACTTGATGTTCGAGGGATGTGATCGTCGCTAACATTGAGATAACTCTTTCGTCCGCCAATATTTCAGAGCGATGACGCTTGCGATCACTTTGCCCACTGAGAGATACGCGACGACGTTTGCGATCATTCTGCAGATTGAGAGATTCGTGTAGTCCTGCGTGACATTTAGTTTGAGTACAGACAGATTGCTGAAGTGGTAGTTTACTTATCTCAGTTTTTTGGCACGTAAGTAGAGAATCGACTGGGACAACAGCTTTGAACAGGACTATGCTGAATGACATATTAACACGTCAAACTGAACTGAGTTGATGAAATTTGAAAGCTGGCTGGAGTCTGATGGCAATGGCAGAGGTGAAAGTAATTCTGTTGTCCTGGAAGTAGAGGTTGACGGCTCCAAGCTTGACCAATCGATCCTATACTGATCGACATTCCTTTTAGCCAATATGATCTTAGTGAAGCTAGTAAAAATAGACGAGATCCTCCAACTTAGCAAATCCAATTTTCATCCTCATCACTTTCAAAAAATTGCTTTCTACTGTTCACAAACACCGCGACCGCTTTTAAGAATACCAGATGGCGATCTGTCCAGTTCTGGCTTCTCTATGAAAGCTTCACTTCTGGCTCCCCCAGGCTTCACTTCTGCTTCCCCCCTACTCCAATTCTGGATCTCCTTGCTTCGTTTCTGGCTGCATCACCAGCCGTTGCCTACACCACCAACCGTTGCCTGCTTCCTGAGCGTACATACCTCTTAAAGGTATACGCTTCCTGAGTGTGCATACCTTTTAAAATTACATACTTCTTGAGTGTATATATCTTTCAAAGGTATACGCTTACTGGAGGTATATACCTTTTAATGGTATACACTTTCTAAGTGTACATATCTTTCGAGTGTACATACCTTTCGAGTGTATATATCATTTAAGGGTATATACCTTTAAGGGGGTATACACTTACTGAATGTACATAAGTTTTAAGGATGTAGGTGCGCAAGTCCAAAGGATATATAAAATTAGAAAGTGTGCACATTTAGAGACTTGGGCACTATCTCATCGCTTCAATCAAAGGCCGTGTCAGAGTGTCTCGTAGGCTACCGTATCTAGGGGAACCCTGTGAACCCGTCCACAACTGTTTCCCAGGGGACCAGAAATGGAGCGGGGAGGGGGGCGCCAGAAATGGAGCCTGGGGGAACCAGCAAGATAGAATAGAGACGATTCAGAAGCGGAGCAGGAAGTTCAGAGATATATTAGTACTTGTCTTTAGAATCAGCCCCTCAGTCGGTCTTAGATAAAGACAGTTTCCTTCAATGAGTTGCATATTGTCGTGTTCGAGTTATCTGGAAACATACAGTATGACTTACGCAGTAAAAGCAAAGACACAGCAGTTCACCAGAAGGAAATCAAATCTGGTGAAAAAGGCAGATCAGCTGGCGCGATTGTGTCACGCGGACCTTGCACTGATCATCCGCAAGAATGGAAGGTATTATACTTATCGATCGACCGATCACGAACGATGGCCTCCCACCATAACAGAAATCGTATGTATGAACCCGATACATCGATCTTGAACTGACTCAAGTCTAGAAAGCATCGTACCCGTTGCCTGTCAACCTCCTATCCACGGACTTTGACCTTGTTGTTCGTAAAGCCCCGTACAAGTCGGAGGCGGACGAGCCGTCGAGCAAGGAGTCCGGTTCGGTTGAGAAGGAGTCCTCAGAGACAACGTAGGGTTTGCGAGACCTGATGTCGCATTGCAAAGCGAAATAGATATGAGCCGGTAAATCCTTGATGGAATGCATTTTGCTGTATAAGTAATGTCATGCAGTAGCGATTTTAATGAAGCCGAGAGAAATTGTAGAGATCTGCATTGGTCTAGGAATAGGAGCTTGTTGTTTCGACCGCGAGTAACACTATTTGTTTACCATGTCATAAATTTTCTTTTGTGTACTGAGCCTTGGCTTCCTGACAGTAACACGGTCGGGGTAGGTGGCTCGTTGGGGTTCTTGCTTGACCGAGCAATTGCGCTGTGTAATATGTTGAAGGTCCTGAATCATCTCGGCGTGTCTTGGCTGGGGCTGGTAGGAGCATTACTGGTAGAAGCAGTATTGGACTGAGTACTTTTGGCTGGTGCTCGAGGAAGGACGGCTGTGGCAACCGTAGGAAATTATGCTCCGAGATGCTAGACGTTGCTGTGGCGGCAGCACTGGCAGAGACAGCACCGGGAAGACCAGTACTGCCAAAGACAGTACTGTCAAAGCCAGCACTGTGAAGGCCAGTACTGTAAAAGACGGTACTGTCAATTTTGGTACCATTCTGTCAACTGGCAGAGGCAGTGCACTTGGCTTGCTATCTAATTTTAGATCAGGCAACGAATCCAAAGGGCGATGATGGAGATGGTGGCTGAGATTGCTTCAGATTTTGGGCCAGAGAAGCTCTACTATCTCATTTAAAGCCTACGAATAGTCAGCTAAGACTTCTCCAGACCATATCACGTACTAAAGATGGATCTTGTAATATCTAACCTATTTTCGTAATAGTCAAGTGGACATTAACCTGGAACCGTCGCGAAGGGGTGCTAGATCACGTGATATGGAAGTTCTTTGCCCCGGGGTACAGAACTTCCTTAGTTCGATCACGTGATACAAGTTCTGCGCCTGTAGGTTACCTCAGCAAACTCAGGCCCTGGCCGACGAGGGCGCCTATAGGCGCACGCTAACCGGAAGCGGTAAGTCGTCGTCGGAGGGCCGGAGAGAAATCCTCGGCTTTTGGGTCGGTCATCGCTTCGTCTGGGTGTAAAACGCGCTGCGCGTCATTTCTTCGACATTAAGATCACCAACATCATCGTTAAATCTACACATAATTCCACTAATATTGCCTTAATTGCTCTACAGATTACACTCGGAGCTACCTATAGATCGTAGCTGTGGATTCATATGCCTTATACCGCATTGCATAGCCCTGATCCCGACTCCTTACCTTTGACGTTAACGAACCTGCTCGGGTTTCCTCCACGCGACGGTCAGATCAAGGCGATACAGAGTCTTGCAATCGATCAGGTGGATTTTATCCTCATTGCGCCGACGGGATGGGGTAAGAGCGTCGTATTCCAGGCTGTCCCGGCCTTGCGACGTGGCGTTTGCCTTCTGATAATGCCGTTGAATCTGCTGGAAGAGGAACAGGTCAGTCACTAACGAGGCGCCTGAGAAGGCAAGCATTTTACCGACAAATCTAATCAAACCTAGTAGGCCAAGTCCATTGCTCGAATACCGTACTGCAAGCCTTGCGTATGGTCAACCCGACCAAGCCTAACCCTCCGAGTCTTTAGGCTTCACATCCATCACCTTAGAGATACGAGGTATCCTACGCCCTCCACCCGATACTGGAGGATCCATTTCCATCGCTGCGTGAACACGAAGCCTCGCCGCTCGCGCCGATGACGAAGTTTCATATCCAAGCTCCGCCGACTCCACGGACATTCTAGATTGTCCCGGCGGGTGATACTGTTGCAGAACCTCCTCCAGCGTTATCTGACGGTGGACCCTCACTTCGGGCCCCGTCTTTGTTGTTTTACTCTTGATTATCACCTCTTCGCTCTGACTAGAGATGATTGATATCTCCGTCTCGAATTCACCTCCATTTCTGGGTTTGACCCTTCTTGTCTCCGTCTCATCATCCGCTTTCCGTTTCTGTGCTTTAGGGCGTATCTCCTCTGGCTCACCGTCTATCCGTTCCAGTTGTTCATATTCAAGATTCCATTTCGCCGCTAGAACCCGAAGACACCGCTGAGGATGCTCTGCAATCGCGTCTTCAAGACGATCGTATTGAGTTGCCTCAGGGTTCTCCCGGTTCAGACACTGCCATTTTTTCCAGCTCTTAATGGAGTAATGTCTTGCTAGACTTGTAAGTCTACCAACTATGATCGACGTTAGTTTAAATAAGCGGGTGGACAACTTGTTAGGCTTACTGTTTGACTTGAGGAGCCAAAATTCTTCGACTGTCTCAGGAAAGCCGGCACCCACTTGATACCTCTTTTGACCATTTTCATCTTGGACAGGTGCCGCAACCTTTTCGATCTCGGCATCCAACACCCTAGCGAATCGATTGAAGTTTATTGCTCTTGCCTCGTCGAACCGCTGATTGACATCGTCCTTGACTGCTTTGACATCGTCCTTGACTGCTTTGACATCGTCCTTGACTGCTTTGATATCGTCCTCGATTTTGACAAATCGCTTATTGACATAGTCAAACCACTTTCCAACGCGTGTGTCAAGCTTGTCAACGCGTGTGTCAAGCTTGTCAATGCGTGTTTCAATACCATCAAAGCGACTATCCATGTAATGGTGATTGTCGTATAAGTACGCTGCTGATTCACCCAACATGCCGATTGCACTGTCGAGATATGGATTCGAGTCGGTCTCAAACCCTGAAGGTCGCTCAGGTAAAGTCAATTCATGTTGAGGGTGAGCCGACCGTTGAAGACCTTTTAACTTCTCAAAAGAAAGAGAATATGTCGAGGTTGATGTCGCCATAATAATTTCTGATGTGTTATGATAACACTTGTTGATCCTGCGTGATGGTTGATGAGCGAGAAAATGGTAAGAGTAATGAGTCGCATAAGAGAGGGGATGTCGGCGAGCAGCTGACTGATTATATAAGCGAGCAAAAATAGAATTCATCACTAGTGAGGCAGAATAACAACATCTACCTCAGCATATCTAATGCGCAAAATCCATTGGCATTCCCTAAAGAATCACCTGAAATCCTCTTCCGTTTTCTGAACGTCTTTAGCCCCAGAATTCAGTGACGGCAGTGACGGCAGTGACGGCAGTGACGAAAAGTGGCACCGTTTGTTACGACGCTTCGAAGGAGGCTTTTCCCCGGCGGCAAACAGCTAAGTGGGGGGGAGCAAGGTCCAGTGATATTTTGCATTGCTACTGATCAGGCCTGCTATGTGTGTGGCTCCGGACCTGTTCCCTGGCTCGACGACATGCTGGCCATCGAGGACGCTCTATTCAAAGGAGCGCTTCTTCCTACGTTGTGGACAAGTTAAGGTAGGCGGATGAGCCTTCCCCGTCTCAGCCTACTTGCGAGCATGGCTGACAATTGATGTGTGCACAAGATTCGACTGGTCTCAGTCCTCTCCAAGCAATTGTAAAGCCAGCAGACAACAGACTGGATCAATGAGAAACAAGGATGTGACCTTCCTCGTATGGAGCCCATCCTGATGAGGAAGAGTCTAACTCTACAGAACGGCATACATAAATAGATAAGCGCATTACTAATTCAGATGAGGACTGGGAAGATAGGACTACGCAAGTTTCTCTACAGCAGGCAGGTACCGGGCATCGAAAGTATCAACTGGAACATACATGGCGCCGCCAGGAAGCCTCAAGAGACAAATCCATATCTTCTCAAGTCCATTTCACTACCCTAACGTACACTACGAGAGGTTGTACGCGTCGAAGCAAGAAGGTCAGAGAATGCTTTGTGGTAATAGGCCAAACACGTATCAAAGCAAAGCTGGACCTCGCTAGTCTTCCCGCAGCCCTCAACCAGAAGTGAATGCTGAGAATTAGAAGTGGATGCAAGTGCAAGGATAGAGTACAGCTCCAGAAGTGGATGCTGGGAGCAAGAAGTGGATGCTGAAGAAGGATGAGGCGCACCAACAAGCTTCGAGAACAAGGAGCTTTCATCACGTGACTAGTAGCGGGCTGTGGTGTACACCCAAAGTGGTATACACCACGAGGCGTGGTCCACACCACCAGCAGTGGTATACACCCAAAATGGTCTACCCCACGAGGCGTGGTTCACACCATCAACTGTGGTGCACACCAAAAGTGGTCCACACCACAAGGCGTGGTTCACACCAAAATTTGTTCACACCATCAGCATACTCACCGGAAGTCTTGTTGGCTAATTACAGTAGCGCTGACTCATTGACCATTTAAAAGATCTTGCTATATAGAAGCTAACGCAAAGTATCGTCGATTTGGTTGATAATTCAATTCCAGCAAACTCGGCCATTCAATTTAAATAATTGTAGACTGTTTCGAACTCGGTGAGATCGCGACACTTTGACATTAGCCAATGAATGAGTGCTTTCATGGCTCAAGTACTCGTCGGGGGAGTACTACAAAAGTGAGTGCTCTTTAAGGATAAATCCCACAAAATTAAAGGAAGTACTCGCCAGGGAAGTACTCGTAGGGGGAATATCACCAAGGGCAGATCCCACAAAAACTAGAGGGAGTACTCACCAAGGGAGTACTCTCCA
>JAABUP010011108.1_pt1 | contig 10367 bp, 7 predicted proteins | sample 5559201 | NCBI WGS metagenome assembly JAABUP01 (sample SAMN10711887, study PRJNA513373) | rock metagenome | isolation source: Antarctica rocks | place: Antarctica | reverse complement strand
GCCGGCACAGGATATATCAGCACTCCGCAACCACGTCGTTACTGACAGTCCGTTGTGGAAGCCCAGGTTTGGGCAGGCCTGATAGTGGCGCGTGAGGCGGATGATTGCGAGTGGGATTGCTCGGCCGCCTTGGTGGACGGTTTGCGGGCTTCGAAGCTATGTTGGGCGTTGTCAAATTTGCGCATTCTGGAATGAGTTCTTGCAATCTTCGCCTACCAGAGGCGGGACGCAACAGCCGTTTGAGGCGAAGGGTGGGCTTCGAAGGCTCTCAAGAATGCGCCGCTCGGCGGACCGCAAGCTGAAGTTGACGACGCCTCTGGCACGGCTGATCCGTCCACCATGCGTTCCACAGGCTTATCCCGAGTTCGCTGTATGTTTCTCAAAGTCCGCGTGTTGCGCCGGCCCAGCATGCACCAGGATGGTCGAGAAGCCCTCATCCTGCGTGAGCGTAATCTGGCCTTGCTTGGCGAGTTCGAGGCTGGCTGCGAAGGTGCTGGCCCAGCCCGAGCGCCGCAGCAGCATACGATCCGGCGCTGGCGGAAAGGTCGCTGATCCGGACGCCTCGGCCACCTTCGGCACGAGCGTGCCGAGGCTGTGCGGCTCCCGGCTGCTGGCCAGCAGTTGCAGGATGCGCGTCCGGGCCTCCGGGACGGTGTGCAACGCGGGCCGCTGCGGGGCGTAAGTCGCTGCGATGTCCGCCCCGCTGCGTCTGCCGTCGAGCAGCTCCATGCAGGCCCACAGGAACGCGATGATGTCCACCTCCGGCGCGGCGCCATGGGCCGACGCAGCGTCGCCTGGCGTCCCACGCCTGAAGACGTCGCGCCCGAGTTGCGGCTGCCGGTCCAGCCAGGCAGCGAGGGCATGGATCTGCTCCAGCCCGAGCAGGCGCCGTTGCAGGTGGCGGGCCTGGCGCAGCGCCCCGCCCTGCGCCGCCCTGCCCTGCCCCGTGCCGCCGCCTGCTGGCACCTGCCCGGGCAGCAGCAGGCGCGAGCGCAGCAGCACGAGCCAGGCGGCGGTGACAAGCCAGCCGCCGCGCTCGGCCAGCGGCACGGCTTGCCGGAGCGCTGGGGCGAGCTGGTCCAGCAGGGCTGGCAACGGGATGCGCTTGAGATCGATCCGCTGCGCCCGCGCCAGGGCGAGCAGGAGATCGAGCGGCCCGCTGAACCCGTCCAGGTCCAGGCAGGGCGCGCCCTCCCCCGCCGCGATGTCCGTCGGGCCGTCTCCTGTGTCGGCTGCCCGGCCACGGGATGCGTCGTCCATGGGCCGCCGGCGTCAGTCCATGGGCCGGGGCTGCAGGTCGAAGCGCAACGCGGGCCAGCGCAGGGCGAACTGGGCGATGGCGGCGTGCGGCGTGCCCCCGTCGGTGAAGAACCCCCACCCGGCCACGCCGTATCCCGGCGGCAGTCGTCGTCCGGCGATAGCGCCCGGCCGCAGCACGGGGTGGCGCAGCCCGGCGGTGACGCCCCAGTGCTGCCGCATCCAGGCTAGCGCCTGCGGGTCGCCCGGCCCGCGCGCCAGCAGGGCGTCCGGCACCGGGAGCAACGCGTGCAGGTCGAACGGGCAGGACGCGCCCTGCCCACCCCGCGCCGCGGCCTTGGTCTGGTGCGCCTCGAGCGCGGCGCGGAGCTGCCGGGCCAGGATGCGGCAGCCGGCGGCAGACAGGTTGCGCCGTTCCGGCGACTGCGCCAGGGCCAGGGTGAGCACGTCCTCCTCGACCCGGGCGGGGTCGTGCCGCCACGGCACCACGCCGGCCCCGCGTGCTGCCTCCACGAAGAACACGAGCGCCTCAGCCGGGCCGACTACGGTGAGGTGGTGGTAGAGCCAGCCTGGCACTTCGACTGCTTCGGGCGCTGGCGTGCAGGCCGCTGCGGGCCGCCGCCCGCGCGGCTTTGCGGGCGGTGCCGTACTGGCTGGCAGCAGCGCCGGCCTAGCCTTAGCAGGCGCGGGCGCCTCGTTCCACGGCGTGCGATAGACCGTCACAGGCCGAGCTTTCCGGCGGGGCTGTCGTCCACGAGGCCGGCGCGCTGGACGTAGCTGCGCATGGTGCGGTGGTCCTGGTGGCGGGTGTGACGCATGATGTCCTCGTCGCGCACGCCCTTGGCGTAGGCCTCGGTGATGAAGCCCACGCGCAACGCGTGCGCGCTCAGCCGCTCCCAGCCCTCCCTCGCCAGCCCGGCAAGCCCGGCCCGGTGCGCCAGGATGCGCCGCACCGCGTCCGGGTGCAGCGCCGCTTCGCCGATGCGGCCCTCCCGGCTGACCCGCCGGAACAGCGGCCCCGCGCGGCGCTTGGCGAGTGCCTGCCAGTCCTCGAAGGCCCGCAGCGGGCAGGTCTCCACGAAGCGGCCCCGCGGCAGCCCGACCTCGGCCCCCTGCCCCGCCTGGTCGGTCTTGCCCCGGAGCAGCCGCAGCCGCAGCCCGTCTGCGGTCGTGGCCACGTCCTCGACCTGCAGCGCCACCAGCTCGGAGCGGCGGAGCGCCCCCGCGAAGCCGATCAGCAGCAGCGCGCGGTCGCGCCGGCCGCGGGCGTCCGCGCCGCAGGTAGCGACCAACTGGCGCAGCATGGGCAAGGTCAGTGCCGCGGCTTTCTGCACGGGACGGCCATGGGTGCGCAGCAATCCCTGTAGCGGCCCCTGGATATCGCGGTGCGCCGGGTTCCAGGGCAGGTCGTTGAACCGGTGCATCTTGCCCAGCGCCGCCAGCCGCCGGCGGATGGTAGTCGGCGCGTGGGTCCCGGCGAGGCTCGCGATGTAGGCGCCGACCGTGGCGGGGGCGGCCGGGACTGGGCTGAAGCCGTGCGCCTCGCACCAGGCGGCGTAGTGCGCCCAGTCGGCCCGGTAGGCACGCAGCGTTGCGGGCGCCGCAGCCTTGCGGGCGAACGCCTGCGCAGCGTCCAGCGCGGTCTGGCCGGCGGGGGTCGGCCCGGCGGCGGGCACACTCGCGGCCGGCAACGTGGTGTCTGGCGGCGCCGCCACTGCCGAAGCATGAGAAGCCGGGCTGGCGGAAACCGGTGCCGTGGCAGGTCCTGTGGCCGTAACTCCGACGGGCAGCACAGCGGCGGAGCCGGACGGGGTCGGGGCACTCATGGCGGGACGCCTGCCGAGGCAGCAGGGCCGGCCCTTTCGGCATCGGGAGCGGCCTCATGCCGTCCGGTATCCCGACGGTTCGGCACCCCGAGGCTGGCCACGTCGAACATGGCCACGTCGAACCCCGGCAGGTCGCGCAGGCTGCGCAGACCGAACGCCTCCAGGAAGTGCTGCGTGGTTGCCCAGAGCACCGGCCGGCCCGGGGCCTCCTTGCGGCCGTTCGGCTGGACCAGCCCGGCGTCGAGCAGGGCATCCAGGGTCGGCTGGGCCAGCGCCGCGCCGCGCACCGCCTCGACCTCGGCCCGGGTGACCGGTTGGTGCAGCGCGATGGCGGCCAGGACCTCCATCGCCGCCCGCGGCAGTTGGCGCGCGGGCGCCAGCGTCGCCGCGAGCGGCCCGGCGAGGTCCGGGGCGGTGCGAAAGGCCCAGCCGCCCCTGGCCTCGACGAGCACCACGCCGCGGCCGGCAGCGTGACACTGCAAGGCGGCCAGCACGCGGGCGGGGTCGAGCCGATCCGGCAGCAGTGGCCGCAGCATGGCCGGGGTCACTGGCCGCGGGCTGGCGAAGACGTAGGCCTCGGCCAGGCGCAGGACGCCCGGGGGAACGGGCGGGTCTAGGTCCCCGTTTGCAACTGGGTTCATCGTTGCATCTTCCTCCGCGACATCACGCTGCATGGTCCCCGCTCCACGCCACGGCCTGGCCCAGGTCCACCGACAGCAGCCGCGACACCCCGGGTTCCTGCATGGTGACGCCATACAGCCGGTCCATGCGCGCCATGGTCAGCCCGTGGTGCGTCACCACCAGGAACCGGGTGCCGCCGCCCTGGCCGCTGCCGCCCGGCTCGTCTCCTGCCCCGCCCCGGGCCATGTCCGTCAGCAGGCTGCACAGGCGCTCGACGTTGGCGTCGTCCAGCGCGGCGTCCACCTCGTCCAGCACGCAGACCGGCGCCGGGTTGCAGCGGAACACCGCCAGCACCAAGCAGAGCGCGGTCAGCGCCTGCTCGCCGCCCGACAGCAGCGACAGCGACGCCAGCCGCTTGCCCGGCGGCTGCACCTGCACCTCCAGCCCGGCCTGCAGCGGGTCGTCCGACCCGGCCAGGGCCAGGTGCGCCTGCCCGCCGCCGAACATGCGCCGGAACAGCGCCTGGAAGTGCCGGTCCACCTGGTCGAACACCGCCAACAGCCGCGACCGCGCCTCCTGGTCCAATCCGCCCAGGCTGCCGCGCAGGCCCGCGGCCGCGGCGGCGACCTCGGCGCGCTCCTGGGCGGCGGCCTGCACCTCCGCCGCCAGCGCGGCGGCCTCGTCCGCGGCGCGCGGGTTCACCGGCCCCAATGCGTCGCGTTCACGCTGCAGCCGGGCCAGCCCGGCGCGGGCCCGGGTCTCGGCAGCGGCGGACAAGTCCGAGGGGACGGAAACGCCCGACGCATCAGGGGCTGGCGGCAGGGCGTGCCAGGCCTGCTCCGCCTGTCCGGCGGCAGCCTCGGCGCGTATGAGGGTCTCCCGCACCTGGGCCAGCGCCGCATCGGCGGCCCGGGTGGCATGGACCCTGGTTGCGGCGTGGCGCTCGGCGTCAGCCGATGCCGCGGCGGCGGCGCCGAGGCGGGTCTCGGCCTCCGGCACCCCGGACGCCCCCTGCCCCGCCGTCCCAGGCAGGCCGGCAACGGCCGCGGACAGGTGTGCGTGCTCCGCCTCGGCCTCCGCCAGCCGCGCCCGCAGGCCAGCGACGCGCTGGGCGGCGCCGGCGGCGCGGGCCGCCCAGGCTGCGCGCTCCCGGGCCAGCACTGCCAACCGCGCCTGACCGGCCTGACCATCGCGGACGTCATCGTCGAGGGCGCGGGACGCGGCGGCATCGCGGGCACGGGCCGCAGCCAGGACGGCGCGGCTCTGGACGGCTTCCACGTCGAGCTGCCTCGGCTCCGGCAGGGCAGCGTGCGCCGCCCGCGCCTCGTCAAGCGCCGCGGCGGCCTCGTTGGCCTCCGGCGCCAGCACGGCAAGCTGCCCGTCCAGCCCTGCCAGTGTTGCGGCGGCCACGGTGCCCCGGGCCTGCAGCGCCGCCGCAGCCTGACGGGCCTGGCCGGCCTGGTTTTCGGCGGCACGCTGCGCCGCACAGGCCTGGGCGTCCGCCGCAACAGCCGCGCGTCCGGCTTCCGCAGCGACGGCGCTGGCGGTCCGGGTTTCGGAGAGGACCGCCTCCGCCTCCCTCAGCTCCGCCTGCAGCACTGCAAGACGGCGGCGCTGCCGCAGGCGAGTGGCCGCAGGGGCCGGTGTGCCGGCACGCACGGTGTAGCCGTCCCAGCGCCACAGCGCGCCCTCGCGCGACACCAGGCACTGGCCCGGCAGCAGCTCTGGCTGCGCCGCGTCCCCTTCTCCCTCGTCCGCCACCAGCCCGATGCCGGACAGCCCCCGGGCCAGGGCCGGTGGCGCCTGGACTAGGTCCGACAGCGGCGTGCCCACCGGCGGCCCGGGAACGGGCAGCGGCGGCAGGCTGCGCCAGTGCCGCGGCGCGCCGGGGTCGGCGGCGGCGGCGAGAAGGTCATCGCCCAGCGCCGCGGCCAGCGCCGCCTCCAGCCCGGCGGGGACTTGCAGCCCGTCCAGCACCGGCGGCCAGCGCTCGCCGTCCACACCGGCCAGCACCTCTGCCAATGCGCCGGCCTCCGCAGCCAGGTGGGTGCAGGCGGCCTCGGCGCGGTGCTCCGCCTCGCGTGCCGCGGCGGCAGACGCCGCAGCCTGCGCGACGCCGGCCATGGCCACCCCGAGCTGCGCCGCGGAATCGGCCAGGGCGCGGGCGCTTGCGTCTGCTTCGGCCGAGGCGGCCACTAGGCGGGCCGGATCCACAGCCGACCTGGCGGCGCGGGCGCGCTCCGCCCCGAGCCGGGCGGCGGCCTCACTCGCCCGCCGGCTGCGCGCCTCGGCCTGGGCCAGCACCTCCCCGCGCGCGCGAGCCTCCGTCGCCAGCGCCGCCGCACGGCCGGCCGCGGCTGCGGCGATGACCTCAGCGTCCGCAAGCCCCCGGGTCGCCGCGGCTGCATCGGCCTGCAGTGCCGCGAGGCGGGCCGGTGCGGCGGCCGTTTCCTCCGCCAGGCGCCCGGCCTCCTCCGCCAGACCTGCTTCGATGCGGGTGGCCTCGCCCACGGCCGCCTCGGCATCGGCCAGGTCCCGGGCCGCCTGCCCGTACCGTGCAGCGGCCGCCGCCAGGGCATCCCGCGCCCGCCCCGCAGCGGCCTGGCGTTCCTGCTCGCGCAGGCGGGCGCGTTCGGCCGCCGTTCGCGCCTCCGTCTCCGCATCCCGCAGATTTGGCAATGCCGCGGCGGCAGCCTCCGCCTCGCTTCCTGCTATGGAGGCCAGGGACGCGGCATCGGCGGCCGCAGCCTGCGCCGCCGCGAGCGCGGCCGCCCCGGCGTCGCGGGCCGCAGCAGCCAGGGCGCGGGCCAGGGCGTGCAGCCCGGCCTCGGCGGCGGCGATCCGGGTGAGCAGCTCGGCGTGCCGGGCCGCCTGCCCGGCCTGCCGGCGCAGCCCGTCGAGCTGCCCATCCAGCACCGCGCTCCGGTCCGCGGCCCGCGCCAAGTTGGCCTCGGCGGCACGCAGTCTGGCCTCCGCCTCCTCCCGCCGGGCGTGCAAGCCGGCAAGGCCCGCGGCTTGCTCCAGCAGCCCGCGCCGCTCCTCCGGGCGGGCGGCGACGAGGGCGGCCACCTGGCCCTGGCCGACCATCGCCGAGGAGCGCGCGCCGCCCGCGAGATCGGCGAACAGCGCCCGGACGTCGCGCGCGCGCACCGCCTCGCCGTTCACCTCGCAGGAGGTGCCCTGGCCCCGCGCGATGTGCCGGGCCACCTGCAGCCGAGCCTCGCCGGCATAGGGCGCGGGGAAGCTCTGGCCCTCCAGGGTCAGCGCCACCTCGGCCACGTCCCGGCCGGGTCGGGTCCGGGTGCCGGCGAAGATCAGGCCGTCCATGGCGTCGCCCCGCAGGGCGGCGGCGCGGCCCTCGCCCATGGCCCAGCGCAGCGCCTCGGCCAAGTTGCTCTTGCCGCAGCCGTTGGGCCCGACCAGGCCGGTGAGGCCGGGCAGCACGTCGAGCGTGACCGGGTCGGCGAAGCTCTTGAAGCCGGCGATGCGGATGCGGGCGAGGTGCGCGGCCATGCGGCTACGCGGCGCCGGCCGGACGGCGGTTCAGGACGTCCCGCGGGCACGGACGCTGCGGGGATATGCGGAAGGCTCGGACCATCGCTTGGCAGCATCGGCGAGCGGCGCGGCGATGGCAAGCCTATGAATTGCGCTACGCGCGATAATCAGGCTTATCGCGCGTGGGTGGGGCGCGGGAAGCTTGGCAGCGCCGGCTTGTTGCCCCGCGCCAGTATCCGTAACATCCCCGCCCATGGATGACGCACAGCAGCACCCGATGCCGGCCGCCAATGGTCTAGAAGCCAGCTTGGCCGCGGTGGACGAGCATCTCGGCGCCGCCGAGAAGCAGGTTGCGGCGGTCCTCAAGGCGATCAAGCGCCTGCGGCGGGCTGCCCAGGAGGGAGCGGTGGCAAGCCTGCCGGGCGGCATCGCCACAACGCGGGCGGAGCTGGCGAGTGCGGGCGAGCTGTTCGCCCGGACTGCCGCGGCGCTTGACTACGACCTGGCTGCAGCCTTCGAGAATGGTGCGTGGCTGGCGGAGCTGGCAACGGCGGCGAAAGCTGCGAGGGTAGTGCTAGTGCAGCGGGACGGGCGGGTGACGGCATATCCGGTCGCGCTCCGGCTGGATGGCCGCGCTGGAGGCGTGCGCATCGGGCGCCGGTTAGAGAAACGCATCCGCCCCAGCTTCATCGCCGCCCAGCTCAAGGCGTTGCAGGGGCGTCCGGAGCGGTTCAACGCCCGCCAGTTTCTTGACCGGCTGTTTGCGCTGTACGGCGGCCATGCACGGGCCGAGGACCCGGCCTGGCGTCCCGGACGGCCCGGGCCTGGGCCGCTGGTGGCACTTGTGGAGTTGCACGATCAACTCACCCTGCTGCCCGCCGCGGCGGCCGACTATCCGCAGGCGGAGTTCGTTGCCGACCTGCTTCGGCTGGATCGCCAGCCGGGCGCCACGACCGGCAGCGGCTACCGCTTCGAGCTGGGTGGCTCGACCGGGCGCAAGGGTGGCAAGCGGCTGACCGTGTTCGACGAAACCGGCGAGCAGCACGACTTCTACGCCATCCGCTTTATCGGGGAGCCGTCCCATGGACGTGCTGACGACACCGCCGCTGCCGCTCGCTGAGTGGCTCCTGGTCATCGAGCGGGAGTATCTTGCCGGCTTCATGCCGGCAGGTGGCGCGTCCGTGAAGATGGCGGTCGGCGACGACGCCGCAATCGAATCCGCCACGGACCGGCTGCTGCGGCTGGGCCAAATGCGGGGCATGATGACGGTCCACGTGGACGCCGGGCAGACCCGCATCAGCCTGATGCAGGAGCTGTTCTTTGCCGTCGCCCGCGCACTCCCCTGGGACGCCCTGCTGCAATCCTATGTCGAGGGCCTGTTCACCGCCCACGACTACCCCTGGCCGCAGCCCGGCGTCCGGCTGACCATGCCCGAGCTGGCCGTCCGCTTCGGCGTGGCGCCGCCGTTGCTGACCCGGCAGCGTGACCAGTGGCTGACCGCCGGCCTGTGGGATGACCGGCGCCTGACGCAGGACGTCCGCGCCGCCCTGCTGCGCCTGTGCCTGGCCCGGCTGGAGCCGGACGGCGGCGACATGGCGACGCCCGTGCTGCAATGGTTGCGCGGCGAGAAGGTGCCGGCCGCCCTCTTGCGCGCGGCCGACATCTCGGCCCGCATCGGCCGCACCAACGCGCGGGCCGTCCTCGCCTCCGTGTGCCGGTTTGCGCACAAGGCTGGGGTGGCCGGGCTGCTGATCGTGCTGGACGTGCGGCAGCTCGCGCAAGCCACCCCGTGTAAGGGTGTGCTGCGCTACTCGCCCGCCGCCGTCATGGACGCCTATGAGGTGCTGCGGGAGATGATTGACGGGACCGAGGACACGCCGGGCCTATTCACGGCCGTGCTGGCCGGCCCCGATCTGGTCAATGGCGACCCGCGCCGCGCCCTCAGCCAGTATGCGGCCCTGCAGATGCGGGTCTGGCCCGACGTGCGCCCCGGCGACCGCCAGAACCCGGTGGCCCCGCTGATCTGGCTGTCTACATGACGGTGCCCATGGTGACGCCGCCGGCCCCGGCCCGCATCCTGAACGCGCGCATGGCGGTGGAGGCGCTGCGGGCTGGCGTGCCCAACCGCGCCTCGATCCGCCAGATGGGCACGGAGCAGACCGCCGTTGAGCACGCCTTCGACGCCGCGCTCGCGTCGGTCTGGGCCTCAACGGCGTCCGCACGGCCCGGCATCGGCGTGGCCGGGGGGTTCGGCAGCGGCAAGTCGCACATGTTGGGCTACCTGGCCGAGGTCGCCTACGCACAGAACTTCGTCGTCAGCCGCGTGGTGGTCAGCAAGGAGACGCCGCTATCGCACCCTGGCCACGTGTTCGCCGCAGCACTGCGCGGCGCATCGCTGCCGGACCGTCCGGACGATGCGGTTGCAGCCTGCATCACAAGCCTGCGTAGCCGGCCGGACGCGCTGGACGGGCTTGAGGCTGCCATCAGCGTGCCCGAGGCCGGGTTCCCGCCGGTGTTCGCGGCCTGCGTGTTCCTGCTCCGCCGCCCCTCCACGGCGCCGGAGGTGCTGCGCGTGATCGGCCGGCTGTGGTCCGGGGCCAAGGTGAGCATGGCCGTGGTCCGCAAGGCGCTGGGCGCCGCCGGGGCGGGCCGGACTTTTTCCTTGAAGCCGGTGCCGGCGGCCGAGATGGCCGGCCACCTGGTGCGCTTCGTGCCGCTGCTGGTGCGTGCTGCAGGCTACGCCGGATGGTGCATCCTGCTGGACGAGGTGGAGCTGATCGGACGCTACACGCCGCTGCAGCGCGCCATGGCCTATGCCTGGCTGGCGAGCTGGCTGGGCCTGGACGAGGCGCGGCGCGTGCCCGGCCTGGCGGCCGTCTATGCCATCACCGACGACTTCGCCACTGCGGTCATCAACGCCAGGCTGGACAGCGAAAAGCTGCCGGAGCGCCTGCTCCTGAAAGGCCGCGAGGCCGAGGCCGCGTTGGCCCAGGCGGGCATTGCCCATATCGAGCGCACGGTGCTGCACCACCGCCTGCTGCCGCTGTCCGCAGGCGACCTGCAAGCCTGCCACGACAAGGTGTTGCTGATGTACCAGGACGCCTACGGCTGGCCCGCCCCGCCGCTGCCGCCGCCGGAGCGAACAAGCTCGCGCACGGTGCGGCAGTA
>JAABUP010011107.1_pt1 | contig 10367 bp, 11 predicted proteins | sample 5559201 | NCBI WGS metagenome assembly JAABUP01 (sample SAMN10711887, study PRJNA513373) | rock metagenome | isolation source: Antarctica rocks | place: Antarctica | reverse complement strand
GCAGGAGACCACCTCGCGGTAGCGCAGGCGGCGCCCGTAGGACCAGTCCTGCAGCGCGTTGCTGCGGCGCACGATCCTGGTGTTGTGCGCCGCCATGACGAACGGTGCCGTCCACACCCCCAGGTCATGGTCGTACTGCACCCCGGGGCTGTCGGGCTGGGGACCGAGCTCGGGCTCCGCGCCCCGCTGCGGGCTGAACGCGTAGGGATCGCCCAGCTGCTGCCGCAGCCGGGGCTGCGCGGACACCTCGTCGACCTGGTTGCGCAGGGAGTCCACCGTGCCGCCGCTGAACCCACCGCGGGCCGACACCAACACGAAGGTGACGTCGGTGAGTTCGCCGGCTCCGTCGGCCTGTGCCCGCTCGTGCGCGGCCAAGACGGCCAGGTCAGAAGGTACGGAATCGAAGCCGCAGGAGTGCACGATGCGGGCGCCGGAGGCCACCGCTGGCTGGTGCGCCAGGTCGATGCTGCGCCGGACGAACAGCGGCTCACCGGTCAGGTCGGCGTAGTGGGTGCCCTCAGCCGCGCACGCAGCCACCAACGGCAAACCGTGCCGGGCGTAGGGGCCCACCGTGCTCGTCAGGACCGCCGTCGAGCGGGCCAACGCGGTGAGCGTGGCGGGATCGGCGGAGTCCGCGACCAGCAGCGGCCAGTCCGCGGCGCGTGCGCCCAGCCCGGAGCGGACCGCCGCGAGCCGATCCAGCGAGCGCCCGGCGAGCCCGATCCGCACCTCGTCGCCAGCGCGCCGCGCGAGGTGGCCTGCGGTGAGCCGGCCGACGAACCCGGTGGCCCCGAACACCACCACGTCCAGCGGGCGCGACGCCGCCGCGGCGCTCAACCCGCCCGCCGGTCGTCGTTGCCGTGGCGGGGCACCAACCGCAGGCGGGGCACCATGCCGGCCGCGGCCAGTACAGCCAACGCGCGCCGATCGTCGGCACCGATCTCCCAAGGTCCGGCGTCCTCCCCCCCGGGGGCGGTGAGCGCAGCAGGGTCGGTGGCCCGTCCTGGCATGGCGGGCTGGCCCAGCAGCACCGACACCACACAGTCACCGCACGCCCGGCCGCGTACCGCGCACGAGTCGCAGTCGATCAGCATGTCTGCTCCATCTCACCGGTGGCCGGGCTCATCCCGACCGCGTCGCGACGGTAGCGCCGTCCCCCGACAAGAACCGGCCGGCGCAAACTGTCGGGCACCGCTCATACCGTCGCACCCATGTCCCCCACCGCAGTCCGCCAGCTCACCTTCGACGAGCTCGGTACCCCGTTGCGGGACACCACGTTTGTGGTGGTCGACCTGGAGACCACCGGTGGGCGCGCCGGAGTCGACGTGATCACCGAGATCGGTGCGGTCAAGATCCGCGGCGGCTTGGTGCTCGGCGAACTGGCCACCCTGGTCGACGCCGGCCAACCCGTGCCACCGATGATCACCGAGCTCACCGGGATCAGCTCCGCCATGCTGGTGGGCGCCCCCAGCGTGCGCACCGTGCTGCCCAGCTTCCTGGAGTTCGCCGCCGGCGCCGTGCTGGTCGCGCACAACGCGCCCTTCGACATCGGTTTCCTGCGCGCCGCGTGCGAACGCCAACAGCTGGCCTGGCCACGGCCCCCGGTGCTGTGCACGGTGAAGCTGGCCCGGCGGGTGCTGAGCCGGCAGGAGGCGCCGTCGGTGCGGTTGTCGGCCCTGGCCGAGCTGTTCGCAACCACCGCCACGCCCAACCACCGCGCGCTGGACGACGCGCGGGCCACCGTCGAAGTGCTGCATGCCCTGCTGGAGAGGGTGGGCAACCTGGGGGTGCACAGCCTGGAGGAGTTGCTGGCATTCCTCCCGGAGGTGACGGCGGGTCAGCGGCGCAAGCGTGGCCTTGCCGAGCACCTGCCCAACGCCCCGGGGGTGTACCTGTTCCGCGGCCCGGGTGAGGAGGTGCTCTACGTCGGGACGTCGACCGACCTGCGGCGCCGGGTGCGCAACTACTTCACCGGGGCAGAAACCAGACGACGGATCCGGGAGATGGTCGCGATAGCCGTCCGGGTCGACCATGTGGTGTGCGCTCACGAGTTGGAGGCCGGTGTGCGCGAGCTGCGCCTGCTGGGCGCCCATGCCCCGCCCTACAACCGCCGATCCAAGTTCCCGCACCGCGGGTGGTGGGTGGTGCTCACCGACGAGGCGTTCCCCCGGCTGTCGGTGGTGCGCACGGACCGGGCGGGGGCACTGGGTCCGTTCCCCTCCCACGGTGGCGCCCGCGACGCCGCCGAGCTGCTCGCCGAGGTCGCCGGGGTGCGCACCTGCACGCTGCGCATCGCCGCCCGCGACCCGCACTCGGCCCCCTGCGCCCGGTACGAGATGCGGCGGTGCGCCGCACCGTGTGCCGGTCTGCAGTCTGCCGCCGAATACGCCGATGCTCCAGCACAGGTGAGCGGCCTGATCGTCGGCTCCGAAGACGCACTGCTGCACCGCCTGCAGCAGCGCTTGGGGGCGCTGGCTGCAGCGGGCCGGTTCGAGGTGGCGGCAACAGCCCGGGACCGGATGGGCGCCCTGCTGGGCGTGTTGCGGCGTCGGCAACGGCTGGCCGCGCTGGCCGCCGTCGACGAGCTCGTTGCCGCGGCGCCAGACGGCAACGGAGGGTGGCTGATCGCTGTCGTGCGGGCCGGCCGACTCGCCGCCGCCGGGCACGCTGCCCGCGGGGTGGCGCCGCTACCGGTGGTGGATCTGCTGGTGGCCGCTGCGGAGACGGTGATACCGGGGCTCGGACCCTTGCGCGGTGCACCCGTGGAGGAGGTGGCACTCGTGGCGCGCTGGTTGACCCGCCCCGGTGTGCGCCTGGTACGCACCAGCACTGGTTGGGCCGAGCCAGCGGCGGGCGCCGGTGGCTGGGGTGCGTGGGAGCAGCTCGCCCGGGCGGCGAACCCGCCGCCCCCGAACCGCAACTGAACCGCAACTGAACCGCAAGTAGCGGGCTATTTGCTGTTCAAACGCCCTCGGGACTGCAGATAGCCCGCTAGTTGGGAGGGGAGTGGACGCCTACGCTCGGCGCAGCACCCGCCCCCAGCGTCCCGGAGGTTCGACGTGATCACCGCCATCGTCATGGTGCACACCGCAGCGGACCGCATCCCCGAGGCGGCCCAGGCCATCGCCGACCTCGACGGGGTCTCGGAGGTGTACTCCTGCGCCGGGGACGTGGACCTGGTGGCCCTGGTGCGTGTCCGCGAGCACAGCCAGATCGCCGACGTCGTCACCCAGCACATCAGCAAGATCTCCGGGGTTGCGCGCACCGCCACCCACATCGCGTTCCGTTCGTACTCCAGCTACGACACCGACGCCGGCTTCGAGGTAGGCGAGTAAACCCGGCCAGCACCCGGCCGCCCGGCACCGCGACGTCAGCTCCCCTGAACGGCCAACGATGTCGACAGGTTCGCCCAGCGGGCAAGCAGGTCCGCTGCCGCACCGGAGTCGATGGCCTGCACCGCCCGTGGCAGCTGCTCGGCCAGCGTCGACACCAGACCGCCGCGCACCCCGCGGTACGCCGCCAAGGCACCGGCGGCGTTCAGCAGCACCGCGTCGCGCACCGGTCCGTGCTGCCCTGCCAGGAGCCCGCGAACCACGTCAGCGTTCACCAGAGCGTCCCCGCCCTGCAGTGCGCTCAGCGGCACCCGCGGCAGGCCCAGCTCTTGGGCGTCGAGCTGTTCGGTGCGCACCACCCCCTCGGCCACGACCCGAACCGTCGAGGTGGCGCAGGTGGTGAGCTCGTCGAGCCCGTCGTCACCGCGGACCACCAGCACCGACGAGCCGCGCGAGGCGAAGACCTGCGCCAACACCGGTGCCATCCGCTCGTACGCGCAGCCGATCAGCCCGGCGCGGGGCCGGCCGGGGTTGGTCAGCGGCCCCAGGACGTTGAACGCGGTAGGAATGCCGATCTCGCGGCGTGGCCCGGCAGCGTGGCGCAGGGCCGGGTGGAACACCGGGGCGAAGCAGAACCCGATGCCCAGCTGCCGCACACAACGGGCGACCTCCTCCGGGCCGAGGTTGATCGCCACCCCCAGCGCCTCCAGCACGTCGGCGGTGCCGCTACGCGAGGACGCCGCGCGGTTGCCGTGTTTGACCACCCGCACCCCGGCCGCGGCCACCACCACCGCTGCCATCGTGGAGATGTTGACCGAGCCCGTGCGGTCACCGCCGGTCCCCACCACATCCACCGCGTCGGTACCCACCGGCACCGGCCGCGCACGGGAGAGCATTTCCTGCGCCAGACCGGCCACCTCCGCCGCCGTGGCCCCCTTCATCTGCAGGGCCACCCCGAATCCGGCGACCTGGGCCGATGTGGCGTCGCCGGACATGATCTCGGCCATCGCCCAGGTGGTGTCCTCGGCTGCGAGGTCCACCCCGTCCACGAGCTGGCCGAGCACTGAGGGCCAAGAGCGGGCGGTCACCGAAGGCTCAGCCGCGGACGGTGGGCAGCACCGATGCGCGCAGTACGTCGGCCACCGTCTCGGCCGCGGTAAGCGGATCCAGCGGGTGCACCAGAACAGCGTCTGCCAACGACCACGTCGCCAACCACCGATCGTCGCTGCGGCGTACCACCACCACCACCGGCGGGCACGCGTCGATCTCGTGCTTGACCTGTCGGCACAACCCCATCCCACCGGTGGGCTGGGACTCCCCGTCGAACACCGCCAGGTCGATACCTCCGGCGTCGAGGTGACCCAGCACCTCGGCGATGGTGCCCGACTCGATCCAGGTGACCCGACCCAGGTCACGGGCAGGGCGTCGGCCCACGGCGTTCACGATCGACTCGCGCACCTGCGCCTGGTGGCTGAACACCAGCACGGTGCTGGCCGCCTGCGCAGCGGCTGGGGTGCTCACGTGGATCCTCCGGCAGGCTGGTGGGCAGGTGCGACGATGCTATCGGCCAGCGGGGTGTCCTCGGTTACCGGTATGCGTCAATGGCCCGGGGTTGCAGCCCGTCCCAGCCCAGCACCTGCCCGCCCAGGCGCTGGGCCAGTCCGACCATCCGCGACCGCTCCTGCGAGCAGTGCAGCGCGTCGAGCACCTGCACCCGCGCCAGCACCAGGTCGGCGTCCCCGCCGCCGACGGGCTGCACCGCCGTGTAACCCTCCTGGGCCGCGAGGGCGATCGCCCTGGGCACCGAGCAGGCGGGCAGTTGCAGGTGGTGGCGCAGTACAGCCGGGCGCTCAGGCAGCCAGCTGCTCGACTCGTGCAGGGCGGCCGAGCACGCCTGCACGGGGTCGAATCCGGAAACCACCACGACGAGGTCCGGGCGCGCCGGGTCCAGCGTCGACGTCACGTTCCGGGCGAACGCCGCGCGAAGTCGATGGAACACACCCATGACGTCCTCCTTGCCCTGTCGGCGTCGGTGGCACTGCCCAAGCACCTGTTGGCGCGCCACCGACCACCCCGGGGCGCAGAGTCAACGACGACGCGTCATACTTTGCCGGTGACGAGCGCAGCTGCGAGCACCGGGACCGCCATCACCCAGCGGGTGCACTCGCTGAACCGCCCGAACATGGTCAGTGTAGGGACCATCGTGTGGCTCTCCAGCGAGCTGATGTTCTTCGCCGGCCTGTTCGCCATGTACTTCACCGCGCGCGCCCAGGTCGCGCCGTCGCAGGGCTGGCCCACCCCCCCAGCGGAGCTCAATCTGCCCTACGCGGTCACCTTCACCATCATCTTGGTGGCGTCGTCGTTCACCTGCCAGCTCGGGGTTTTCGCCGCCGAACGGGGCGACGTCTTCGGGCTGCGCCGCTGGTACCTCATCACCCTGGTTATGGGTCTGATTTTCGTCCTCGGTCAGGCCAACGAGTACTACACCTTGGTGACCAAGCACGAGACCACCATCTCCAGCAGTGCCTACGGCACGGTGTTCTACATGACCACCGGCTTCCACGGTCTGCACGTGATCGGTGGACTGGTCGCCTTCGTGTTTCTCATCGTCCGTACCCGGTTGAGCAAGTTCACCCCCGCCCAGGCCACGGCCGCGATCGTGGTGTCCTACTACTGGCACTTCGTCGACGTGGTGTGGGTCGCGCTGTTCACCACCATCTACTTCGTCCGGTGATCACCACCCCCGTTCGCCACTGTCCCACCGTCCCCGATCACAAGGGATCCAGATGAGCACCTCGACCCCCAGCCCCCCCGCCGATCCGGGTACGACTCCGCGGCTGGTCTCCTCGCGGCGGCGCGGGGGGCGCAGCAAGTTCCGCCGCCGGGTGAGCGGTCTGCTCGTGTTGGTGATGGGCCTGGTCGGGGCCGGGTTTCTGGCGGCGGTGCTGACGCCCACCCCGCAGGTGGCGGTCGCCCAGAGCGACCCGGCAATGGCCCGGGAAGGCAAACAGCTCTACAACACCTCCTGCATCACCTGCCACGGAGCCAACCTGCAGGGGGTGCAAGACCGTGGCCCGAGTCTGATCGGCGTGGGTGAGGCGGCGGTGTACTTCCAGGTGTCCACCGGCCGGATGCCCGCGGTGCGCAACGAGGCACAGGCCGCCCGCAAACCCCCGCGCTTCGATGCCACCCAAACCGACCAGCTCGGTGCCTATATCCAGGCCAACGGAGGTGGCCCCACCGTGCCACGCAACCCCGACGGCTCCATCGCCAGCACCTCGCTGGTCGGCAACGACATCGCCAGGGGCAGCGAGCTGTACCGGCTCAACTGTGCTTCCTGCCATAACTTCACCGGGCGCGGTGGCGCACTGTCCTCGGGTAAGTACGCCCCCACCCTGGATCAGGCCACCGAGTCGCAGATCTACACCGCCATGTCCTCGGGCCCGCAGAACATGCCGAAGTTCTCCGACCGGCAGCTGACTCCACAGGAGAAGGCCGACGTCATCGCTTACGTGAAGTCGGCGACCGATTCGACCAGCTCCGGCGGGTACGGCCTCGGCGGCATCGGCCCGGTGTCGGAAGGTCTGTTCGGCTGGATCGTCGGCGTGGTCGCGCTGATCGGCGTGGCGCTGTGGGTCGGGGCGAAGGCGTGAGTGCCCCGGGCGGGCACGGCCCGGTGCCCCCGGACAACGAGGCACTGTCCCGGATGAGCCGCGACGACCTGGTTCGCCTGGGCACCCAGCTCGACGAGGTCGACGTCGCCTACCGCAGTGAACGCTGGCCGATCGCCGGTACCCGCGCCGAGAAGCGGGCCGAACGCTCGGTCGCCGCCTGGTTCGTACTGTGCGGACTGTCCGCGTTCGCCTTCATCGGGGTATTTTTGTTCTGGCCGTGGCAGTTCCAGCAGCGCGGCACGTCCGACCAGGGTTTGTACGTGCTGTACACCCCCCTGCTGGGCCTGACGATGGGTCTGGCGATCTTGGCCCTGGGTGTCGGCGTCATCGCCTACTCCAAGAAGTTCATTCCGGAGGAGATTGCGGTCCAGCAGCGGCACATGGGCGGATCTGCGGCGGTGGACCAGCGCACCACCGTTGCACTGCTGTCGGACTCGTTGGAGACCTCGGGAATTGCCCGGCGCAGCCTCATCAAGCGCAGCCTCGGCTTCGGCGCCGGCGCGCTGGGCATCATGGCGATCATGCCGCTGGGCGGGCTCGTCAAGAACCCCTGGGCCGAGGGCAACAATTCCCCGTTGTGGACGTCGGGTTGGACGCCGACCAACAACGAGACGATCTACCTGCGTCGGGACACCGGCCGACCCGACGACGTGGTGCTCGTTCGCCCGGAGGACCTGGAGGCCGGCGCGATCGAAACGGTGTTCCCGTTCCGGGAGTCCGAACGCGGCCACCCCGAAGCCCTGCTGGAAGCGCTGCGGCGCTCGGACAACCCTGTCATGCTGATCAGGCTGCGGCCCGACGCGGCGGCCACAGTGGTCAAACGGCAGGGGCAGGAGGACTTCAACTATGGCGATTACTACGCCTACTCCAAGATCTGCACGCACCTGGGGTGCCCGACCTCGCTGTACGAGGCGCAGACCAACCGGATCCTGTGCCCCTGCCACCAGTCGCAGTTCGACGCCCTGACCTACGCAAAGCCCATCTTCGGGCCTGCGGCACGCGCCCTACCCCAGCTTCCGATCACCGTCGATGCAGACGGGAACCTGGTTGCCAAGGGCGACTTCATCGAAGCACTCGGTCCGGCCTTTTGGGAGCGGAAGTCATGACAGCAACGATCCCCAGCACTAATCGTGCGGAGCAGGCGGCTGCCGGCGCCGCCACGTGGGCGGACGACCGCTACCACCTCTCGGCCGGCATGCGCCGCCAGATCAACAAGGTGTTTCCGACCCACTGGTCCTTCCTGCTGGGCGAGATCGCCCTCTACAGCTTCGTCATCCTGCTGATCTCGGGCACTTACCTCACGTTCTTCTTCGACCCGTCGCTGACGGAGGTCACCTACAATGGGGTGTACCAGAACCTGCGCGGGGTGCCCATGTCGCGGGCATACGAGACGTCGCTGAACCTCAGCTTCGAGGTCCGCGGCGGGCTGTTCGTCCGCCAGATCCACCACTGGGCCGCCCTGCTCTTCCTGGCGGCCATGGTCGTGCACCTGTTCCGGGTCTTCTTCACCGGAGCCTTCCGCAAGCCTCGTGAGGCCAACTGGGTGCTGGGCGGACTGCTGCTCATCCTGGGCATCGTCGAAGGCTTCGCCGGATACTCCCTGCCCGACGACCTGCTCTCCGGCACCGGGCTGCGGATCATGTCCGCGATCATCCTCTCGCTGCCGGTCGTCGGTACCTGGATGCACTGGTTGATTTTCGGCGGCGAGTTCCCGGGAACGCTGATCATCGACCGGCTCTACATCGCGCACGTGTTACTGATCCCAGCGATCTTGCTGGCGCTGATCGCGGCGCACCTCGCGTTGGTGTGGTACCAGAAGCACACCCAGTTCCCCGGCGCGGGTCGCACCGAGCAGAACGTCGTCGGGGTGCGGATCGTCCCACTCTTCGCCATCAAGGCCGGTGGGTTCTTCGCCGTGACGTTCGGCGTATTAGCTCTGATGGCGGGGCTGTTCCAGATCAACCCGATCTGGACGATGGGGCCCTACAACCCCTCGCAGGTGTCCGCGGGTTCGCAGCCCGACTGGTACATGGGCTTCACCGACGGGATGGCCAGGCTGTGGCCAGCGTGGGAGATCTACCCGGGCAACTACACCGTGCCCGCGGTGGTACCGGTAGCGCTGCTGCTCGGAGCGGTGTTCGGGGTGCTCATCGCCTACCCGTTCATCGAAGCGTTCCTCACCAAGGACCACGTCCCGCACAACATCCTGCAACGGCCGCGGGACGTGCCGGTGCGGACCTCGCTGGGCGCGATGGCCATTGCCTTCTACGTCATCCTCACCATCTCCGCCGCCAACGACCTCATCGCGTTCCACTTCGATATCTCGTTGAACGCCATGACCTGGATCGGTCGCACCACGGTTCTGTTGGTGCCGCCCATCGTCTACGTCATCACCTACCGCTTCTGCCTGGCGCTGCAGCGCTCGGACCGTGAAGTGCTGGAGCACGGTATCGAGACCGGCATCATCAAGCGGTTGCCGCATGGCGAGTTCGTCGAGGTGCATCAGCCGCTGGGCGGGGTCGACGAGCGCGGTCACGCCATCCCCCTGGCCTACCAGGGCGCGATGGTCCCCAAGAAGATGAACAAGCTCGGCTCGGCCGGCCGACCGGGGCGGGGCAGCCTGCTGCGACCAGATCCGGCGGAGGAAACCGCGGCCCTGGAGGCCGCCGAGCACCGCGAGCACGAGATCCGCGCCGAACGAGAGCACGACCAAGCCCGCCGGGCTCTCTCCGGACGCCCGGACGCCGGCAAGCCGAACGACCAGCGCGACTGACGCGAGGGCATCGGATCGCTCAGCACACGGTCGTCGGAGGATCCTCACCAGGCGTCAGTGCCCGTTGCATCCACGCCACGTCGTGCCATCGGGCGTGTTTGAAGCCGATTCCACGGTAGGTGCCCACGGGCTCGAAGCCCATCGCGCGGTGCAGACCGACGCTCGCGTCGTTCGGCAGCGTCATCCCCGCCACGGCAGTACGGAATCCGCGTCCCGCGAGTGCGGCGAAGAGGGCCTCGTACAGTCGGCGCCCGGCGCCACTACGGCGGCAGCCCCGCTCGACGTACACGCTGACCTCGCAGAACCATCGATAGGCGTCCCGAGCCTTGAATGCGGACCCGTAGGCGTACCCGATGAGATGATCACCGTCCGCCAGGACCAGCCACGCGTGGGTGCGCGCCGCCACCGTGATCCGCCGGGCCATCTCGTGCTCGTCAGGGGATTCGGTCTCGAAGCTGATCGCGGTGTCCGTGACGTAGGGGGCGTAGACCTTGATCATTCACGTCGGTGCGCGAGCAGCGTGGCCCTTGGGTTTTGGTGTTGTGGCGGTGCCTGTGGCACCAGTGGGCATGGTGAGGCGCCCCGGTG
>JAABUP010011104.1_pt1 | contig 10370 bp, 16 predicted proteins | sample 5559201 | NCBI WGS metagenome assembly JAABUP01 (sample SAMN10711887, study PRJNA513373) | rock metagenome | isolation source: Antarctica rocks | place: Antarctica | reverse complement strand
GGTGCACAATCAACACTAAAAGGCTAATGATGGTATTCCTGCTGGAGAATTCCCTAGCAAAAGTTGCTGAGGTTGTGCGACCAGCGCTAGCTTGGGTGCCCTTGCACAAAGGTAGCTTCTGGGGCAACCTGGTGCAGAAGCTGACTTGCTTGCAGCCTTTCAAATTCAACTTCAGAAAACCAGAGCGTGCAAAGCATACCATCTCTGCCTGGACCTTCCATCACAAAGGAGGTATTGATAAGCGTTGGCAATGATCCACCAAGAGTCAGCACAGCAGGCCCTTGACCAAAGTGAACCTTGTTGTACATATTGCGCCAGCTTACCACATCCAGACAACACCCCTTGAACGGGTTCATGTCAGGATTCTGTAGCACTTCTGCCTGCACCAGAGCTGGCAGTGCAGCAAACAGCTGCTTCACACTGGTAGCAACATCACTCCGGAAGGCATGTGTAGCCAAACGTACTGCACATGCAGCAGCAGCTACAGTGTCACTCAGCCCACTACCATCTGCGCTCTGGGTTGTTGTCAGAGGCAATGGCTGAATTAGCACAAAAGTTATTGCATTGCCAAAGTAAGGGTTGGGCTTTAGGTGTTTAAAACCATTGCTTCTGAGTCCCAAGATGTTGCTTATGGCTTGATGGAGACCCTTTTTGAGATGATTGCCGCTGGATGCTTCCCTGCATGCATGGCCCTTGTCAGTCAGCAATGCTGCAACACAGGCATGGTGTTTCTCAAAGGAAGCTCCAGGCTGTTGAGCCCATGCCAAGTGAAACAAGCATTGTCGCACGATGAGCCCATGTAGAGCATTGCATATATTCACTGCATGATTCTGACTGTTGAGAGGATCTCATACGCGATAGCTTACTTGATGACCCAAAGCAGTGCGCATGTCACATCTGTGTGTGAGATGTAGTCCACGCCGGCTTGCTTGGCAACACTGCTTTGCAGAATTTCATGACGCAACTTCTCTAGACACCTTCCTGCACATCATTGCAGCCAAGCTGGTGATACGCCTTACTCAGCCTTGTCACTCAATGATATGACTTCAACTCATATCTGGGATCAATAAAGGCATCAACACTGAAACAGTACAGTCAGCCACAGGGTTCGCTGCAGCAACAATCAAAGCATGCCTGCACTTGATTGACATGTTCAAACGCTGGTTTGCTGACCTGGGATATGCAAGAGTTGCGCACTGTGGAAGGTGCCAGCCTTGCGCTCCTCAGGGGTCAGACCTCGGAAGATGTACGGTCCAAGCTTTACGCAGTCTTCAAATGTAGCAGGTGGCTGCTCGAGGGAAGGCAAAGTTGCCACAATCTCCGCCTCTGCACGCACAAACAGCCTCACTTAAATTGACAGCATCTGAACTCGTGGACTGCAGCTGCACTTCACCAAGATGTACACAGGTCTTCATTGGAGGTGCGCAACCGCATCAGCCACGTTCTGTATGGTTGCTAGTCTCATGGAAGACACAGCTTTGCCAAGGCCAAGCTGGTGGGCAATTGCTGCTGCATAGAAGCCATATGTGCTTGACCTGGTCGCATGCATCAGCGCTAGTGTGTATTTGAACAGAACAACAAACAAAGAGGTATTGTTTCCAGCCCAGTGACTCTTTCCAATGCTGTACACTTATGACCAACTTCTGATGCAGATTATTCATACATTGTGATGGGTGACAGTCCAGACTTCCAGAAGGCAAGGAAGGGAGACTTTGGAGTTGTCCAAGAGACAACCCTAACCAGCAGCTGACTCAAAACCCAGCATGCAACAGGTTTGTGAAGTGTGAATTGGAAACACCGCCATGTTTTTGTTTGTGACCATGCTCTCTTGGCCTCAGCAGAGCTGGACTTTGATGCATTTCAGGAGATACAACACATGGTGCCAGAGAAGCTTCAGATGCAGAAACAGACCTGAAGGTTGGGCGTCTGAGGACAGCAGACCTGCTGTTTTGCTCATGATTTGCTGCATGCCCAGTCTGGTCTCTTGTCTTTGGGGCAAGCCCTGCCCATTGTACAGTGAGGACAAGTCTGCTAGCATCTGACCCAACGACTCAGCATCTGCACAAAAGCAAGAGTACTTGCCAGAATGCCCGTACAAATGACTTTGGCTTGACAAGCAGGCTAAACCTTGATGCATCTTGCAACAGCAGCCAATGTGTTTGACAGTTATGGTTGGACTCAAAGCATGCTCAAAACTTGCTTAAAGTCACAACTACAGCAAGAGCACTTCTGTAGTTTGGCAATGATCCCAATACAGAAGCTGGCTGGCATGGGTCCAGGCTGTGCAGCATCACCTGCCAAGAGGTGAGATATTGAAACTCCAAGAGCACAGCCGTCTGAGAGCTGAGTGAGCTGCAGCTTAAACGGAGCCTCCTCTCCTGAAAATACCCTGTGAGGTTGCAGCTGTTGCACAAGGCTTGGCAGTAACACATTGTTTGGAGTAGCATCAGGGACTTGCTGCTGAACAAAGCCGGTTGGCACCTCTGCCAGACTCAATTTCAGCTGCTCTGCAGTTGTGAAAGGGACCCCAAGACCACTTCCCAGAAAAGTTCGCCCTTCAGAGTCCTGGCAAATCCTTGCAAAAGCCACCACTGTTCTGAAGGCTAGTCACTTGCAACTGAAGCACTGCGACTCACATTCTTCAGGGTGCGCAGAGCGATTCAGACGGGGTTTGGGTGGCGAGCCAGCATATTCCAGGAATACCTGCCAGCCAGAATTGTGTACATCCTCAGTAGGTCCCTCAAAGCGCTCTCTAGGCGAGCTGAGTCTATGTCATAAGGGAAGCCCAAACACAGCCCAATCCAGTGGTAACGCAGGACTGCATCTATATGTGTCAAGTACAAAGGAAACGACGAGGTGTCCCAGTCGACTGCAACGATCTTAGTCACAGGTGCTGCGTTTGCCATCGCAAGTATCTGGCGCCCGGCTGCAAGCGCTAGTCAAAATCGTCGTTTGTATGTCGGCGGAAATTGACTGGAGGCTCTGCTGGAGGCTGGCGAATTGATCGCGCAAGAGCGGAGTGAAGGCTTAGGTAAGCCATGTTCAGCTGTTTCACATTTACTAATTTTGTTACCTGTCAGATGCCACCCAGATGCAAATGACATGATCTCGCCGAGCTGTATATTTGTATATTCGTTAAACAGCCCTTTACATATTAGCAATACTGGCTCAGCCCCAAGTAAATCTGCCCGCCAGCTCTGCCAAGTGGCAGGCTGAGCAGCCAGGGCACCAACTATGACACACAACCATCACATAACTCTCTCTGGATGTGGAAAGGATGAGCCGAGTATGGGAGCAGATTAGGTTCACGTAGCATGTGATCGCTTCCGCCTGCTACAGGGATGCAGGACATGACACGGGACTGGCCAGGGGAATCCCGATACAAGTTGAAAACTGGCAAAAACCCGCAGTTGTTCAGTCCTAATGTAATGTTCTGTTCCCAAAGTCTAAATCCCTTACTCCTCCGCGCCTGCGGCGCATTTCATCGATCCTGCTTACCTAATGTAAGCTGGAGATATGTGAGCTGCTTATGCGCATGCATCCCTAGATCCCTCCCTCGGGACGATATCATCGATCAGGGCAACCCTCGGGATTTCTTGTGAGGCTATATGATATTTAGTATCCTCTGTGTGTGGCCACAGTATTGTACCGATTCTTTAAAAGGTAGGGAGGGAGAGGGTCTTCCTGCTTTGGGGTGCAATGGACTGTCGAAAGTGCCACAACGTGCTGCTGCAGGTACATGACAACAAAGCCTGCATGCATACCGTACTCGTATTAATGTTTCTCGATTTAATAATTAATTATTTTGAGGCCGAGCCGACATAAAAGCATTAAATTAATTATTATCGTCTTCCGATGTTCTTTAAAACTATTCCAATATTTTCTCAATTTTTTAAAAGACCGCGATTTTGAGCAAAAGCTTGCTCATGCTTGTGATCATGCTCATGTCACCTAGCAATGGCGGTCCTGCGCTTGCAAACTTGATCCAGCCATTCATTTGGACTTGATCATCATTGTGCATTACCTAGGGCTTTTGCAATGCTCCCCGGTGGTCGACATATATGACGTCAATGCCGACTGGATAGGTTCGGTTTTGGGTGCTTTAGTACGGTTAGCAGGTAATTGGGCCTGCCTTGGGACTTTATGCTGTTGTTGTAGCAAGACTGTGACAGTTGCAATGCAATCGTTTTGGACTTGTAAGACTGCTCGATCATCATTAAAGGCATTAAAACAATTCGCCAGTTGTCCGAGGTGCATTAAAAATAAGAAATAATGCAACGAGTATTTATTCGATTAAATGTTATTCTAGCGGAGCGCGAGAAACATTACCGGTAGTACGCGAGGATCATTAATACGAGTACGGTATGCAGGTGCGAGTAATTACTTATAAGTTTAATCGTAAGGCCTTGGCTGCAGGCTGAGTTGTTTGGAATCCAACCTGTCCTCACAACGTCAAAAGGACTAAGGAGGCGTGCTGATTCGGAGACGTGCTATGCTAGCTCAGGGCTTAGCTTGCTAGCTGATCATATGATGACAGGCAGCGATCCCAATTACGCCGTACTCTTCACTACGCTTCCTAGCAGATGCCGGTTCCTTTTCAAACAATTCATGGAGTTGCAGTGCTACGCCGCTTAAGCACGTCACGACAGCCACTGAACGATGAAGCAGTAGCGCTGCAGCTGTCGCATTGCGTAGCGGGTTCTGACCCATTTTGTAGCCAGCAGAGTCTTGCAGAGCAAGATGAGGGGCATCTTCAGGTGCTGTTGCTTTTCGCCTTCGCGGACCCTGCAGTCCCAAGACTCGTGTTCTCTCATCGGGCACGACGAGTTTTCTATCAAGTCGATCACCACAAATGCCCAGGTCCGCGATGAAGCTTGCGCACGAGTTGATTCCCCGAAATCGACTGCAAGATGCCTTCCTAACCCTGCGACCTGACCTTATGTGCAGACTTCTGTATGCCGCACTACTCAAAAAGGTGCCCAAAGGAAGAGCTGGTGGTCGTTGCGCCGCGCTAGCAAGGGTCACAAGGACTGGTATGTGCTGGCCTTGAGCTTGCTGCCTAGTCTGAAGCGGCTTCCGCTATTACTACTCTTTCATCACTTAAGTGTCATGCTTCACAGGCTGCTGGACCAAGATGCCTACACTGCTCAAGAGCATTCCAGTTCCAAACATGGCACTGCTGCATTCAACACGCAGTCTGCAGCGCCAAAGGTGCAGAGTCAAGTGCATTTGCATAAACATCGCCCTTAGAAAGAAAGGAGCCTTATAGTGCAAAGACACAAGACTGTTGGCTGTATAAGCATAGAAGTGCTGTGTATGACCTATCGCCAGACGTTGATCAGGTCTTTGCTTGCATGTGTGTAGGCGGATTCTGTACAGCTCTCGAGCCCGCAAATCAAGGCTCAGTATGCAAGCGAGAAGGTCAGACATGCTATACTGCTGATGCTTGCTGCCTGGCTGGTAGTACAGTCATTGTCATAATGCAAGCTTGCACATGCACGCCATAGTACTCTATCTGTTCTTGGCCGCAGGACAGGGTCGTTCTAGATACAAGCACGCTTGCTGGCTGTGCAGGCACCTCTGATGGTTCATGCATCATCAACTGCATCAGAGCCAATTGCACCGCACCCCAAACCCTTAGTGGATGTTGGTGATGGCTACGAGAGGACATCATTTCGTCCTGATGTCAGGTGGTGTAAGGATAGGAGCAATCGCAAACTTTCAGCTGGAGGCACAGCAACTGTGTACAGGTGGGCACTTGCATCATAGCAAGATACACACAATTAGCTAGCCTGCCATGCCTGGTTGAAGGATCTGTCATGGCAGCCTCACATCTTGCTCCTTCAGCCCTTGTTTGGTATATCTTTTTACTCATGAAGAAAAAAACTAGGGGAAAAAACCACCTTCGCATCAATATAATGAGAAGCCAAGCATTATACCGGGCTGCCCAGGGTTTGATTCATGTAGGATACACGCTTGGTGCATGAGCAATACCTTTATGGGTAAATGCATTCATGGCATTAGCTTCAACTTACAAAGGTACACCTTGGCACAAAATGGTGCTGTGGCTGTAGGGGCGAAATAATGCACAATTTGCCTGAAGATAGCTCACATAACTCAGCAGCACCAAGCAGCACTGCATCAGCAGCAGTCACACATGTTGCGGTCAAGGCGCTGAATGTTGAGCAAGGGGACAATGCTCAGTTGGCTGAACATGAAGGCAGGGTGCTTGCCAGCCTGAGTAACAAGGAATATGTCCCTGAGTTTCATGGGTACTACACAGACCCAGACACGCAGCGATGGCACAGACGAGCATACATTCTCACAGAGTAAGTCTGACTGGCATTTGGCCTGCAAGCTCTGAAGCTTGCCTGTCTAGCCAGATGGACAGCATTGCAATTGATGGTGCAGTCACGCATGAAGTCTTCACAGGGCTCCTGCAGACCAGCCATGCTGGTTTGCTTGCCTGCTGTTGAAACAAACACCTCTGCCCACAACAATTGCCTGCTGCTGAGTGAACGTCCATGGGATGCACGTGTCACCCCTCATAATGACTTGTTTCAGTCAATGCAGCTTCTCAGAATTTCCCAAGTTATTGTCTGTTGACTCCTTTGATGAGTCCTACATACAGGATAGTCAATTGATTGATAGTGTGATGCTGAGGGATGTGTTGATGGTGCAGGCTTGTGCCAGGTACAAATCTGGATGATATGTGTTACAAGGTACGCAAGGCTTCGAACCGCATGACTGATGAGACAAAAGTGAAGAAGCTGAGGCAGTGGATGTGGGCCGTCACAATGCATGTTGTCCTGCGCCTAGCCCAGGTACTATCACACCTTTGTCTTGCACTGCAGCATCAATGCACAGAAGTGTGTCTTACAACTTCTTCTTAAGTTGTCTTGTCTGGTCTTGAAGTGTGACCAAAAGCTCAAGGCTTGCATGGCAGTGCTAGTTCTGCCATCGCTCAAAGCAACATTCCGTCTTGAATGTGTGCATCTCAAGTTGTCTTGTCTGGTCTTGAAGTGTGACCAAAAGCTCAAGGCTTGCATGGCAGTGCTAGTTCTGCCATCGCTCAAAGCAACGTTCTGTTTTGAATGTGTGCATCTCAAGTTGTCTTGTCTGGTCTTGAAGTGTGACCAAAAGCTCAAGGCTTGCATGGCAGTGCTAGCTCTGCCATCGCTCAAAGCAATATTCTGTCTTGAATATGTGCATACAAGATCAGACTTGGATTGGGTGTAATGGCATGCCCTGCGGTTCACAGACATGTCTTGAGTTCAAACAAAATAAAACACCATTGAGCATTTCACCCTAGTTTTCCGTACTGCATGGCACACTCAGTTGAGCAGGAGTGCATTCATGGCTGCATGGCAAATGTGGCTTCCTGCTGTGTTTCTGCTGCAAGTGTCGCCTGACCCATGTGAACATGTATTGAGTCATGGTCGCACCACAGGCACTGGAGGATGTACACAAGGAACGCAGTCACAGAGACATCAAGGCAGGCAATGTCATGGTGTCTGGCTGGAACATTGGCCAGGAGCTCAAACTGCACCTCATTGACTGGGCCAACAGCCGGCTGCATGATGAAGGTCAGTAGATATACAGCCTGCTAGTGAACATGTACAGGCTTGGCCAGCAGCAGCAGCAAGCAGGGATATTTCCTGTGTGCAAACTGCTGGAGACTTAATTTTGTGGAGCCCAGGCTGGTACCACCACACCCCAACAAACTGACCAAGCTCAGTCTGGACCAACCTCAGTCTGGCCTAACCTCAGTCTAACCTAACTTCAGCCTGGCCTAACCTGTCCCAAGGGTACCCAGTCTTCAGCTTCTGCCTAGCTGACAGCTTGTCCACTGCATGCAGAGCACCTGCTGAACGAGTACTGCACGCCGGAGTACAGCGCACCGCAGCTCATAGCAGCCATCACCTGCCTGCCTGCGCCAGTCATGGACGATGCAGCATGCGACCTGTGGAGCCTGGGAGTGATCATGTTCCAGCTGCTGGTCAGTACGGTCTCTGGTCCCCAGGTAATGCCTTGTGAGTGTGTGTGTGTGTGTGTGTGTGTGTGTGTGTGTGTGTAACGCCTTGTGTGTGGACAAAGCCTGCTGCACAAAGTGCGTGCTACCAGCATGACTACCAGCATGACTGATTGTACACTATGATAGCATGTAGTTTTTTCTTTTTTCATTGAATTACTTGCAGTCTGGGGTGTGGAGCCAGTTGTGACTCACCAGACATCCTGCCTTAACCGCACAGGTGTTTGTGCATAGGGACAATGCATGATACAGTTGCTATGATGGCCGATTTCTCTGCATTTCAGGCTACTATTGTAAGCTAGTGGGCTGACGCACCCATTGGGGTGATGCAGTCTGCAATGTGGTGACGTATGCTCTCTGTGCTGTGGAGGTCCATGCTGTGCACACAGATCTGGTTGATGGTAATTTGCATTGATATGCTATGTTGGTATCAGGGCAGTGTATGAGGCCATGCGCTGTTACTTGAGCAGTGATTGTGCCTGACTTACAGGTACCGTTTGAGCCCAATTACGATCAGCTGGGTCACCTGGTGGGGGCAGATCGGCTGAGAGAAATTCAGACCAGTGTTCAGCAGCAGCAGGCAAACTGGGTAAGTCCAGGGGACACAGATTGCCTTCACAAGGCTTGACACTAATAGCCCTTTTAGATTGCAGAATGTGGATGACATCCCTTGGACATGAGCTGTGTGCACTGCACATTCTGCATGTATGCCTCGTCAAAAGGCTGTTGTTGATGTGAAGTGAGTCATCAAAGATGCATACAAAGCATGTTATCCTCATGCATGCATGTACCAGACAGCAGTCAGCATGTCAACACGCCAGCAATTGCCCTCTGAGAGAACTCAGACATTGTTCTGCTGTGCAGGCAATCAAGAACCCAGCCTACAATACTGAGGCAGCAAGCACTGCTGACAGCTGTGAGTCTGCGCAGCCCTGGCAGCTTGCAGCCGTGCAGACAGCTGCAGACTTTGGTGACAGCAACGAAGAGGCAGCTGAGCAGTATGTGCATGCAGCAGCGCTTCTGTCAGGCATGCTCCATCCACAGGCTGCTCAGCGCATGACTGCCAACCAGCTTGCATCAGATTTGTGGTTGCAACAGGCTGGTAGCAGCCCACTTGGAGAGTGCCCTTTGGCGTGGTGAAACCGAGTGCCTTTGTATCAATATATGGAGTTCGAGTTGTCAGTTTGCAGTTTTGCTCAAGGTCACAGCAGCGATGGCAAACATATGTGCATGCATGTTGTGCAACATTATCCTTTTGGTATCTTTCCTTGCTTTTGAAGATCTGTTGTTGATTTTGCACCTTGGCATGCACTTAGCATACCACAGACAGATTGTTGAAGCTGGTTGTGATTCAGATGCGACCCTGTGCAATTGTCATCACCCACGCAGATTGTTCTGCAATGTAACTCATGTGTGATGCTGACAGTCTGCAGCACAACAAATTTTGTCTGAAATACTTGCATACCTTTCATCGGCATCACAGGACGAGTGACAATCACACATGCATTGCCCATGCAGAATTATAATTGCATCAGTACTATTAATCACAATTTGTTTTCCCTCGAAAGCTTATAGCTGGAATTGGATAAGAGATTTGGCCACATGCGCGGGTCATTCAGCTACAAGGAGACCAACGAAACGTATCCGCAGCTTTGGTAACACGATCTGCAGAGATTATTTTAAACACAATCTGTAGAAAGCATCAAGTCAAATTCACGGCTTTTAGAGCAAAACTTGCCGTGTCATTATGCAGAGCCATGCAAATTGATTTATATTCAGAGAAGAATAAGGATTTTACAAGAGACAGATGAAGAAGAAGAAGGATTTTACAAGTTTCTGCCAGCCAACACAGCCGATCGCTTGTGCCAATCCTGGCAATCATGTTCAAATCATCATTAAATCTAGACAGTCTACTACGTAGTGGAAAACCCCGATATGATCAGGCTGTGCGAAAAATGACCTCATGGTGTCTGTGGTACCTGTGAACAGGCTTGCGTACCGAGACTGTAAAGAAGCAAGGGCAGTACACTCAAAAACCAAATGCATCTCATCCCCCACAGCACCACTATTGCAAGCCAAGCACACCCTGTGAGCCCTAGCAACATGAGCAGCACCAGCCAAACAACCAGCAGCAACAGGCAAGCTATGGCAACCAAGCCTAAACTGCAGAAAGCGCTGCATGCGCCTACCAGAAACAAGCAAATGACAATAACGCCTACGAAGGCTGTATTGCCTAAACCACTGTTCATAAGTGCAAGAAACAACACCTCGAGTGGGAGCTTCACGAGGACAATACAAAGCAGCACTGCCCACGTCCTGCAACTGAACAGTCAAAGCC